>OGQH01002304.1_pt1 | contig 13648 bp, 19 predicted proteins | sample 1553181 | NCBI WGS metagenome assembly OGQH01 (sample SAMEA2579946, study PRJEB22360) | human gut metagenome | biome: human gut; feature: human-associated habitat; material: faeces | place: Denmark | collected 2008/2010 | reverse complement strand
GAGGCTCGGTGCTACTCCCGGTGCCCAATCTGGCTGGCTGGTGTGTGTCTGGATGCACTTGTACAGGATGTCATTATGCCGGACCTTATAATCCTTGCTGTAAGCCACACCATCTCCCGACCAATCCGGATAGATAACCTGCACATAAAGCGCCTGCGAATCCGTAAGGCTCTGCGCTTGAATCTGCGCTATGGCAACCATAGCACTCTGAATCTCCTTCTGGACTTCCGGAATAGATTCTTTCTTGCGCATTGCTACGCCAAGGATTCCACCGGTATATTCCGTTATGCTATAGAGGTTTTCGTAGCTTTCGTAAGTGCCAAGTATAGATTCTCGCTCTTTCACGACTATTTTTCTTGTGGCAAGAGGATCCTGGAATTTCTTTTTTAATTCTTCCACAGTTGCAGATATGGTCTTAATCGTTAACATATCGTCCATTACATCTGCAGACTGAACTGTTAGTTCTGTGGCATCATTGAATGTAATTTTCATGGATATCACTCCTTTCAAAGTTGCTAAAGTAAATTAAGCAAGTTTCACCACTTCCATGTACGAGCTTCCAGTAGTTGCCGCCGCACCTGATGCATCAGATTTTCTTATTTGCGGCGAAAGAACAGTACCATTTTCAAGGTAGATAATTCGACTCATATTCACGTTCGCGGCAAAACCATTATACGAATACTGAGCGCCGAAAAGCACATAGTTATCATCAACGATCGTTCTATTTGCAATAACTTGTGCTTGAATACACGCTGATGCACCTTGGCTTGCGCTACCTTGTGCATACATAGTCACACAGTATAAACCTGATTGTTTTATAGTTACGGTCGCATTTGCACCAGTTGTGGTTTTGTAACAATCATCATCAACAATTGGTTTGCTAGAGCCGATATTTTTTGGTGTTGTGGACAAGTTCCATGAGTTTCCCCACTTACCGATCAATACATTATTTTTGCGATTATTTATTTTGTCATTTAATTCAGTAAGCTTGTTGGACAACTCCTTATTTGATCCAATTACTTCAAACAATGCTTTTACTTCTGTGATATTTAATCCATCAATCACAACCTGATACAATGGCATATCCGCCACATAATCCCCTGCCTGAATATCGCCTTCCGTATAAGACGGGACTTCAGCATTTGTTTCTGCTGGTGTTCCTTGTAATACTTTCAATTCAAGTGATTCTGTACCATTGTTCTGGTCTTTTTCATATCTGGCAATAATCAGGTCGATTCTTTTCATTCCTTGCGACCCGTTTATTATTGTCAGTGAATCATATGTATTTTTCTTGATCGATGCGGCGCATCCTTGATGTATCAGTACTCCATCTCTTATTTTTATTTCATTGTTCGAAGACACTTCAGCAGCTAATTGCATCCCCGTCTTAAGCACATAAGAGCCTGGGCCAATGATTCCTTGATTAATGTCCCGGTCCTGCTCCGCTTTCACATGAGCCTTTCCTGTATAACCTGTAATAATTTCCATCAGCTTTCTCCCTCCAGTTTATACTCTATTTTTTCTTTTCCGGATGATATCGTCCATATCTTCCGGCCAATTGGTTTTTTCATACTAATCCCTGTCAGATAATCCTTTCCGCCTACTATATCACCTAGATCAATATTTCCTTCCAGCTTTGTCATTGTCATGTTGTAAGTCATGCTGTTCTTATTTTCCTCTAGCTCTTTCGTCCCATTTGTAATCAGATCAGCTTTTTCTGATCCGCTACTGTCGTAGATCTGTGCAATTTCCTCTACTCCTTTAAAATATTGCGCCTGTGATATTTTTCCATTCCGGTTAGTATACAGGTGAACCACGATGCGGTCTTTTAATTCTCCTTTCCCAAGGCATATCAGGTGATTCACCCCTTTGCGATTATCGTCTGTCGTAAAGTTCATGTTATTGTCATTTGTCAGTTCATAGTCCTCCGACAGGTCATTGATTGGCACCGCAGACACCCGTACATATCCGGGAATATCTCTTTCTCCATCGATGTATCTTATATCAAGTCTGTAACCCACTGACTTTAGCATTTTCTTCAAACCAGCGTGCAGTGTGCAGTATCTATCGAATTGATAGTTGCTTACCGTAACTCCAGTGTCTGTCTCCACGCCATAAAATAATCCTGGGAATTCTGCTTCGACCTTTCTTTTTATGATTGCGTTAATTTCTCCGGATGCCATTGCATAGTCTTGCCCAGACAACGGCTGAATGATTTTTTTCGTCATCATGCCTCTCCAAGTATATCCCTTTGCTGTAATCGTCTGTGCAGATGTATCCGTACTTATCTCTTTCACAATCCCGCCAAACTCGGTTCCTTCTGCGAATACTCTTGATCCGTATTGAATCGTGCCATCCCAGTTCCACCGCTTGAGCTCTATCTCAAAATCATTGATATCTTTTTCTTCATCTTCACCGATTTGAAAATCAATAACCGTCGCTTCTTTTACATAGCCCAGCGCTCTTCCATTTGGGTCTGTTTTAGTCAGTTCCATATCGCGGTACGCTCCTTTCTTTGAATACTGTAATGTCGAATCCGAATGTTCCGCTCCAGCTGACCAGCAAATCCCCGGAAGGAATTTCTGTAAATATAGAACTACCAGTATTCTTTTTATAAAATATATTTTGTCTCGTTCCATTTGAAAGATATTTTATGATCGTTTTTTTTCTGGAATCAATTACTATATATTCTCGTGCCTCTAATGTTTCGAACACTTGGTATACCTGCCCTGCGATTGTGATCCTTGGATTTGCACATGGTCCATATATTATCATTTCAAAATTGTTGCTCCTATAATGATCAATATTCCAGTGTTCTGTTCCGGAAGACAGTTTTGAATAATCGTATGAATAGTCATACGGATAGTCGAGAAATCCATAAGCTTCACCTTTGTCTGCCGAATCCGGCCAGAATCTTTTTGTTTGTTCTTCTGCCCACATTGGATAAGGACAATAGATGCCAATCTCGCAATCTATCCAGTTTCTTCTGGTTGATGATACTTTATTGCTCATTTCCTTTATATAACAATCAATATAATATGTTCCAAACCATATCCGTCCCGGTGTTACATTCACAATGTCATATTCCCAGCTGTCCGTGAGTTCGTTCAATTGTCTTTTTCTTTCGTTCAGCGGACCTCTTAATGTAAGTGTCATTTGATAAGTCTTTGGATCTTTTGTAAATCCGTATACATCAGCACCAATTTCCTGCTCCGCCGTACTCGGCTGCCATTCATACTCATGGAAGTAACCGGATGTTGCACGCATCCGGTTACCCACAAGATTGTATTCTTTTCCATTTGAGCAGACATATTTTATTTCTATCATGCGAATACAACCCCCATATCTTTTAATGCTCTTACCAATTCACGGTTGCTAAAATTATCATCTGGATTCTTATTAATAAGCATTCGTAATAATGCGATCAGAATATCCAGCCTGTTTATAGTCTCCGTTCCGGTTTCGTTTGCATTGCCTCCAGTTGCCGCATAATCCAAATTCAGGCTACTGATCGTTCCTGTTGCCATCGTAGCAAGTGCATCACTTGCTGCACTTACTATCGGGAGGTTTCCAACAATACCTTTTGCAAAGCCTCTGTCAATCATTTCGCCAACATATACACCCCACCGTGCCGGAGAGTGTATACCGAAGAATTCCAGTACTTTATCTTTAAAGTTTCCTAATACACCTTTTACTGCATCCCACAACATATGCGCCGCATTTTTTAATCCATTTGCGATTCCCCGGATGATATTTTGTCCAACGGAAAGCCAATTTGTATTCGCAAATGCATTTTTTATTGCGGATACAATCGCTGGTATCTGTCCAACCAGCGACGGTATTGCACGGATTAGACCAGCTGCCAACCTAGCAATGATGGTAATACCAGTCTGAAGAATCCGTGGAAGATTCTGTCCGATCGATGCCACAAAACGTGCAATTGCAGTCACTGCAGCCTGAGTAATCTGTGGCAAATTGTTTATGATTCCATTCACAAGTTTCAAAAGCAGCGATGCACCTGCACTTAATATAGTTGGAAGCAAAGAAATAATCGTGTTGGTAAAATATGTGATCACATTCCCTGCCATCGTTATTACTTGAGGTAAATTTTGTAGAATTCCATTCACAATGTTGCTTATAAAATCCACACCTTTCTGCAACAAGGTCGGAAGTTGTTCCTGAATTCCAATATTAAATTGATTCATAAGTTGCATTGCACTCTGGTAAAGAGTTGGCACTCCTGCAGTGATTCCGTTTGCAATCTGTGGAATTAATCCAGACACGGCAGTAAACAGTTGTGGGCCAAGTGCTGCTACAAACGTAACGATCGCTGATGGAAGTGCAGAAATAACATTCCATACTGCGGGAAGCAGATTCCCAACCGCAAAGGTTATGATCGTATTTGCCAATTCGTTAAGTGCCGGTCCGACGTCCATTCCAAGTGCAATCTCACCTATAACATTTTTCGCCGCCGCTTTCATAGAATTAAAAGAACCCGATATTGTAGTTGCTGCTTCTTTCGCTGTTGTGCCCGTGATATCCAGTTGACCCTGGATTACATGAATTGCATTATATACATCCGAAAGATTATTGATATCGTATTTTGTACCGGATATTTTCTGTGCATCTGCTAGAAGACGTTCCATCTCTGATTTTGTTCCGCCATACCCCAATTTCAGGTTGTCCAGCATCGTGTAGTTCTGTTTAGCGAATCCCTGATATGCATTCTTGATATCTTCCATATTGGTTCCCATCTTATTTGCATTATCAGACATATCTGTCATAGCCATATCCGCTACATCTGCAGCTTTCGAAGTGTCATTGCTCAATGACGATAATAAGCTTGCTGAAAAGCTCGTGGTCAGTTCCATGTACTCATTGGCACTCATTCCGGCCGTCTTGTAAGCTTTTGCGGCATTCGCTTTTACTTTATCCGCTGAATCTTTGAACAATGTTTCAATTCCTCCAAGGCTCTGCTCAAGATCTGCACCTTCCATGATAGATGCTTTCAACGCTTTGCCGATAGCTGCAACGGCAAGCACCTTTTTCATGGTTCCAACCAATTTACTTCCAAAAGAAGTCCCTGCGCTTGTCGCTTCCGGATCAAGTGTCTTTTGGATTTCACCACTGATTCCCCGTGCCGATGGAATGATCTGTACATATGCTTTTGCTAATTCTGTAGCCACTATCTTCCACCTCCCGTTAATCGAGCCCACTCTTCATCGAAATCGTTTCCGTTTTCAAACGTCTCTATGTTGCTTTCGTTATGCTGCTCCGCACCACTCAATATGCGTAATAGAGAATTTGGTCTGTTTGTGCCTTTTACACCGTCATTAGACTGCAGCCACGCAAGCATTCTTGTATTATCTGCAATCGAAGCGAGCAGTGCTTGTGTTGTATCGATTTTTATTCCTGATATTTTCATCATGATCCTTGAATCTTCCCTCAACCCGCACGCAAAAATCCCCACCATATGTAATGGCAGGGATCTATAATCATAGATATGATACGTTTCTGCAAGATCGCATAATAACGCATTTTTATCGAGATTCATCATATGGGCGAGGATCAAGAGTTTTTTCCCGGAGAACATTTCGTCAGGATTTGTGTTATTTCATCGATCATTCTCTTTGTAGATACTCTTCCTTTTTCATTTCTGCAATGCTCCTTCAAACGTTTCATCTGTTCTTTTCCAAGACATCCGTCTGCTACTGTCGTGATTTTTGACACGTCACCATTATCAATGGCACAGATGTCTTCGAACAGTTCATAGTCGTCTAACGTTTCCTCGTCAATCTCAAAGGTAAAGCCGCTAGTTGTTGTTCCTGTATGCATCATATAGTATCGCCTCCCTTATTCTTTCTTTGTTCCTTTGATATATTCGTAATGCGTCTGTCCATCAGTATCCGGTGTTGCTTTCAGGGTAGTCTCATATCCAACTGCATCATCATCCTTATACACAATATCAGCAACTTCCGATACACTTGCCGACGGAATCACAATACGCTTTACAGCCTTTTTCATGATCATATCAATCACCCATGCTGATTCTTCATTCTCATCACTGTTTGCTTTTACCGTAATTCCTGCTTCTAATGTTCCGGTTACGTTTTTATCACCATATACAGTCTTGAGCACTTCCACATTCAGTACTTCAATCAGTTTAAATTTAAAACTGTCTTCTTTGCTGGTCTGCATGTTCAACACAGTGTCCCCGCCCCAGGCTTTTGTATTATCCGACTCGGGGCTATTTGAGTTTGTTACACCATCTTCACTACAATATCCTAACTCTTTAAATGCTGCATCTAATGCCGTCTCTGTGTCTTTCGGCAATGTTGTTCCTACCGGTGCGCGCCAGATTGCTCCACCGACTTTCGGTTTTCCAGTACTTACGTTTTTTGCATCCATCCTTCTGCCTCCTAAAAATAAACGATATCAAACACGGCCTGATATCGGTATTTTTTCCGATTCGTATCTGTATAGTTATAATCGCTATTCAGTTCACACTTGCTGATATCATCTAATTCAATTATTTTTTCCATTGCTGCTTTCACCCGTTCGTTGAGTGTTGCCGCCCCATAAAGGGACGTAGAAAAAGACTGGACTGCCAAGGTCGCCGATTCCACGTGATTTTCTTTGCCAGATCCAGTCTTTTCGATCAATATGTATTCTTTTCCAAGATTATCCTCTTCTTCCAGTCTGGCCGGTACATTCAACCTGGACTGTAAATAATTTTTAACGATGCTCTCCACCATGTTTTCCTACCGCCTTCAGCAATCCATTTTTACCATCATCTCCGCAGACTTTTACAACAGCTCGGGTCTGCGCCACATATGCCTCTGTCTCGGAAGCCTTGGCTATCTTCGTTGCATTCTCCATAAGGATAGCTTGCATTTCCCGCGACTGCATCAATTGCCTGATTCCGGCACTATTTAGAACAATTTTTACTTTACCCATACGTCGCCACCTGCCATTTCTGGTTCCATTCTAACGGAATATTCTCTTCAATTCCCTGTTGCGGGAATCCGATCACCTGCCAGGACGTATCAAAGAAATCTACTCGGCAATCCTTCCAGGTATGATCATCTTCCTTTGGAATTGCAATGTTATACACTGCCTTTTTCCCAGTTAAGTTAAGTGTATCAAGAATCTCTGTAGTTGATGCCGGAGCTACAAGTACATTGTCTACTGTTACCGGAGTTTCCTGATATAATGGATGATCGAATTCATCTTTTCCAACTATATGTCTTTCATACAATATCACTGATATTCCTCTGATCATCTATCTATCCCCTCCACTTCAGTAAAAGCGGTGTAAGGATTTGTGCATCCCACTTTACCACCAATGCCTAAAACTTTCTTGTCCATTTTACTCAAATACAATTCTCCGCTCCCATAAGAATTTGTCCAGCTTTGCGAATACCCTAAGGCTGATAACGTCGCCTGTGTAGTTCCCATAGGAACACCCTCATCACTGCTTCCAATTGCTCTAATTACCATATTGCAAGATACGAATCTCTTTGCTGTATCCGATGCACTTTTATTATATACATCAATAGTAACGGCGGCGTCTTCAAGAAGCGTCTCCACCCTTTCCTTGTCTATCCCGTTTATATCTTTTCGTTCACATATATCACCATATGTAGCATATGCCATTATTTCACCTACTTTTTCGCTGATATCGGTTTCTTTCTTGATGTTTTTCTAATCGACGAACCCATTTTTTCTTCAGTTAATTTTGGAGATTTACTTTCTGTAATAAGTTGAAACATTGTGGAGTCTAGCACAATGTCGGACTCCACAATAATTCCTGTTTTCTTGTACAAGTATTTCATTCTTTACGCCTCAGCTTTAGTGATTTTTACAAATGCCTTCTGATCCATAATTCCAATACCATATACAATTTCTGCACGGATTGCAATCTGGTTCTGTCTCTGCAGATCTCCAAGTCCGTCCGGATCACCGTATTCAATCAAATGAGCACCGATAGATCTCTGTACGCCCCATCTGAATGCATCAAACTGTCCTACGATTCCGAGAAGTTTCGAATCCGTAGTAATTTCATTTTTTGCTGAAACAGTATCCGATACTGCTGCATTCATTCCTGAGAAATTTGTTAAATTCTGTCCGAATCCAATTTCAGGATAAATTTTTCTTCCGTCTGCATCTCTCATAGTAGATAATCCGAACGAAAGCGTCGGATCCATTGCAATGCCGCTCGGCGTGTAACCGGATGAAATAATCGTTCCTGCTGCCGTTTCGATTGCTTCATCGTATTTCGTTCCTGTAAGCTGAACCTTCTGCGTGGTATCAATCAGTCCTTCTTTTACAAGGCTTGATACTGTTCCTGTGAGTGGGTTGATTTTATGGATTCCAACCAGATCAAGTGCTCTTCCGAGTGCAATAGCTGCATTCGATGCAAGATCTTCCAGAACCCCAATCTGAACATCTTCGTCTGCCCACTGTACTTCCTGTGAAAATCTCATAGTTACCTGAAGTTTAAACGGGTTGATCGTCTTTGCTGCGTATGTAGCCGGTGTCGGCGACTTCTGTCCTCCTTCGCCCACAAGTTCTGCTTTTGGTGCTGATGTCAATACCCACACCTGCTGCTTTCCAAATTTCTGTGGTCTTGCTCCGGATAACTGTGCCAAAGTAGATCCTTTCTGTGCTTTTTCAAAAATACCCGTTGAAATCTCTGCAGGAATTTCAAAATCCGAACTGATAAGTGCTGCCATATCTTTTATTCTCCTTTACCGAAAATCTGATGTGCAAATTCTCTCATTGCATCATCTTTTGCGTTGTACTCTGTTGTTTTTTTTCTGTTTCCCTTTGTTCCCGGATAACTCTTCGGCTTTGCGAATTTCATAATCGCTTCTGCCTGTTTCTTACAGGTTTCTTCATCTTCTCCTGTCAGCAGTTCTACCGGCACACTGGTGTCTTTTGCTATTTTTTCTCTTACCTGTCTCACAGTGTCTTTTTTTTCAAGTGCGCTGAGTTTTGCCTGCAGTGCATCAGACTTCTCTTTTTCTTTCTGAAGTTCCGTTTTGCTCTGCTCCTGATACTCATCATACTTGCTTGCCTTTTCCTTCAGGTCTTCATAATCTGCATATTTCTGTTTTTCTCTCGCAAGACGCCCCTCTACGATCGAATCTACTTCCGCCTGAGTGAATGTTTTATCATCTTCCATTGTGTTTCCCTCCTGATTTGAGTATTTTTAGTTTCCCACGTTTAAGGCACGTGTTGCCGTAAAAAAGAGTATAAAAAATACCACCAACCGTTTCCGATCAGTGGCTTTTAATACCATATTACCGTTTTTTCTTTTGGTGGATTATCCATCTTCGCAATCCGTTTCAGTTCTCGCCTCACATGTGGTGCTGCAAACATGCTAGCATTTTCATGCTCTACAACTTCTCCATCTATAATCCGTATTTTCATAAAACCTGCCGGTTCTCTTCCCTCTGGATAGTAATCAGCTGAAATACTATCGCTGATTTTCTTTATGTTTTTTAAGATTACCATAATACTCCAGTGCCTCCTTTGGATAATTGTATTTTTCCGATGCCAGTTCATGTGCTTTCACATGATCTATGCTCGGATTTTCTTGCTTAATTTTCATTTCCAATAGCTCATGCTCTATCAAGGTTTTATCATGAGGCTTAATGTCTTTTCCGGTCATCAATCGTTGCCAGCTCTGTGCAATCGCACAATCTGGATCAAATTGTCTGCTTTCTCCCGTATCCTGATCTATCAGAGAATCGTCCTCAAATAAATAGGCCTTAATTTTTCTTATGTCAGATTCTTCCTTGCCGAGGTTATCTGCAATTTTCTTTGAATCAGTTGAAAAATGCCTAATCTCTTCATAGTACATCTCCGCAAATTCATCAGCTTCTGCACTATTCAAATCCGTAATTCTTGCTCCTGATATCAGTATATCAGATCGCCTCATTTTTTTCAAGTTTTTCCGCTTTTTTACTTGCATATAATTCCCGTTTTCTCGCATTGATGGCATCTTTATTCTGCGCATATCGTTTTCTCCTCATTTTATTGATATCCCCATTGGAATCATAGTATTCTTCTAGATACTTATCCGGATCATAACCATCCACCGTGCTTTCCCCGTCAAACCGTACTGCATACTCACAGTCGCAATGTGCATGGATATGTTCTGCATGACCATTCCGTAAAGCACTCTTCGACATATACTGCCACCCTCTGGATGCCAGTGTAATGCAGAATGCACAGGTGTCTCCATGAGGCACCCAGGCAAATTGTGCACCATCACGCTCCGCATTTTTCAGTGTTGTGTCTGCACCCACCTGTTTTACCAGCCTTGCGATCGTTCCTGGAATATTGTTTGGTGACTTTTTTTGTGTCCCCTTTACTGCTTTTGCTACTTCTCCGTATTCCGGAAGTTCTGCCACTTCCGCCGTTGGAATCATTGTTCCTTGTGCCGCTGCTGTCGCTTCGTACATCCGGCACGCCAATGCACCAATAGCCTGCCCGTAATGCTGCGATAATGCATATGCATAGTCTAGAAGTGCTTTATCGTTTTCCAATCCATTCTTCTGAACCCAGGACTGCATCAGATCCGCTGCTTTCTGGCTAATCTGTGACATCTTCGTTATGTATTCCACCCACGCCTTCTCCGTTATCTTCATTCTCAAATTCCTCCGTCAAGATAGCATCACCTTTTGCTCTTTGTTCCTGTGCCCTGATTCGTCTGATATCTGCCTGATCAAATCCAATCATTTCAAGAAAAATATCCGTTTGCGCGAACCCTTGTCTCGCCGTTGCTATCTTGATTGCTGCGTCTGTAGTGGATGCCACGCTTGGCATTGCCGGATTTTTGAAGTGTGCAATCAATTCATGTACATCTTCTGGAAGTTCATCCGGGGTCGTTCCGAGTTCAATTGCAAGCATCATTCTTCCAATCCGGTACAGTGCATCACCATTTGATCTGTTTAATTGTTCTGCCATAAGAATTAGCGTCTGTGACTGTGCTATAATCGCTTCACTTGATGTGGGATTTGCATCATTTACCACACCGACATCCGTTGCCGCCAATCCCGTTGCTGCTGAATACTGTGTGGCCAACATTCGAAGCATCTGTACATGTGGTTCAATATTTCCCTGTGAAAGCTGTCCGAAATTCGGCTTTTCACCCGTCTCTGGATTATTGGTGCTGTAAAGAATGCTTCCTACATACTGTTTGAATTTATTATCAATCAGCATATCATATTGTTCATCCGATACACCTAATAGATATTTTTGCGGTGATGTAGCAAATTCCAAACCAATCGTTGCATTTGCTACTGTTCTTACATATCCCTGAATCAGTCTGCGGACCGGCTCTTTTAATCTCGACTGTCCAAATGGTTTATCATTTGTTGCATCCCAGATCAAAGCCACCATAAGAGGCTCCCCGAAATCATGTGGCGTTTGTTTTGCATGCCATGTTCCACCGATACGTTCCAGCTCCCAAATATCGGTATCGGTATAAAAATTCACATGTTCCGGAGACCATGTGATGTCTGATTCATCTCTTCGCGCATCTTCAAATGCAAATCCGTACCGAATTCGGCCTTCGTGCGCATTCCACGAAGCCGCAGCGCAATGCGGCGAGTAAAAGCGCACTCTTGCATCCCCTTCTTCTCCTGATACTGCAGCAAAAGCACATCCATATTTCAGTTCTTCTTTTACTGCTTTGTTATATTCTGATATCAAATGATTCCTTTTCATGATCTGATCCATATCTTCTGATTTTGTTCCATTTTCCGTAACAAAGCCATCAAACATTGATCTACCGGCAAGCACGTCTACCGTTTTTGCACCCCAGGCGCATCCGATTTCGAGTCTTCCAAGACCCGAAGGTAGTGCAATTCCCAAATTTACCTCATTCAACGTGATTTTCCCGTTGTAATATCGACGTTTTTTTCGATTTGCACTTCGGTGATAGTCGTATATATATTTCAATTCTTTCAGCCACTCTTGTTCTTCCAGCGGCAATCCTTCCACATTTCCAAAATTTAGTTCCATTATCCTATCCTCATCTTTCTGTTAGGATTTCGTTTCGATGTCCGGCACCCCCACAGTGCAAGAGCGGCCGCTTCGATTGGAGTTGAATTTTCGCCGCCAAATCCCCAGCCTCCCGAAATCGGTCTTTTTACAGATGTAACCGCCGACTCGCGCAATAGTTCCTGATATTTATACCACGTTACAGTCTGTTCATTGACTTCCTGCGATAACTGACTTGCAGCCGCAATCACATCTTTTCCAGAAGGTCTTACTATAGATTTTTTATATTTCCATACTGAAGTAATTTTTTCAATCAAAAAATCGACACCGTTGCGCCCGTCTATAACTACGCATGATGCCATTTTATATCTTCGATTCAGCCAATCGGCCAGCCATTGGATTCCTCTGTCTGTTGTTTTTATTTCTATCAACGATATCCTAGCCTTCTCGTCTTCTGGGCACACCGCTCCGCATAATGCAACCACTGTACCATCTGTCGAAAATTTCACACCATACGCCGTCTTTCCTTCTGGTTTCTCTGTTTCTGATGCACATAAGTCCCATTTTATTTCATCAATCGCATAGTCCTGGTCATTATTAATTGGCGACCACCATCCAAGCCTTTCTCTGGCGAACGTGTCTGAATCCATTTGCTCACATTCTGCCGCAATCGTCGTTTCTGTCATGCGCCGTCCAAGCGCAGGATTGCATTGTGCCCATCTTTTTCGATCAGCCACGTCACCAATTTCATCAACAGAAAATTCGGTCCATGCAGTAGAATTACTGTCGCCCTTTATTGCTTTGTCTCGTATTTTTCGAAATACGGTACCTGTACAATTTTCATCCGGTGGCGTTCCAAGATAAATCGTTTGCGGATTTTTCGATGCTGAAATCGCCGGAAGAAAAGATGCCTGCTGTTCTGTTGTTAATTCTTGCGCCTCGTCGAATACTAGACAATCTCCATGTAATCCACGTCCACCATTTCTTGTACGTGCAACAAACACGACTCTCCCGCCATTCGTCAAAATGATCTGTTCTCTTCCGAGAGCTGATTTTATTTCCTTTACATATTTTTTCAATCCTCTGCTTTCAAATAATCCTTTTAATTCCATGAATGTCTCTGTAGCCGTTTTCTGCAGATGAGCTGTATATATCACCCACTCTGAATACATAATCATTCCTGAAGCAATCCGGCCGGAAGTGTCCAGCGTCTTACCATTCTGTCTAGGAACCGATAGCCCACACGTCGGAGCTGACCATATATCTTCCTCTGTTCGTCCCATCCAGTCATTAAGGACTTCGCTCTGCCACGGATCCACGAATAGCTTCCCCACCGCAAGTACTTTTACAGCATCTGCTCCGTCTGTATATGTACAATTCGGTGCAACTCTAACGGACGGCGTCTGGCTTCCCATCAGCTTTACGCGCTGTGAGGATTTCTCCGATTTCGTCATCTTCTTTATCTACTCCTCTGATTTCTTCAATCTCTTTGATCGTTTCCCTGTATTGTTTTGATAATTGTGGTATGCTTCTCACTCCGTCACCAGTCTCATCGCTTGCGCAAAGGTCTATTTGTTTGGCCAGAACTTTCGCAAGATTTTCTAGTTGTTCAAGCCTGTTTCCCTGACTGGCC
>OGQH01002303.1_pt1 | contig 13653 bp, 10 predicted proteins | sample 1553181 | NCBI WGS metagenome assembly OGQH01 (sample SAMEA2579946, study PRJEB22360) | human gut metagenome | biome: human gut; feature: human-associated habitat; material: faeces | place: Denmark | collected 2008/2010 | reverse complement strand
CGTGTACGGAACCTGCGCGGTGCGCTACCTGTGGGGCGAGGCGGGGGTGCGTGTCTACCAGGTGGCGTACATGTTTTTCGCTTATCTGGGAGCGGTGCTTTCCATGGAGCTTGTGTGGGGGATATCGGATCTGCTGAATTCCCTGATGGCTCTGCCGAATCTGCTCTGTCTGTGGATGCTGCGAGGCGAAATTGCCACAGACTGTGGAAAAGGGACAGATAAAACATCAAAAAAGAAATAAAAATTGAAAAAATATTATTCATGCCGGATAAAGTATGATATATTGAAATGGTATATGGAGTTATCGAAAGAAGAAAGGTGAAAGTTATGGAGAAAAAGGAACAGAAGCATTTGTATGCAGATACTGTGGAACAGAATAAACGTGCCAATCATTTCCTTGCTATCGGATATATCGTGTTTTATCTCTGTGTGCTTTGTGTGGTAGGAATTGCCTGCCTCAGAGGAATCCGCACAGTTGGATATACCGTTATGATCGCGGTATTGATTATTCTGGCAACAGCGGGAACACTCGTGTTGTACCAGCGGAGAAAAGATGATCCGAAGATCCGCTATATTGCGACGGTCGGGCTGCTTGTCATTACGTTTGTGATGGGATGGGCGTTTGACAATTATTATGTGCGTTTTATGGCTGCAATTCCGCTGGTTGCATGTATTCTGTTTTACGATAAAAAGTTCGCCGCCTTTTCCGGGATTGCTGTATCGGCGGTGAATCTTTTTGTGACGGCGTCAAAGACGCTGGCGCTTCACACATACCAGGGCGAGAATGCACTGGATCAGTGGTGTGCGACGCTGGCAATTATACTTATGATGGTAGTGGTTTATCTGACAGTATCCGTGGCGTACCAGTTCAACCGCGATACGATTGGCAGCCTGACAGAAAAGGAAGCAGCACAGCGCCAGATGGTGGACGATATCATTGCGGTTGCAGATCAGGTGCGCAAGGGAACCGAGAATGCGATGAATATTGTCAATGAACTGAATAGTTCCACCGAGGTAGTCAACGGTGCCATGAAGGATATTTCGGACAGTACACAGAGTACCGCCGAGAATATCCAGACGCAGACGGAGATGACACAGAATATTCAGGACTCCATCGGAACGACGCTGGAGCGTTCAGAGAAGATGGTACAGGTGGCGAAGCAGTCCGGAGAGCTGAATGAGAAGAGTTCCAGAATCATGGATGATCTGAAGAAGCAGTCCGCAGTTATTGCACAGACAAACTCCGAGGTGGCTTCCTCTATGAGAGAACTCCAGGATCGTACAAGCGCTGTCAAAAGTATTGCAGATACCATTTTTTCTATTTCCAGTCAGACCAACCTTCTGGCACTCAATGCATCGATCGAGAGTGCGAGAGCAGGCGAGGCGGGAAGAGGCTTTGCGGTGGTTGCGGATGAAATCCGCCAGCTGGCGGAGAAGACCAGACAGGAGACGGAGAATATTGCCAACATTTTAGAGCAGCTTTCTGAAAATGCCCAGACGGCGGCGGATGCGGTGGAGCGTTCCGTGACGGCGGCGGGTGCGCAGGATGAGATGATTGCGCAGGCATCCGAGAGCTTTGGCGCCATGAACCAGAATGTCAATGAGCTTGTGACGGACATCGGTGAGATCGACACTATGTTAAACAACCTCTCCAAGGCGAACAATCAGATCGTGGAGAACATCATGCAGCTCTCCGCAACGACGGAGGAAGTTACAGCTTCTTCTGTGCAGGCGGCGGATCTCAGTGTTAAGAATCTCGGCAATGCGGAAAATACCAAGGATCTGCTTCACAGTGTGTTAGACGAGTCGCACAAGCTGGAGCAGTATATCCACTAATTGGACAGATTTTGACCTGTAGTGAATAAAATAGAAAAATAACAGAAAAATGAGGTATAAAGGATGTATTTAGTGCAGTTTATCAGAGGATTTTGCATGGCACTGGCAGACAGTGTACCTGGCGTATCCGGCGGAACCGTCGCTTTCCTGTTGGGTTTTTATGACCAGTTTATTGATTCTATCGACGATCTGATAACCGGAAGCAGGGAGAAAAAGAAAGCAGCTCTGTTCTTCCTGATTAAGCTTGGAACCGGCTGGGTCTGTGGAATGATTCTCGCCATTCTGATTCTTGCGAGCGTGTTTGACGCTCATATCTATGCGATCAGTTCCCTGTTTATCGGATTTATTATTTTTGCCATTCCGATTATCTTTAGGGAAGAAAAGAACTGCCTTGCGGCAAAAAAATCTGCCATTCCGTTTGTGCTGATTGGCGTTGCAATCGTGACCGCGATTACTTACTTTAATCCGAGCAGCGGCGGAGAGGGTGTCAGCCTGGAGCATCTGACGCCGGGGCTTGCCCTGTTTGTATTCCTTGCCGGAATGATTGCCATCTGTGCGATGGTGCTGCCGGGAATTTCGGGCTCGACGCTTCTTTTAATCATGGGACTGTATCTGCCGGTGGTGACTGCCATCAAAGATATTCTTCATCTGAATTTTGCTGCATTTCCGACGGTGTTTATTTTCGGATGCGGCGTTCTCGTCGGTATTTTTGGTGTGGTAAAGCTGATCCGCAAGGCGTTAGATCATTTCCGGGCACAGACGATCTATCTGATCATCGGTCTGATGTTAGGATCAATCTACGCGGTTGTCATGGGACCGACCACGTTGGAGGTACCGCAGCCGGCAATGACGCTTCATGATTTTAACATCCTGTTTTTCGTGATCGGCGGTGCGCTGATTATCGGACTTCAGAAAATGAAAGATTTAAAAGCATAGGACACGAAGGAGTATCATGAAAAAGTTATTGCAGTATTTGGGAAACTATAAAAAAGAAAGTATTTTAGGACCGCTTTTTAAGCTCCTGGAAGCTTCATTTGAATTGATTGTCCCGCTTGTCATGGCGGCAATCATCGATACCGGGGTGGCAAATGCCGATCGTCCATATATTATGAAGATGAGTCTGGTACTGTTTCTCCTGGCGCTGATCGGATTGACCTGTGCCATCACGGCGCAGTATTTTGCGGCGAAAGCGGCGGTTGGCTGTGCGACAGGATTAAGACATGCTCTGTTTGAACATATTGAGACGCTGTCATTTACCGAGATGGATACCGTCGGAACGTCGACGTTAATTACAAGAATGACAAGTGATGTTAATCAGGTGCAGAACGGGGTGAACCTCGTTCTGCGCCTGTTCTTGCGTTCGCCGTTTATCGTGTTTGGAGCGATGGTCATGGCATTCACGATTGATGTGAAAGCGGCGCTCGTGTTCGTTGTGACCATTCCGCTGCTGTCGGTGGTTGTGTTTGGCATCATGCTGGTCAGTATTCCGCTGTACAAAAAAGTACAGGCGGCACTCGATAAAGTGCTGGGCATCACAAGAGAGAACCTGACCGGAAGCAGAGTCATCCGTGCATTCAACAAGGAGCAGGATGAGATTGCACAGTTCCACGAAGACAATGAGGCGCTGACAAAGATCCAGCTCTATGTCGGCAAGATCTCGGCGCTCATGAATCCGCTTACCTATATTATCATCAACGGAGCGATCGTCGTTCTGGTATGGGTAGGAGCGATCCGCGTGGACAATGGCAACATTACGCAGGGACAGGTTGTGGCGCTGGTGAGCTACATGTCCCAGATCTTAGTGGAGTTAATCAAGCTGGCCAACCTGATTATCAACATCAACAAATCCATTGCCTGCATGAACCGTATCGAGACTGTGCTTGACATGGAATCGTCGATCACGGAGCATCCAGCAGCGGAGACGGGAAGTCTCACTTTGGATGGAGCAGGCAGGGAAGGAAAAGAGACAATCCCGGCGGAGAATGCCGTCGTATTTTCCAAGGTTGGTCTTACTTATGCGGGCGCATCGGAGGAAGCGCTCTCCGACATTGATTTTACGGTCAGACGCGGAGAGACCATCGGTATTATCGGAGGAACCGGTTCTGGAAAATCTTCGGTCGTGAATCTGATTCCGCGGTTTTACGATGCGACCAGAGGAGAGGTTCTCGTCGACGGGAAGAATGTGCGGGATTATACATTGGAGGAACTCAGGGCGAAGGTCGGTGTTGTTCTGCAGAAGGCGGTTCTCTTTAAGGGAACCATCCGTGAGAACTTAAGCTGGGGCAATTCGGACGCCACGGACGAGGAGATGTATGAGGCGCTTGAGACTGCACAGGCAAGGGAGTTTGTGGATGCCAAGGAAGGCGGACTTTCCTATGAGATCGAGCAGGGCGGCAGAAACCTTTCTGGCGGACAGAGACAGCGTCTTACGATTGCGCGTGCGCTTGTGAAGAAGCCGGAGATTCTCATTATGGACGACAGTGCATCCGCGCTTGATTTCGCGACGGACGCGGCGCTTCGGAAAGCCATCGCACATATGGACGGGCAGATGACGGTATTTATCGTATCGCAGCGTGCGGCGTCCATCATGCAGGCGGACAAGATTGTAGTGTTGGACGATGGAGAGATTGTAGGACTTGGAACACACGAGGATCTGCTTAAGGACTGCGAGGTATACCGCGAGATTTACGAGTCGCAGTTTAAGCGGACAGAAGAACAGCAGGCGGGAGAGGCGAAAAGATGAAAAAAGTGGTAAATGAAAATCAAAAATCAACGCTGCGCAAGGTTCTGCGATACATCAGACGATACTGGGGATACCTGGGAGCATCGATCATTCTCGCGGCGGTGACGGTGGCGCTTACCCTGTATCTTCCGATTCTGATCGGTCAGGCGGTCGACCGGATCGTGGGAAAGGGAGCCGTTGACTTTGCCGGGATCTTTGTGATTCTCAGAAAGATGGCGGTCATCATCGGACTGACGGCAGTGGCACAGTGGGTGATGAATGCCTGCAACAATAAAATTACCTACAATGTGATCCGGGATATCCGGACGGAGGCGTTCGACAAGATTGAAAAGCTTCCTCTGAAATATTTGGACGCTCATTCCTACGGAGAGATTGTGAGCCGTGTCATTGCGGATGTCGATCAGTTCGCGGACGGACTTCTGATGGGATTTACCCAGTTCTTTACCGGTATCGTGACCATCTTCGGAACACTGATTTTCATGCTGACGATCAGCGTGCGGATCACGGTGGCGGTCGTGGTGATCACGCCGGTCTCCCTATTTGTGGCAAGCTTCATTGCGAAAAAGACATTTTCCATGTTCAAGCTGCAGTCGGAGACAAGAGGAGAGCAGACCGCGTTTATAGAGGAGATGGTCGGCAACCAGAAAGTGGTGCAGGCATTTTCCCATGAAGATGAGGCACTTGAGAAGTTTGATGAGATCAATGAGAGACTGCAGAAGTATTCTCTGCGGGCGATCTTCTTTTCGAGCATTACCAACCCGTCGACGCGTTTTGTCAACAGCCTTGTCTACGCGACGGTAGGCGTTGTCGGAGCTTTTACGGCGATCGCCGGAGGAATCAGTGTCGGACAGCTGTCGAGTCTTCTGTCCTACGCGAACCAGTATACGAAGCCGTTCAACGAGATTTCGGGCGTCATCACGGAGCTTCAGAACGCGCTTGCGTGTGCGGGCAGAGTGATTGAACTGATCGAGGAGGATGCCGAGGTACCGGATGCCGAGGACGCGGTAGACTTAGAGCATGCAAACGGTAAGGTCGAGCTTTCCCACGTCTATTTTTCCTATGTGCCGGAGCAGAAGCTGATTGAGGACTTTAATCTGTCGGTGAAGCCGGGACAGCGCGTGGCGATCGTGGGACCGACCGGATGCGGCAAGACGACGCTGATCAATCTGCTGATGCGTTTTTATGATGTGAACAGCGGCACGATCAAAGTCAGCGATATTCCGCTGCAGCAGCTGACGCGCAAGAGCCTCAGGGACAACTATGGTATGGTGCTGCAGGAGACCTGGCTTCGGAGTGGAAGCATCCGGGACAACATTGCGATGGGAAAACCGGACGCCACGGATGAGGAGATCATTGCGGCCGCAAAGGCATCCCATGCACACGGCTTTATCAAGCGTCTGCCGGAGGGATATGACACCGTGATCGCAGAGGATGGCGGCAACCTGTCACAGGGACAGAAGCAGCTGTTATGCATTGCAAGAGTCATGCTGTGCCTGCCTCCGATGCTGATTCTTGATGAGGCGACATCTTCGATTGATACGCGTACTGAGATCAAGATTCAGAATGCATTTGCAAAGATGATGCAGGGACGCACCAGTTTTATCGTGGCACACCGTCTCTCGACGATCCGCGAGGCGGACATCATTCTGGTCATGAAGGATGGAAGCATCATTGAGCAGGGAAATCACGAGGAACTTCTGGAAAAGAACGGATTCTATGCGAAGCTGTATAACAGCCAGTTTGCAAAGACGTCATAGATTAGTTTGACGTGCTAAGTAATAGGATAAGAGGCATATCCAACCGATTTCAGGCGGAAATGCAGATGGAACATTCGTTGAAAAAAATGCGTGCATTTCTTCCGACCGGATTTTTGCATCGGATTCCGTGTCTCTTCCACGTTTTGACAATCCACGGAATGTGTCCGACAAACCGCAGACAATGAGCGGATTCCCTAGTGTCCCTAGCGGCACTGCTTCACAGACAATATAAAACCGCGCGAACCGAACTCGTCGTCATCAGCTATTCAAAACAGGGCAGATGACGACTCAGACAGCGGCTTCGCGCGGTTATGTTCTATTCAGCAGTGCCGCAAGGGACACACGAGAATCCTGCGGACACACCCGTGGAGTGCTCAAAACTTGGAAAAACATGGATCATCACGGATGCAAAAACCGACGGGGTAGAAATGCCGCATTTTTTGATCCGAATTTCCAGATGCATTCCATCTGAAATCGAAGGATATGATCTTCTCTTTATAATATTACTTATCAAGTCAAAAAGGGGCTGCCCCATAAGCGGGCTGCCCCTCGTTTTACTGCATCTTAAAGTAATCAATACTGCTGACCAGCTCATCTGCGATCTCGCGGAGCTGCTCTGCACTGACATACACCTGCTTGAAGGTATCCACTACCTCTTCCGTCTCATCGTACGTCTTCTTTGTGCTGTCCACATTGCCCTGCGCGATCTCTGAGAGTTCGCTCACTGCCTGAAGCACTTCATTTCTGGAGCTTTCAAGGTGTCCTGTGCTCTCCTTGATCTGGCGGATGCTCTGCATGGAGCTGCCGATCTGCGCGATTACCTCTTCCACTACCTTCTGCGTATCCTGCATGCTCGCACTCTGGTTCATAATGATCTCCTGCATCTGCTGCATAATCTCAACCGCCTTTGCAGAATCCTCGCTGAGTGTCTTCGCAGTCTCCTCAATCTCCTTGCTCGACTCATTCGACTGTTCGGAGAGCTTCTTGATCTGGTCTGCCACAACGCCGAATCCTCTGCCGCTCTCTCCGGCTCTCGCCGCCTCAATCGAAGCGTTCAGACTGAGAAGGTTCGTCTCCTCCGCGATCGACGTGATAAACGCGGTTGCCTCATGGATCTTCTGTACAGAATCGTTGGTTCTGTTTGTCTGCTCCTGCACTTCACCGATAATGCGTTCCACCTCGACATTAATGTTCCGCAGATTGTTGAGCGTCTCTGCCGCCTTCTCACTGGACTGCTGCATGGAAGCTGCGTTGTCATCCAACAGTTCTACCTCTGCCGACGTCTCCGTAATATTCTCACCCATAATGCGCATATGTTCCGATGTATTCTGGGAATTCTGTGCCTGTTCGGTGGAATTCTCCACAATCTGGTTGACTGCCATGCGCACATGATCCATGGTTCCGTTTGTCTGGTCTGCCGCTGTACCGAGCAGTTCGGACGCATCGAGCAGACGTTTGGCATTCTGTGATATTTCCTGGATGGTCGCCTTCATGGCATCCCGCAGGGTGATCGTCACGCGGGACAGATCACCGATCTCGTCGTGTCTCCCGAGCAGCTTGTCTTCTACCCAGACATTCAGATCGCCGTCCGCCACTTTTCCTACCACCTCAATACTGCTGCGGATATTGCGGCTCATCGAGGTTGCAAGCTTCATGGCGATCGCAATGCATAGGATCATCACGGCGCACACCGCCATGCTGATCGTTCCCAGAATCTTGTTGATCACGGCATCCTTTTCCTGCTTGTCCGTTCCCACAAAAATCATGCCGATGATCTCATCGGTCGATCCGTTCTGATATACCGGTATAAAATATCCATAGTTCAACGTGCCCTCGATCGACACTGCATGGCTGAAATAGGATTCCCCACCCTGCAGTACCTTTTCCACAATCCGGTCACCGGCCTTGGAATTCAAGACACGGTTCCCGCTTGCATCGACCGCCGACGTCATAATACGGGTGTCTCCGTAGAAAAATGTGACATCCATGCCGGTATTGCCCTTGATACGGTCTACGAGACTCTCAGACTTTGAAATATTATAGCTGCCTTTCCAGATATCCCCGTTGCTGGTCTGCAGATAATCTCCTGTATTCTGATCGTAAGCTGCGAGCGTGGCTGCCGCCGTTCCCCGAAGTGCTTCCTCAATCTCCTCCAGCATGGCGCTCCGTACCATTGTGGTTGTCAAAAACATGGAAATCAACCCCAATGTAATAACCGGTGCAATTGTAATCCCCAGAATCTTTTTCTTAATGTTCATACTAATCTCCATTTCGTCTGTGTATCTGCATATCGTTTTACGTTCTCTTGTTGCTTATTCCACAACATTCACCGTCTTAAAATACCAGTTGATTCCGCCGGTAATTGTCGCATCATCCAGCGTCTTACCCGCTTCTCCGACCGTCTCTCCGGTATTCGTCTCGATCACACCGTCAAATACACCATTCTGTCCCGAAAGGATCTGTTCCTTCGCCTCGTCTACCTTCTCCTGCGTGCCCTCCGCACAAAAATCCGCCAGATTGGTAAGACCGACCAGATTCTCGTTCATGCCTCCGTAATAGTTGCTTCCGTCCCAGGTTCCGTCAATCAGGCTCTGCACTGCCGCGGTATAGTAGGCACTCCAGTTCCAGATAACGCTGCACAGGCAGGCATCCGGCGCATTCTTGCTCATGTCTGAATTGTACCCGATGCTGTATACGCCACGTTCCTCTGCCAGTGTCTGCGGATACTCCGTATCACAGTGCTGGGCGATCACATCACAGTCCATATCGAGAAGTGTCTTTGCCGCATTCTCCTCCGCCTCCGGGTCATACCAGCTGTTCGTCACCTTGACGTAAACCTCTGCGTCCGGATTGACCGAATAGATACCGAGCGCGAACGCATCGATTCCGCCCGTCACCTCGGAGTTGCTGTTATCCATGGCAGCCACATAACCGATCTTGTTCGTCGTGGTATTCATTCCCGCCACAATACCGCTTAAGTAGCGCGCCTGATAGATTCTGCCGAAATAGTTATTGAAATTCTTGCCGTTGCTCATATAACCGGTTCCATGGGAAAAATAAATATCCGGATATTTCTCCGCCATCTCCGCTGTCGGCTCCATGTAACCCCAGCTGGTCGTAAAGATAATGTTACAGCCCTCGTCGATACATTCCTGAATCGCCTGCTTTGTCGCATCCTCATCGGAATCTGGGACATTGATTTTCCGCACAATCTGATCGTCGGAAAGTCCGAGGTTCTGCTGCATTCCCTGAATTCCCAGATCATGCGTGTACGTGTATCCGCTTCCTTCTGCCGGGTCTGACAGATGGAGCACTCCCACCTTGATCTCGTCCTTCGGGATTCCCTCCGTCGCGGTCGTTGTTGCTGCCGACTCCGTCCCCGCTGTCTGCTGCAAGCTCTCCGCTCCGGCATTTGTAGCATAATCATCAATCTGCGTATCTGCACCGCAGCCGGCAAGCAGAAAACTTCCCACAGCTGCTGCAATCAGTCTGATCCATTTTTTTCTCATATCCGGTACTCTCTTTCTGTATGCTATTATCTGCCAACTTTTTACATCTGCCTTTATTATACACATTTTTTATTTTGTCATCAATAAATTTGTAAATTATTGGAAACATATCTGAATGGATCTTAAAATATTCTTTTTTGTAAAACATTTCTTACGGTATAAACAAAAAAAGCCTTCACAGTTCTGCCGCATTTACTGCCGGCGGCAAATCTGTAAAGACTTTTTTAAAATACATATTCAGTTAGCTCAAAAGATTCTGCATGCTCTTTAAGCTGATGACCAGCGTAGAGGTGTTATGCAGAAGCGCTGATGTGGTCGGCTGTAAAATGCCGCCGACTCCAAGCAGGATCAATCCGGTATTGAATCCGACAATCACGCGGTAATTCTTGCGAATCCGCTTCATCAGGCCGTCACTCAACAGCTTTAAGGTCACGATCTGGTAGAGATCATCCGAGCTTACCATGATATCCGCGATCTCACGCGCGATCTCCGCACCGTCCGAAATTGCGATGCCGACATCCGCCGCAGAGAGTGCCGGGGAATCGTTGATACCGTCTCCGACCATGATAACCTTGCGTCCGGCCGCCCTTTCACGCTCGACAAAGCCGGCTTTATCCTCCGGAAGCACCTCGGAATAATACTCGTCCACGCCGACGCGCTTTGCGATGGCGCTTGCCGTCCGCTCGCTGTCTCCCGTCATCATGACGATCTTCTTGATGCCGGAGCGGCGCAGGGAATTGATAACTGCCTCCGCCTCCTCACGAAGCGGATCTTCAATGCAGATCACGGCTGCAAGCTGTCCCTCGATGGCCAGATACAGATGGGAATATTCCTCCGGCAGGCTCTCGAACAGTTCCTTTGTGCCCGCAGGAAGGGCCGCTCCCTCATCCTCAAATACAAAATGATAGCTTCCGATCACGGCTTTCTTTCCGTTGATCGTGGTGGAAATACCATGTGCCACCACATACTCCACCTTGGAATGCATCTCCTCATGATCCAGACCTTTTTCCCTGGCTGCCGCAACAACCGCTTTTGCCATGGAATGCGGGAAATGCTCCTCCATGCAGGCTGCAATCCTAAGAAGCTCATCCGGACTGTCCCCGTTAAAGGAAATCACTTTTGCCACGGTCGGCTTTGCCTTGGTCAGTGTACCGGTCTTATCAAAGACGATCGTATCTGCCTCAGCCATTGCCTCTAAATATTTTCCACCCTTGACCGTCATATTGTAAAAGCCAGCCTCACGGATCGCTGACAATACGGAGATCGGCATGGCAAGCTTTAATGCGCAGGAGAAATCCACCATCAGAATCGACAGTGCCTTCGTCACATTCCGGGTCAGAAGGTAAGTGAGCGCTGTGCCGCCGAGGGAATACGGTACCAGACGGTCCGCCAGATGCTCTGCCCGGCTCTCAAGCCCGGACTTTAACTTCTGGGATTCCTCGATCATCTGCACAACCTTGTCGTAGCGGCTGGAGCCGCCTACCGCTTTCACGAGAATGGTAAGCTCCCCTTCCTCGACTACGGTTCCTGCATAGACATAATTCTCACTGATCCGGCGTACCGGCTCGGATTCTCCGGTTAAGGATGCCTGGTTGACCATCGCCTCGCCGTCTGTCACGACGCCGTCAAACGGGATCACATTGCCCATATGGACAACCACCTCGTCACCCTCACGGACTTCCTTCGCGCCGACAAGAACCTCCACACTGTCCTTCTTCAGCCATACTTTGCCGACATTCAAGGACATGGTGCGCGCAAGGTCGCCGACGGACTTCTTGTGCGTCCACTCTTCTAACAGCTCGCCGATGCCAAGCAGGAACATGATCGATCCCGCCGTCTCGGTATCACCGCGCAGAATAGACACTCCGATCGCCGTCGCATCGAGTACCGGTACTTCGATCTTTCGTGCCGCCAGTGTCTTTATGCCCTTCCAGATGTAGCGGAACGACTTGACCGTCGTCCAGCACGCCCGGATGGGATACGGCAGAAAAATCCTGGATGCATAGCGTCTCACCACTCTGCCGATCAGCTTCTCCTGGTAGCTTGCATTCAGCTCTCTTCCGGAATTCTCGATCAGCCCGTTCGGCACTTCCATATCTTCATAGTGGAAATGTCTGAGCTTGTCGATCAGTTCCGCTCTGCTGCCGTCATAACAGATGACTGCGTCACCCGTACGCTCATACACCTTGGCGCTTGAGACCTGTATATCATTTTGTAAAAAATACAGAAGCGTATCCGCCTGTGCACAACTCATGCGGTACTGTGCCACGTGAATCCGCATCCGCCCCTTAATCTCATGCTTGATTGCAAACTTCACTTTACTCGCCTCTTATCAAAATCTTATTCTTCGGTGTTCTCTGCAGTCTCGGTCTTCTCTGCTGCTTCTGCCTCAGCATCTGCAAATGCCTCTGCCTCAGCCTTGGCTGCGCGCTCCTCATTGATCTCCTTTGCGCCTGCATAGATGTCACCGGCATTCTCCTGTACGGTGCTTACGGTGTTCATCACGCACTCTTTTGCTCTTAAGAAAGCTGCGGTACAGCTTGTGTAAACCTTCTTGGCATCCTTGCTGGAAAGCACCTTGATACCGGCTGTTCCAAATAATACGCCGCCTGCAAAAATTCCCGTCTTCTTCCAATCAATCTTCTCAAAACACTTTAACATATGTATCCTCCATTCTATGCACAATCCCGTGCATCTTTTACTAAACGTTGCGTTCGTTTTTTCGTTTATTGTGCATTATAGTACCACTTTTTGTACTTTTCCAGTATTTTTTCGTTATTGATAAACTTCATCATTATCCGCCATTTTCCAGCCTGCTCCCGGTTTTTAATACCTCCGCCGGATGGCTGCGTTTTTTCCTTATTATAAACCGGTTCATACCGGCTGCAATAACCGATGGCATCAAAAACCCGTAAAGCAGCAGAGATTTACTCGATCCCTGCCACTCCTTTTATTTCTATATTTTCTATTTCTCTTCCGGTTCGTCCCCAAGCATCTCCGTAAGCGTGTGCCAGCCGAGTACCGCGCATTTGACACGCGCCGGCATGTGTGAAATGTCCACAAGCGCCGATGCCTCCTCGAGTTCTTCTAATTCCTCGTCCGATACCGTCCCTTTAATCATCCGAAAGAACAGATCCGCCAGGTGCATGGCCTCTTCCTTGGTCTTTCCGATGACCAGATCCAGCATAATATCCACGGAAGCCTGTGAGATGGCGCAGCCGTCGCCCGTAAAGGTTCCCTCCGCAATCCTGCCGTCCTCCACGCGCAGCTGCAGCACAATATCATCCCCGCAGCTCGGATTCACACCCTCAAGCACCAGATTCGCATCCGCAAGCTTCTCCTTGTGACCCGGATAGCGGTTGTGATCCGTCAGCACCTCATTATAAAATGTCCGGTTATTCATATCCCATCATCCTCCTGACTTGTGCCAGCTGATCCAGAAATCGTCCGACATCCTCTGACGTATTATAAAATGCCACGCTCGCTCTGGCACAGGACGAAATACCGAGCCATTCCAACAGCGGCTGGGCGCAGTGATGTCCCGCCCGCACCGCGACGTGCGCCTCATCTAAGATCGATGCAATATCATGCGGGTGTACATCATCCACGGTAAAGCTCACAATCCCGCAGTGCTCCTTTTCGTCCCCGCTTCCCAGAATATGCACGCCCGGGATTTTTTTCATTCCGGTAAGCAGCTGGGCGGTAAGCATCTCCTCGCGCTCCGTGATTTCTTTCCAGCCGACAGATTCCAGATAATCGATCGCGGCGGCAAGCGCGACCGCGCCTCCCGCATTGACCGTCCCTGCCT
>OGQH01002301.1_pt1 | contig 13655 bp, 11 predicted proteins | sample 1553181 | NCBI WGS metagenome assembly OGQH01 (sample SAMEA2579946, study PRJEB22360) | human gut metagenome | biome: human gut; feature: human-associated habitat; material: faeces | place: Denmark | collected 2008/2010 | reverse complement strand
CCGCCCTCCGCCGCCAAAACGGTGTCCTCGCCGGAGGAGACGAATGCCTTTTTGCGGCGCATCAGCTCATCCAATTGCTTGGAGACAGGCTTATCCAGCAAATCCTTTTTCGGGATACCTGCCGTTGCGATGATGCGGTCGCGGTCGCACACGGCGGTGCCGATGCCGCTTGCCGCCGAGATGCACTCCGCCATGTTTTTGGCGCTTTCGTTCAGTTCTCCCACGGGCGAGTATTTGCGGAAGATGATGCTGCCGTCTTTGTCGATGAAAATTTCAAGCGGCGTGCCCTCGCTGATCTTCATGGTGCGGCGCAGCTCTTTCGGCACCACCACTCGCCCGAGATCATCCATACGTCTGACGATACCGGTTGCCTTCATATCTCAAATCTCCCTTGTTTTCAAAGTTTCGGTATGGGTAGTATTTGAGAAATGCGGGGAATTATACACGTTACAAAGCTTTACGGAAATACACAGTGGTGCGTCCGGTATCTGCTTTGATGTGAAAAGCGGCATGGTTTGAAAAGGATTGTTTTCTGTGTTGATATATAAAATCAAGCGTCATGCTTGAATGAAAGCACGGCGCTTGACTTATTAAAAAATAAATTTTAATCTTCCACAGGCGTTTCCAAATTGTTCATTACAAGCCCTGTGATAAGCTTCGGGTAAAAATACGTGGACTTCTGCGGCATCTTTTCGCCCGCAGCCGCTACCGCGCCGATCTCCTCCACGCGCGTGGGGTTCAAAATAAATGCACACTGCATCTCGTCGCTTTCAACCGTGGAAAGCGCTTCGTTCAAATCGCGCGTATACGTCAAGTTTTTCTGACTCGCCATATTTTCGCGATCAATCCCGAGGGCGCGCTCCAAAATGAGCGTGTGCAAAACGCTGACGTCCAGCCCGCGCGAGGCCTCGCTCTTTTCGGGCATAAATTCTTCCATAACCGCCGCGTCTTTCAAAATCAGCAGCGCGTAGTTCATTCTGTCCCCGTTTTTATACACGAATACGAACGCCTTTTGCCCGGCATCATACACATTTTTCATGCGCGGCTCAATCTCGCTTTTGTCCGCAAGCGTCTCGATTTGAAAGTATTCCCCGCAGCTTTCAAGTACCTTTTCGGCGGAAAAGCCCTCAATGCCGCGCACAAGGCGGTGCGTCGGGAACACCACAAGCCCCGGATGTGCCATATCGACGAGCGTCATCATGACGAATTCGCTGCCCGGCGCCCAAACGGCATTTTCACGGCAGTAATCGCGGTAATGAATTGCGGTTTCATAGCGGTGATGCCCGTCCGCAATGTACAATTTGCGCGGCGCAAAATCGGCGCGGAACGCTTCAAGCGCCTGCTTGTCATTCACAATCCACAGGCGGTGTGTGACAAGTTCGTCTGAAAATTCGCAGTACGGCGTGCCGGCGGAAAGGCGGTCGATGCGCTTTTGCGTCTCGCCCTTTTCGTCCTGATACAAAGAGTAAATCGAGCTGAAGTTGCAGTTCGTCGCCTTCATCAGCTCAAAACGGTCCTTTTTCGCCTTAGAGAGCGTCTCCTCGTGCGGCAGCACAACGCCCGCAGAAAAATCCTCCACGCGCACAAGGCACACGATGCCCTTTAGGCTGCGCACCTCGCCATGGTCTACGTCGGTTTTGAATTCTTCCTCGTAGATATAAAGACCTGCGTCCTTGTCACAGCGCAAAGTGCCGTCGGAAAGCCACGTGTGCAACGTCTTGCCGGCGGTCTTATACGGTTCTTCGCCGCGCGGCAGCTCCAGGCGTATGACGTTGTGCGGGTTTCTTTCCAAAAACGCCGCGCGCTCCGCTTCACTGATGATGTCATACGGCGGACAGGTCAGTTCTTTCGCTTCTCCCGCCGATTTTGTGTACCGCATGGCATGAAATGCCCGAATGTCTGCCATCGTGGTGCCTCCTTTAGATTTCACTTTTTCTCATTATAACGGCAAAGCACTCTTGCGTCAAGAAAAAAGCAATACAACATGAAACATCCTCGCCGCAGTTCAAGTCCGAAAACACTTCACAGCCCGGCTGTTTTGTCCGTATTCCCCGACCGTTCGAATAAAAACCTGCTTCTTAAAAGCGCAAGAACAAAACGCTGTGCGGCGGCATTTGTAAGGTTCCGCCCGCAGCTTGGTCCAGAACGTTTGACTGGGTAAATGAGGAGGGAGGCAACACGGTGTCACTGGAGAAGAGCACCGCCTCGCTGCAAGGTCCAAAGGAAGAGAAGTCCACCGGCTTTTTGCGGTGAAATGCGGCGTTCACCACCGTGGCGGACACCCGACCCTCTCGATCCACGGTAATAACGGCTTCTTGAGACGCGGAGCACAGACGATTACCCATGTGCCAGCGATTCATCCAGGAGAACACTTGTCCTTGCGCTGTCAAGCTCACGTGATTCGGTTTCACACACAGCATTCCCTCGTTGATTGCCTGAAAGTGACACGCAAGGGCTATCCCGCTTTTTTCCGCCTCTTCCATCAACATGTGCAGAACCAGCGCCGCATAAATACCGTCGGTAACACTGGAAGGACGGTACCAGGCATACCACACATTCCACTCGTCCATGGAAATGCGTATAGAAGGCTCCAGCCACTGCCGGGACTGGTGAATCAGCTCCCGCATCCGGGAGACAGAAGCCATGCACCGGTTATATTCCTCCTCTACGGTGGAAAGGTCGGTGTAATGGGGGTCGTAGCCATAATAGTGCTGGGAAATCATCTGAGAAATCCCGGCAAGCGGCTTGGCTGAAAATTCTGCCCATTCCTTGTTAGGATAGGGTCCCGAGGAGCACAGGCTGAGACCGGGTGAGGCCTCCAGCATTTTTTTGCCATTCTCCAGTGCGATCTGGCAGTACCCGGCAGGAGTGTTGTCGCCCTCCATGTGACCGTAACCGAATTCGTTACCCAATGACCAAAACTGCACGTTGTAAGGCTCTTGGTGACCCCGATTGGCTCGGAGTTTTCCGTAGGGGGTTGAGACATCGCCGTTGCAGTATTCCACCCAAGCGGCGTTCTCATCGGGGGTGTTCCAACAGGGGTTGATGGTGATAAACGGCTCGGCACCGATTTCTCGACACAAGGCGATAAAGTCATCGGTATTCATCTCGCTGAAATCGTAGCCCATGGTGTGAGGTTGAGTTTCCAGACCCAAATAAGACTGGAACGGCGCACGCATATCCGCCGGCAAAAGGCCGTCCATCCAGTTGAATTCCCCGGCAAAATTGCCGCCCGGCCAGCGCAGCACCTTGATGCCCAAATCCTTCATGGCTTCCACCACATCGCGGCGCATTCCGTGGAAGTGATCCTTGGGCAGCAAAGAAACGGCTCCTACGCAGACATAACCCGCATTCTCCCAGCAGATTCGCAGATCGGCATCAGGGTCAGCGGCCTGCGGGGTGAGCTCCACCTCTAAACGGGTCCAATCGTCGCCGCCACCTACAGATGTGGCACGGCAGTAGACGTTCTTTCCGGTTCGATCTGTCAATGAAACCGTAAACTTCACCGATTCTTGGGTTTTAACCACCATTCCGAACAGATACGGTTGCCCTTGGGATATTGTGATGCCATGCTGACCCATGCCGACAGCTTCCCCGCAGTAGGGGTTGAAGATACCGACGGAATTACATTCGAGGGTCCGCTTCATGTGGTAGCCTTCTCCGTGGCGGGGGTAGGGTTCATCCAAGGCAAACACGCCACGTTCCCCCAAGGGAAACCATTCTATGGCGCAGCCCTCGCAAGCCGTGGGCTTCCCGGCGAACTTTCGATTGCGAACCATCTGGGCGGATAGGCCGGTATAGATACAGGAGCGAGTGTGCTCCAGATTGCAGCCGAACAAGTAGGGCGAAACCAGTAAATCCGCAGGATCGTCCCGGCGTAAGGTGAGAGGTGTGGCCTGAGCTGCTTTTCCATCCCAATCGACGGCCTCGTCCAGATTGCTGCTGCGAACCACGTTCATGAGTTCGCCGCTGAGAAGCTCCACAACGCTGACGCGCAGCTCCGCAGCCACACGGCTGAAAAGCGTCACGTCGGGCAGGCTTTTGCCACGTTCCCACTTAGAGACCGCTTTATCGGTTACATTCAGTCGTTCGGCCAGTTGAGCCTGAGTAAGACCCATGGCCATCCTGCGCCGGCTGATAAACTGTCCTATTTTTGATAAATTCATAAATTTTCCTCCCCTTAGGACTTTTCTTTAGCATATCATAGTCCACCCGCACAAGCAACCGACCGACAGTTGAGTAACATGGGGCGAAAAAATTTCTCTGATACTTTTATGGAACGCTTCTTCCGTCACGTCGGAAAAGAAAAAACGGGAGTGCTCCCGAACATCGCCTCGCAGTTAAGGCAGAACGCGGTTGCTTATTTTGCACTTATTTTCAAAGGGCTGCACTGTATTCTGCTTCGTTTTTTCGCCCGGGGGTACCTCTTTACCGCTTTGCAAAAATAAAAGCTTTTCCGTGCGCAAAAAGCTTGAAACGCAACGGGGGATTTGGTATGATGGACGTAAATAAGCCTTGAGGGGAAGGGCTGCACATTGTGTGCGGCGTGCGCCCTAAATTTTGGGAAGGCGGTTGGATTGAGATGGAAAAAAGCAAGCGAACGTTTCGCGGCAGTTACCCGGCGTATGCCCTGACCTATTTCTTCTTTTACTGGAGCTTGGGCGTGTTTACCTCGGTGCTGTCTATGTATCTGACGGGCATCGGCAAATCGAAAGCGGAGATGTCCTTTATCATGTCGGCTTCGAGCTTGTTCGGCGTGGTGCTGATCCCGATCGTGGGGTATATCAATGATAAGCTGCGAAAGCCGCGGCTTATCTGTACGGTGATGATGGCGTGCGTGGCGGTGTTCGGTATTCTGTTTGCGTTGGTGCGCGAAACGATGCTGCTGTTCCTTTTAAACGGCTGCATCATGGGGTTTATCTCATCGCTTTCGCCGGTGAGCGAGCGCATGGCAACCTCGACGAAGTACCGCTACGGCACCATTCGTATTTGGGGCACGTTCGGTTATGCGGCGGCCGTACAGGTGGCCTGCGCCATGATGGAATTTACGAGCCCGCAGCTGATTTTTGTTTCGGTCTCCGTTTCGGCGGTGCTGGCCATTGTGGGTTTCCTCGGCACGGACGACATTTCGTTTACGGATACGGAAGCGGCAAAGGCTGCGGCGGGCAAGCAGTTTTCATTTCTCTGTGCGCCGATGTACATTTTGTTCGTCATCATCGGGTTTGTTTTTTCGGGCTGCTCAAATCTCAATATGACATATAGCCCCATTTTATTGCAGGAGCTCGGCATGCCGACGGGTGCGGTGGGCACAGTGCTGTTTTTCAGTACGATTGTTGAGCTGCCTGTCATTTTGTTTTCGTACAAATTTATGGATCGCTTTTCAGGGCGCACGCTGATGCTTTTGGCGTTTGCTATTATGGTGGCGCAGTTTTTGCTGTACGCCACGGCGCCGAACGCGTTTGTTGCGGTTGTGACCATGCTGGTTTTGCGTGCTATCGGTTCTACGCTGTTCGGGATGATCTTATTGAAGATTGTGCGCGGCGTTGTGCAGGTGCGTTCCGTTTCCACGACACTGGGCGTTATCAGCGCTACGGACGCGATGAGTGCCATTTTGATGCAGAACCTTGGCGGTATTCTGGTGGAAAACACGAGTATCCGCATCTTGTATTTTGCCATGGCGGGCCTGATGATGCTCGGCATGATCCTAACGCTGTTCCTGCGCGTGCAGAACACGGAAAAGGTGTTTTCGTAAAAATTTCCCCGCAGCTTCGTGAAATTTCCGACGTGAAGCTGCGGGGAATTTTTAGAAGCCGAACACGGCTGTGTAATCTAAAACGGCGTGCACGAGGACGGGAATCCACAGGGAGCCGGATTTTTCTTTGAGGTATTGGAAAAGGCAGCCCATGGCGACAAGCCCCGCCATTTGTGAGCATACAAAACGCACAAGGTAAGACGCGGTGATCGCTCCGAAATCCGCATAGGCGAACACGTGCATGGCGGCAAAGAGAATGTTTGGCACGAGGTAGCGAACGGCGGCGGGCTCGTCCCGCAAAAGCCCCACGCATACGCCGCGCACGACGAATTCCTCACAAAACGCGATGAAAACGGTGTAGTAGAATAGGCTGTACAGCACGGTGATTTTATTCGGCTTTACGATCAGCGCTGCGGCCGTGACGATAAGCAGGAGAAACAGCAACAAAACAGCGATTTTTCTTGTTTTGCCTTTGGGGACGGTCAGTTGCATCGCCTGCACAAAGCGCTTTTTGCAGAAAACGAGCGCGAGGAAAACAAGAAAAGCGGGCACGGCGGACGTGAGCAGATTTTGCGCAAAGAGCTGCGGCAGGTACGAGGAAGCCGCCCGCACGGAGAGCAGCGTGCCTTTTTGTTTTTCGGCGTATATGACCCATGCGGCGAAAAGCATATCCGCGGCACAAATCAAAAACACGGCAAGAATTTTCAGCGCAAATTTGTCTTTTGAAGACGCTTTATCTAAAAGCATAGTTTTCTCCTTTCGCGGCCCGAGCAGCCGCCTTTTTCGGGTAAATTATAGCACGGCTTTCAGAACGTGACAAGTTCACTAAATTTCTGACAGTGAATTTTACGGGGGGAATTTTCTTTTTACTGGAAACGGGCGGGCTGCTGTGCTATGATTAAAGTATCAAAAGGAAGGTGGTTATATTTATGATATTGGAAAGAGTCACGCCGGAAAGCGTGGGTATTCATTCCGAAGGCATATTGAAATTTATCGATCTTGCAGAAAGCAGAGGGCTTGAGCTGCACAGCATGATGCTGCTGCGCCACGGCAAGGTGTGCGCAGAGGGCTGGTGGAAGCCGTATAACCCGGCGTCGCCGCACATGATGTTCTCCTTTACAAAGGCGCTGACCTCCACGGCTATCGGCTTTGCGTGCCAGGAGGGAGCGCTGTCTCTTGACGATCGCTTGAGCGAGCTGTTCCCGGACAAGATGCCGGAAAATCCGAGCGAAAATCTGCTTGCCTGCACGGTGCGCGATCTGCTCACGATGTCCTGCGGCCACGAGACGGAGATCAATACGTTCGATGTGAACGAGCCGGATTGGATTAAGAATTTTCTTTCGCATGAGTTTAAATATAAGCCCGGCACGTGCTTTATGTATAACACCGCCGGCACGAACATGCTGTGCGCCGCGCTGAAGCGCCGTACGGGTGAGGATCTGTTCGAGTACCTTACGCCGCGCCTTTTTGAGCCGCTCGGCATTGAGAATATTGAGTGCTTCCGTCTGCCGGACGGCATCGAAATGGGCGGCGCGGGCAGCCGTCTGAAGACCGAAGACATGGCGCGCTTTATTTTGTTTGTTTCCCGGCACGGCAAGTGGGAGGGCAAGCAGCTTTTGAACGCCGAATGGTTCGACATGGCGAGCGCAAATCAGGTCTCAACGATCAGTCCGGCGAATAATGCGGATAATCCCGACTGGCGCTGTGGTTACGGCTTCCAGTTCTGGCGCTGCGTGCCGGAGCATGTGTTCCGCGCGGACGGTGCGTTCGGCCAGTACGGCGTGGTGTTTGAGGACAAAGACACCGTGCTCATTTTGCAGAGTTCTTCCTCCAACCAGCAGGAGCAGCTGACCTGCGCGTGGGAAGCGTTGCTGCCGGCCATCACGGACGAGGAGACGCTGCCGGAAAGCCCCATGGCGCACGTTTTGAAGAAGCGTTTGGAAAAAGCGGAGATCACGCCGATGCTGTCTTCCCGCAACCCGTGGTCCGAAAAAGAGATTGAGGGTAAGAAATTCGCGTTTACGGAGGAAGTTCCGGGGCTTGTCGATTTCATCGGCGGCGTGTGGATCGTGGCCCCGCAGGGCGGTGTGACAAAGACGCTGCGCTTTGAATTTGCGCCCGAAAAAGCAAATCTCGTTTTCGAGCAGGATAACGGCGAATTTACGGCGGAGATCGGCCTTCAGAGCCACTTCACGAGCTTTACGCTCGGCGGCCGTACCTACGGCGCTGTGGGTCGCTGGCGCAGTGACAAGCGCTTTGAGCTCGAAGTTTGCTGTGCGGAATCCGCAGGCGGCAGACGAATGATTTTCACATTTGAGGGTGACGCGCTCACGCTGGAGACGGAATCTACGATGTCAATCTCCGGTGGCATTGCAGACCGCCCGTACAAGCGCTACACGCTGAAAGCGGAATAATTTCAAAGAAGGATATGGAGCCGTGCGCAGAAGGAAAACCTGTTTGCGCGCGGCTTTTCTTTGCTTAAAACGTTTGACTAACGGCCTGAAATATGTTATACTCTTGGGGTATCGAATATTGGGCTGTCGCCAAGCGGTAAGGCAACGGACTTTGACTCCGTCACCTCGTGGGTTCGAATCCCGCCAGCCCAGCCAGAAAAAAGGACTTTGCGTTTTGCAAAGTCCTTTTTTCAACAAGATAAATCCCCTGGGGATTTGTGAAACTGCCCTTTATGCGGTGAAGTGTCTTAGAATGTTTATAAAAAGGAAAACCGCCGACCTTCGCAATCATCTCGCGCAGCAGCTCCGGGTTTTCCAGCATGGGGCACGGGCGCAGGTGGTTCTCGTTGAACGGCTGGCCATCGTGGTACGCCATGAAGAGCGGCGACTGCAGGACTTCGAGCAGTGTTTTTTCGCGGATGTTGGAATCGGAATAGTGGATGAACACGCACGAGCGGCGTCGCCGCCGGTGTAGATATACAGGTATACGCCGAGCTCTTTGCCCTGCGTGATGGCAGAAATTATAGAGAAAACAAAAGCGCCGGGCTTCCATGAAAGCTCGGCGCTTGATTTGTTGATGAGAATTATACGAACTGGGACGGGTCTACACGAGTGCCGTTTTGGTAGACCTCAAAGTGGCAGTGGTCACCGAAGGAATAGCCGGTATCGCCGACATAGCCGATGACATCGCCCTTGTTGACCCACTGGCCCTCGCTGACAGCGACGGAGCTCATGTGTGCGTACAGGGTGGAATAGGTGCTGTCGTGGTAAATGGAGACGTAGTAGCCCCAGGAATAGCCCCAATCATCGGAGCCGTTTGCGGTCATGACCCTACCGGAGCGGGATGCCACGATCGGCGTGCCGCGGCTTGCGGGGATATCCATGCCGTAGTGGCCGTTGCCGAATGCACAGCTGACGCCGGTCCAGCCCGGAACAGGCCATGCAAAGCTTTCACCGGAATAGTCATCGTCATAAGACGGCTGCGGCACCGGGGTCGGGGTGGGGGTCGGCTTTACGGTCGGCACCGGGGTCGGTGTCGGGGTAGGCATAACGTTGCCGTTATCGTCCACTTCTTCTTCAGGCACCGGGGTCGGCGTAGGTGTGGGCTCTACGGTCGGTACCGGGGTCGGGGTGGGCGTGGCTTTTGCCTGTGCCATCTGCTGCTGCATTTCGGCGATCTTTGCCGACATCATGTTTGCGAGCACGTATTCTTCTTCCTCGGTACGGGAAAGCTCGGTCTCGGCACTGCTCTTATCGGAGCGGATCTGCTCGAGCAGGGCGGTGTTGTCGCTTTCGAGCTGCTTTAATTCTTCTTCGCTTGATTCATACAGCTTTTTGGCATCGGCAAGCGCGGTCTTTTCCTTTTCAAGCTCTTCGCGCTGTGCCTTTGTCTCGTTCATGTACGCTGCAACCGTATCGATGAGCTGCTTATCGTGGCGGGTGATGGTGGAGACGGCCTCTGCGCGCATGGAGAAATCATGCAGGCTTTCGGAATTGAAGAGAATCTCCAGTGTGCCGACGGTGCAGCCGGCGGAGTACAGCACGGCGAGACGCTTTTTCAGAAGCTCCATGGTATCGGAGATCTGATCTGCGGAATCGCTGAGCTCTTTTTCGAGCTTTTTAATGCTGGTGTTCAGCACGGTGATGTCACTGTTTGCGGTATCGATCTGCTCCTTGATGGTATCAATCTTTTCGGAGAGTAGGGTAAGGTATTCGGTCTTATCGGCCTCCTGAGACTCCAGAGAGGAGATTTTGTTTTCGAGGTCGGCCTTTTTGTTGGCGAGCTCGGTCTGCTTGGCTTCCATATCGGCTACGGTATCGTCGGCGTAGCTGAGCGGTGCGGCACAGAGCAGCAGGGCGGAAAGCACGGCTGCAGTGATGCGCTTCATGTTTTTAGAAAACAGCTTCAACGGAAAAACTTCCTTTCAACAATAAATTTCGATTTCATAAAAGGGCATACGAATCCCCCTTTTATATACGGGACTATTCTACATGATAACTTTCGATTTTTAATTCCTTAAAAGAATTAAAATGCAAATTACTACGGAAAAAGAACAGATTTATTTCAGAATTCTTACAAGAGAGCCCAAGTCGGTATCAGCTTCGAGATAACTTTACGGGGAAAAGAAGGGCACTTCAAAGGAAAAAGAGGATGCGCGAAAGCGTTTTACTTGACATTTTGCCGCGAAACGAGTACAATATCAGCGGTTGTTCGTTAGTTTGTTTAACTAAATTTATCGAAAAACGGCACAAATGGGCGAAAGGAGTGTGCAGCATGTCCGGCTTTTCTGCGAAAGCAAACGAGCTTCTGGTGGAGATCTATCGCAATGTGCAGATCTTGGAGCAGAACGAACTGAAAAAACAACGGCTGAACATCTCCATCAACGAGATGCACATGATCGAGCTCATTGCCAAAGGCAAAACCGGCATGACGGTCAGCGAGATCGCCCAACAACTCAAGGTGACAAAGCCCTCCGTTACGGTGGCGGTGAACAAGCTGGTGCAGAAGGGCTACTGCGAAAAGCAGCGTCTGCCCGGCGACGGCCGCGCGGTGCAGGTAATGCTAACGCCCGAGGGTAAAAAAGTGGAGGCGTTCCACCGCCGCTGCCACCGGCGCATCATTGCGGAAATCTGCGAGGATCTTTCGGAAGAGGAGCGCGAGGAGCTTCTGCGCACCATGACGCGCATCAATTCTTATTTTCAGACGAAATTGTGATTTCTTTAAGTTTATTTCGATGATTTGCGCGGCAAATCATTGGGAGACCCCTTAATTGGGTCTCCCACACCTCAACAGTCCACTGGACTGTTGAGGTTCCCGTCCTGATTTTTGGGAGGCAAAAAGATTTCGCCATTTGCGAATGACGACTTAGGGCGCTGCCCTAAGAACCCGCAAGTTTTCTGAAGAAAACTTGACTAAAGACTTTTAACAAACATTCACTTTAATAAGGTTATTATATTGCCTTTACGGCGCTGCCGAAATTTTTTCGGCCGGAAAGGAAAGAAAACTATGAGCTTTAAAATTTTAGGTACAGGCAGCTACGCGCCGGAGCACGTTGTGACGAACGACGACCTCTCTGCGCTTGTAGACACCAACGATGAATGGATCACACAGCGCATCGGCGTGCGCTCCCGCCACATCAGTGAAACGGAAACGAATGTGGATATGGCGGTGAAAGCGGCCGAGCGCGCACTGGAAAACGCGGGCATCTCTGCCGATGAGCTCGACCTCATCATTGCGACGACCATCACGGGCGACACGCTTTCTCCGGGCACGGGCTGCATGGTGCAGAACCGCATCGGCGCGCACTGCCCGGCGTTTGACCTTGCGGCGGCCTGCAGCGGCTTCCTCTTTGCGTTGGAAACGGCGGCGGGCTTCCTTTCCCGCGGCGCGTATAACCGCGTGCTTGTCGTCAGCGCAGAGCGCATGAGCGGTATCATCGACTGGACAGACCGCGGCACGTGCTGCATTTTCGGCGACGGCGCGGGCGCGGCGGTGCTCGGCAAGGGTGACGGTCTTGTGGCCTCTCACCTGATGACAAAGGGCGGCGACGACGTAATCACAATCCCGACGCGCTATGACCGTTCCCCGTGGTACAAAAACGAGATCAGCGAGATTACGTCCGTACACATGAACGGCCGCGAGACGTACAAATTCGCCGTGATGGCGATGTCCGACAACATCAAGGATTTGATGGCTTCGGCGGGCGTTGCGGGCGAAGACGTGGCGCTTGTCATTCCGCATCAGGCAAATTACCGCATTATCAACGAAGCGCGACGCAGAATCCCCGACATTGCGCCGGAGAAGTTCTGTATCAACATCGACCGCTACGGCAACACGTCTTCCGCGAGTGTGCCGATCCTCTTGGATGAGATGAACCGCGCGGGCAAGATTCACGAGGGCGACCTCATCATTCTGGCGGCATTCGGCGGCGGTCTTTCTGCAGGCGCCATGATCATCCGCTGGTAAAAACACGACATACAGTCAAAAATAAAGAAAAACCGAAACGTTTTCAACAGGCAAAAGCCGGAAAGGGGAAAACATTATGATCTCAACACCGATTTGTGACATGCTTGGCATTCGCTACCCGATCTTTCAGGGCGGCATGGCTTGGATCTCGGACGGCAAATTAGCAGGCGCCGTTTCCGAAGCGGGCGGCCTTGGCATTATTTCCGCTATGAACGCAAACGCAGAGTACCTGCGCGAGCAGATTAAAATTGCAAGAGAACTGACCGATAAGCCCTTTGGTGTGAACATCATGCTGATGAGCCCGTTCGCGGACGAGGTGGCAAAGGTGGTCGCGGAGGAAAAAGTGGCGGTCGTAACGACCGGCGCGGGTAACCCCTCCAAATATATGAAAGACTGGCTTGCGGCCGGCATTAAGGTTATCCCGGTCGTGGCATCCGTCAGCATGGCACGCCTGATGCAGCGCGTGGGCGCCTGTGCGGTCATTGCGGAGGGCGGCGAAAGCGGCGGCCATATCGGCGAAACGACCACCATGGCGCTTGTACCGCAGGTGACGAGCGCAGTGACGATTCCGGTCATCGCGGCGGGGGGTGGCGGCAGCATTCATGCTGGGCGCTGTGGGCGTGCAGCTCGGCACGCGCTTCCTGGTTGCAAAGGAGTGCGGTGTGCACCAGAACTACAAAAACAAGGTCTTAAAGGCCAATGATATTGCGACGATGTCTACCGGCAAGCGTCTCGGTCACCCGGTGCGCAGCATCAAGAACCCGTACACGAAAGAATATTTTAAGCTCGAGTACAGCGATATTTCCGACGAGGAGCTTGAAGCGTACGGCAGAGGCTCTCTGTACCGCGCGGCCGTGGAGGGCGACGAAAAGACCGGCTGCTTCCTTGCGGGCCAGATTGCCGGCATGGTGAACAAAGAGCAGACCGCAAAGGAGATCATCGAAGAGATCTTCACGCAGGCGGAAGATGTGCTGAAGGGGGCGACCAAATGGGTAAAGTAGCCTTTGTTTTCTCCGGTCAGGGCGCACAGTACAGCGGCATGGGCAAGTCCCTTTACGAGCACAGCGCGGCGGCAAAGAACGTGTTTGACACGGCGGAGAGTATCCGCCCCGGCACGAAGAACCAGTGCTTCTCCGGCACCTTGGAGGAGATCAGCATCACGAAAAACACGCAGCCGTGCCTGTTCTGCGTTGATCTTGCGGCGGCGGAAGCGCTGCGTGAAGCGGGCATCACGCCCGATGTGACGGCGGGTTTCTCGCTCGGCGAAGTGGCGGCAGTGACGTTTGCGGGCATCTTTACAACGGAAGAGGGCTTCTCGCTCGTCACAAAGCGCGGCGAAGCGATGCAGGCGGCGGCCGAGCAGGCAGACAGCGCCATGGCGGCGGTTTTGAAGCTGCCGAACGAAAAGGTTGAGGAGCTGTGCCGCATGCACCAGAGCGTGTTCCCAGTGAACTACAACTGCCCGGGCCAGCTCGTCGTGGCG
>OGQH01002264.1_pt1 | contig 13829 bp, 6 predicted proteins | sample 1553181 | NCBI WGS metagenome assembly OGQH01 (sample SAMEA2579946, study PRJEB22360) | human gut metagenome | biome: human gut; feature: human-associated habitat; material: faeces | place: Denmark | collected 2008/2010 | reverse complement strand
AAATTTCCGTCATAGTTGAAAATGTTATCCAGTGCATCACATTTATAGGTCTCATAAGCCTCTGTCAGATCAGCCAAACCACCCAGATTTGCGTAATTTAAGAATACGTTCTGGTCATAGGAGAAAATGATATCAGGTGCATTTCCACCAGTCATCATAGTTGTCAGAACATCCTCACTGGTAGATCTTGGAACAGCTACGAACTCAACCTGAATACCCAGATCCTTTACCTGCTCGTTGATCCACTCGCTCATCTTGTTCTCCTCAACAGTCATACCCTGCGGAGCATCTCCACGGTCCCAAACCATAACACGAATTGTAGTGGTTTCATCTGCCATTGCCGGAATCACGCCCATGCTTGTTACTGCCATTGCTGCTGTAAGAGCTACTGCAGCTGATTTTCTCATCTTTCTCATTGTAAACTCCTCCTAAAAGATTTTTATGATGTCACTGCCCGTCTGGCTAAAGCCAGACAGCGCAGACACTCACTTTGAAAAAATATTGTGTAAAATCAACCCTTTACTGCACCCAGCATAATACCCTGAGTGAAGAATCTCTGGATGAATGGATATACAACTAACATCGGAGTCATGGACAGCGTAATACTTGCTGCCTTAATATTCTCTGCTACAAGCTGTGTTGTACCACTCTCCTCAGACTGAACATTTACAGCCTCGATCATCTGCTTTAACGCCATCTGAACAGTGTGAAGACCTGTCTTTTGTACATAGTACAGCTGATCATCAATACCATTCCAACGACCTACTGCGTAGAACAAACAAAGTGTTGCGATAGTCGGTACACAAAGCGGAATTGCGATACGGTACATAATCTTGAACTCACCGCATCCATCAATACGCGCTGCCTCATACAAGGAATCATCAATACTTGCGAATGCAGTACGCATGATGATCATGTTGTAAACACTAAGTGCACCAGGAATGATCAATGCCCATACAGTATCAATCATGCCGAAAGACTTAATATTTAAGTAGTTCGGGATTGTACCAAGGTTTAAATACATGGTGATAACGCAGAACAGATTGACAATCTTTGAACCCTTTAGACCCTTTCTTGAAAGCGGGTATGCCAGAAGGATAGTCATAATCATATCAACTGCAGTTACAACTGCCATAAGAATAATGGAATATCCAAAAGAGCTTACGAATGTACCACTCTTTAATGCCTTTGCATAAGCATCTACATTAAATCCAATCGGGAAGATAAATACCTGTCCCTTGTTGATTGCATCTCTACCAGAGAACGAAATGGAAATTACACGAAGTACCGGGATAATTGCAATCACACTGATTAAGATAAAAAAGATTACCCAGAACGTCTGAAAGCGGCGATCTTCTTTTGTTTTTAATCCGTCCATTACATGACACCTCCCTGTCCCATTTTCTTAGCGATCTTATCAAAAATAATTACCATAGCGATACCGATTACAGACTGGAACAGACCAACTGCTGTTGCGTAGTCAAAACGTCCCTTACCGATACCAACTTCGTATACATATACACTAAGTACATTTGATGCATCCTTTACAAGCATGTTGCTCATCATATATGGACGGTCGAATGCGATATTGATAACTTTACCAAGCTGCATAATAAGCAGTGTGGATATGGTCGGCATAATCTGAGGAATTGTTACATACCAGATACGCTGTAATCTTGTTGCACCATCAAGGTAAGCTGCCTCACTCTGTGACGGGTCAGTTCCCATAAGTGCTGCCAAATAAATGATCAGTGAATAACCAGCTGACTGCCAGATACCCATTACCCAGTAAATAATTCTCCACCAGATTGTATTTGTTAAGAACGGTACTGTTGGTAAACCAAATACACCAAGTACACCATTTAACAGACCATTTCCTGAGAACAGCTGAGTACTGATACCTGCGATAATAACCCAAGAAAGGAAGTTTGGCAGATACAAAACGATCTGAGTCATCTTGCGGACGCCCGTACTTCTTAACTCATTTAAAAACAGTGCCAAAAAAATCGGGAATGGAAATCCGATAATCAAATCACCGATATTTAAGATCAATGTATTCTTTACTGCAAACCAGAACTCACTTGATCCGAATGCCTCCTTGAAATATTTAAAACCAACCCACGGAGACTCCCAAATTCCTTTGAAAATATTATACTTTTTAAATGCAACAACGATGTACAGCATCGGCTTATATTTGAAACAAATCAGCCAGATAATCGGTATCAACATCATCACATACAGCTGCCAGGTATTTCTCAGGTATGTTTTCCAATTAACCTTTTTCTTTGCCACACCCGGCGTTTTTTTGTTTGCCATGTCCGCAGCCCTCCTTTTTTTATTGTTTCTTTAGAAACTTTTCATATCTGATGTGTTGATTATAGCAAAATTGCACACCCAAAAGCTATGCGTATTTGGTCGGTTTCTTCGGAAAAACATTGCATTTTTTGCTCTTTCATTGTGTCTTTTCCACACTTTTTCAGAAGAAACCTTTTTTTCTTACTGCACTTTTATATTTATACTAGTAAAAATGTCTTAATCTCAAACGGTCTGATCTCAAATTTTGCTCTCTGTCCGTCAAACACAACTTCTCTTTCTTTTTGTTCCATCATATCACATTCATAGATGTATTTCGGGCAAAGACCCTCTAAATTCCATTCCACATTTGTGCGGATACCGCTTGACTCATACATACGAACAATCAGTCCGCTTTCATCTTCTGCACGTTTTACTGATGTCACAATAACATTTGGTGATGACACCTCACACATTGTATATCTGACTGAAGATTTTTCTTCTGTCAAAAGCGATGGCTTATAAACAGAAAGAATCGGCTTTTCATTAAGCTTTCCTGCCTCGTGTACCACATTTGCCTCTCTCCAGTCACCCATATGCGGCATCAGGGCATATGTAAGTTCATGAAGTCCCTTATCAGCATCTGGGAATGGGAAGACACCTGATGTAAGAAGCGTCAGACTAACAAAGCTGTCCTCAATAGAATGACCATATCGTCCATCATTTAACAGTGCCACACCAAAGCCCGGCTCAGACAGATCCACAAAGCGATGTGCACACATCTCAAACTGGGCACGCTGCCAGCTTGTATTTCTATGTGTTGGACGCTCCATCACACCATATGGAATCTCGCATGCTGCTGTTCTTGTCATGACATCCAAATGAAACTCTGCCTTTACAAGCTGCTGCTGTTCTTTCCAGTCAATCTTAGTCTTAAAATCAATTCGTCTTGTGTGTGCAAAGAATGCAATGTCCTGCTCAATAACTGAAGACTCATAAGAAAGCTCTGTGTGAAGCACAGCACAGATTTCTCCTGCCTCAGTCATCATACATGGCTTTTTCACAGACATCTTCCAATGCTTTCTTGAATAATATGACTCCACATTCCAAGCATCGTAATCCTTAGGAATATCTTCATAAACAACTATCTCGTTTCCTACAGTACCTGCTTCTAAAACTTCACGCTTTGCCTCCTTATCATAAAGAGAGGTCAGTTCGCCAAGCTCATTCCATGAAACAATATACCAAGGTGTCTCAAGTGTATTTTCATCACGTAAAGCAAAATGTTCTTTCTTTGCCTCTTTGTCTAAGCTTTCTTTCTCTGCAGATGCTGCCATATATAAGCTGCCCTTTGCAGGAAGTGAAGCTGTGACAAGCATTGTGCCATCTTTAAAGCGCTGCGCGGCTGTCACATTAGTAAGAGAACAGCCCTTGTCGATACCGCATTCATGCAGCTTCTTTTTATCAAGCTCAATCACCTGCTCTGCTGCAAAGCCAAGTGGATTCCATGCACAGATTCCGTTTTTTTGCTCGCTCTTATTACTGCTCAGGCTTTTTAATACTTCACTAATTATCTCTTCATCCATTGCCTTAATCTTTGCATAGTCAATATCTGACTGCTCATAGACTTCAGCAATTGCAGATCCCGGCAAAATATCATGAAACTGATTTAACAGCAGAAGCTTCCATGCCTTATCAAGCGTCTCTTTTGGATATGCATTCTTGTTTGCATTCTCATTTTTCTTATTCATCCACCACAAAAGTGATGCCAGCCACTCTGCCTGCTGATTTTTATACTCACATATACGGTTATTCTTTTTATTCTCTGCAATTGAACTAAATGTACCGCGATGATACTCAAGATACAGATCACCGTACCATGTGTTTAACTTTTTATTCTGTAAATTTTTATCAAGTACCTGTAAGTACTCTTTTAGTCCAGACAGCTTTACCTTAGGAACTCCTGGGATGCCGTAAGACAAACGCTTACTTTCCTCAAGCATACCTTCTGTCGGACCGCCGCCGCCATCACCGTAGCCATAAACTGTGAGAACTGCATCATTTAACTCTTTATTTCTGTAATTCTGCCATGTTCCCATTGTCTGGCTGGCATTCTGTCTGCCATTGTATGTAACCTCGCGAACTGGCTTTTCAAAACGCTCCGGGTATGCTTCGTAATTCTTTGTTGTGATATAAAGGCCTGTTACGCGGCTTCCATCAATTCCTTCCCAAAGAAATGTATCATCTGGCTGCTGATCGGCATCATTCCAGCCCATCTTTGTTGTTAGGAAGTAGCGAATACCGCTTCTCTTCATGATCTGCGGCAATGCACCTAAAAAGCCAAATGCATCAGGCAACCACAATATCTCCTGCTCTTTAATGCCAAACTCTTCATTGAAAAATTTCTTTCCATATAAAATCTGACGAATAAGTGACTCACCGCTAGTTAAATTGCTGTCAGACTCCAGCCACATAGCACCGTCTGCCTCCCAGCGTCCTTCCTTTACACGTTCCTTTACCTGCTCAAAAATCTCAGGTGCATCTTCTTTTACATACTCATAAAGCTGCGGCTGACTCAAAAAGAAACGATACTTTGGATAACGCTTCATCAAATAAAGCACTGTCGAGAAGCTTCTTACAGCCTTTTCTCTTGTTTGTCGAAGTGGCCATTTCCATGCCACATCAATATGCGTATGACCAAGTGCATAAACAGTTGGACCGTCAAGCTCCCATTCCTTTTCATATAAATTTTCCTTAAGCCATTCGCTTGCTGCTATAAGAGATGCACGATACTTATCACTTTTCTTAACACGAAGATCTAATAAATCACCTGCCTGATTTAAAAGCTCCAGAAGCTTTCTTCTTTTTTCTTCTTCTGGGCGCATTTGCTTTGCTGCCTCAAGCGGAAGCTTCATATCATAATAAAGTGCCTCTGCCTCCTGTTCCTTCGCAAATACCTTAAGATATAAAAAATTGCTCTTTCCTGGACTGTTGACATATGCATATAATCGAATATCATATATCTTTCCTGGCTCTGCACAATCACTTAATATTACTTCATGATGATTAAGATCCATGGCACACGTAAGCACTCCATTTACATAAACCATAATCTGTGGATTATCAGTATTCCATATATCATCTGCGCCAGTGTCAAGCGAAAAGCCAATAATGCGTCCCTTCATCTCTTCTGTAATTGTCACAGAAAAAGCAAAAATCCCATGGTAATCCGGACCGCCCCACGTATCTGTGCACGAAAAAACTGGCCAGCTGCTGCAATCCTCCAGTACAAGACTTCTCTTAGCATAGCCCCTTGTGTGTACTGCATCCAGATTTGGCGCTACACCATATTTTTTATTCTCATCCTCTTCGCAGTCTGCAGTCATATCTACGCAGTTGATCTCATCTGCCATCAGATCCAAAAAACGTACCTGTTGGATCGTTTCAAGCACGGTACGTCGCTCGCTGTTTAAGCGATTCACATACGCCTCCACACGATTCATATAGTCAAGTGATCTCATGTTTCCTCCTAGTGAAAATCAGGGTCAGATTTTAACCCTGATTTTCAGATTTTTTATTTATCATCAAGCAAACAGAATTGGGTTTGAAATTGCAAGGTTATTCTCTCCTCCATCTGCCACAAACAAAACCCATGCAGCATCGCCAAAATCAAGCTCATCTGCCGCTATATCATACATAAAGCCGCCCTCTGCTGCATCAGCCTTTGCACAAAGTTCAACCTTCTTATCAGCACCTGTGTACATCCACAGATGATTGATCGGTTTCTTTGAAAATACATGAACTGACAGTGTACCTGTCCTATCTTTAAGTACTGCCTTCTCACCATAAGAAACTCCATTTACTTCTGCCGTCACAAGCGGACCATTACTTATAAAACTATGTCCCTCACGGATAGCCTGAAGAATTTCCTGAGGCTGATTTTTTCCATTTGTATACACATAATTATGGATTGTAGACGGTGTGTTAGACTGCTCCACCCACGATAAAAGACGCGGCCATACCTTATTGTACAGCCAAGTCAGATAGGCAACATTCTCATTCATATGCACTGGATAAATCTCCGGGTGTTTCATCACAATATCCATCAGCCAATCTAACCACTCTGTCATGCCAAAATAATCGTCACCATAAATGTTGTGTGTATCACTTCCCGTTGTAGCAGTCAGGCGCTTTCCCTCATCTAAAAGAGACAGCCACTTTTTGAATGCCTTAGCATTGATTGTGCCAGCTGCAAATGGAGTCGCACCATTCCAAATCTCCATTGATTCAAAAATTTCAACCATATCCCAAAACTCGCTGTTGTAGCGAGTGGAAAAACTCACATCAAACGGATGATTTACCTGCGGCAGACCATCTTTTTTTCGAATCTCACTGCAAATGCGTATAAATTCATTGCGAAGTTTCTCTGTTGTGCGTTCCTTTCCCTTTGGAATCTCATAGATCACGTCATCATCTACGCCAAGCTGCAGCACATGACCATTAGAGGTTGAAATTTCCTTTGAGATAATAGGTGTAAAGTTATTATTTTGTCTTTGCCATTCTTCATGGTTAAGTACATTATGATGATCACTTAGCGCACCAAACTGCATTCCAAGAGACTTCATGGAACGGCACACCTGACCTGGAGTCTCTATTACAGGATCTGTTCCGCCATATGCCGGGCTGCTGTATATACTATGATGATGAAGATCACCTGCTGTCCATCCATGATCAGTTAAATGTGCTATACGCGCCAATCTTGCCTTAATTGTTGTCACTTTATCCTTTGTGATTTCAAATGGCACAAGAGCAGTACTGTACTCTGGTCCGCATGTCACCTCTGCCTCATAGCTTCCGCACGGCAACTTCACAGACAATGAGCCGTCCTCCTCGGTCACTAAACGGCGAAGGGAAAAACGAGTGCGAATCTTATGCTCTTTATTATCCCAAATTTTTACCTGTGCCACAATAGGCTCATCATTTTCTGCTGTCTGCAGCTTCATAGTACCAAATTCACTGCCTGGTGCCTGCAGATTATAATAATACCCTGCCTGCGCTGCACATCTTTGAAGAAACTGCATCGTATTGATCAGTTCCTCTCGATTTAATTTTTCAAGAAGTGTCTGATTTTCTTCTGCTTCTATTGTTGTCTCCATTTCCTTTAAGAGCTCAATCAGCTTATCAAATTTCATTGTTTTTCTGCTTCCTCTTTTTCTACTCTAATTGATACTTGCGAATTGCTACGTTACAATGCATTTATTCAATTACAATTGCTTCTAACTCTGGTCTTGCTGCTTCTCCTTTAAAGCCTTCAATTACAAGATCTGCACAATCCTGCGCATGGATTGCCTCTCCAAAGCAGGCGCGCTCTTCGCCTTCGAAAACAACACGGCTATTTCGTATAGTCACGCCATCTGCTCTTCTCATATAGAAGCCAGCGCTTGGAATCTCTTCAATCTTCTGTCCAAAGCCTGGTCTTAAATCATACAGCCCCTTTGGCCATTTGCTCTTTGAATGAATCTTTACCTTGACATCCTCAAATAGCACATCCTCAATATGGTTTCCATCACTTCCCGATAAAAATACACCATTCTCTGAGTCGCAGGTGATATTGCGGAATGTAATTCCTGAAATATGGCCAGACTGCTTCTCTGGCACACGATTATGTGTTGTTATGCTGATTGGCTCACCGCAGCCCCACCAGCAATCTGCGAAACGGCGTGTCTCGATGATGATATTTGAAAACATTGCATTTTTTACATGACCGCCATCGCGAATCTGAATAGAAATTCCACGATTACTGCCGCTGATAATACAATTATTTACTGTCAGATTTTCAAAATTGCCAGTTCCTTCTGTTCCGATCTTCAATGCTGCGGAAGTGGAAATTAATGTACAATCACTGATCAGCACATTTTTTGTCGGACCATATTCCATGTTTCCTGCAGAACTCTTCAGACAAATACAATCATCACCACACTCAATATGGCAGCCTATAATGCGTACATTTGTGCTATGGTCTGGATCAATACCATCAGAGTTTGCAACATTCAAATCATTTAAAATGCGAATGCGGTCAATCAATACATCATCACAGCCTGCGGTGTGCAAAGTCCAGAAAGAAACATTTCTGATAATAATATTTGTAAAATTGATATGATTACAATGTTCTACATAGATGACAGTCGGGCGCGGATAAAAATCGCCTGTAACGTAGTACTGGCTTACCTGCTTTACAAATGCAAATGCATTTCCGTCAATAACGCCATCTCCTGTGATTGCCATATGGTCGGCATCCTTCGCATAAATAAAAGCATATGATGGCTTTAATGTTACTGGTGTTCCCTCAATCTTTACACCATTATCCTTCTGACCCTCATTTGGATGAAAATAAGTTGTCAGATCGCTATGCGCCTTTAATACGCTTCCTCTCTCTAAATGAAGATCTACATATGGCTTTATAATAATGGAGCTTGAATAATATGTTCTTCCGCTTCTAAGCACAACCTGGCCGCCACCGGCAGCACTGCATTCGTCAATTGCTTTCTGAATAGCGGCAGCGTCATTTGTTACTCCATCTGCCTTCGCACCATATTCTAATACGTCGTAAATCATCAAATATTCCTCCTTTTTTGATGCTTATATAGTAAAAGGGCAAGGGCATTAAAACCCTTGCCCTCAAACTTTTTATTCGGCTGAAAGCTGAGTCATCTCTCCAGTTTGCAGGTTATAACAATACGTTTTGATTCCTGCATTAGAATCTGCTGAATTATTTTCTGCACTCGTTTTTATATTTGCAGTGTTCTTTGCAGTCAAAATAATATAATTTTCCATGGCATGCTCCACTGAGACAAGCTCTAGTGAATCATCCGGCTCATAAATAGTTTGAAGTTCACTTCCATTTGGACGAACCTTTGCAAGCTTTCTATCATACAGACCATAGACCCAATTTCCATTTCCACAAAGACCAGATGGGTCTGAGACTCCATCAAAGTCAAGCAAAACAATCGTGCCTACATCTAAGTTGCAGCTGTACATAAGCTCTGTCTTTGTATCATAATAAACAAGATACGGTCCCATAACCTGTGCCCAAGCCACATCATTGCCATCATCAATGCCTAGTTCAAGACGCTGAATAGCTGTATGCTGATAATCGCTTCTTGTTATGTCTCCATCTGTATCCAAATAGTAAACCTTATCCTCACCAAATGTAAGGAAACGTTTGATATACGGATATGCTGTTCCTACAGGATCTCCTGTCATTGAATATTCACGATTTTCTGAGAAAATGCTTCCATTCATGATATATGCTTCTGTGCCAACGTTTGCTGCACTCAGCTGCAGATCTGTGCCATCAAGCTGTGTACTATACGCATTCAGAATACCATCCTGATAAGCAAGCATATAAACACGATAACCAATAATATTAAATCCCGGTGTATTCAGTGCAACCTGTGCTGCTCCTGTCAAATCACTCTGATTAGTATAGAGTGTCTGAAATGCCTCATCAAAATTGGTATATTTTGCGTAAATACATCCCGAAGAAACCTCTGGAATTGGAGTATAGCTTTCATTTGAAAAAGTTGGATACTTTGCTTTTGCCGCTTCATGATATGGATTTGTATTATCCTCCTCAGACTCGGATTCTGCTTCTGTCTCCATCTCAGTTTCTGTCTCAGATTCTACTTCAGATTCTGTTTGAGATTCTTTCTCTGTTTCTGCCTCAGATTCAGATTCTGTTTGAGACTCTTTCTCAGTTTCTGTCTCTGATTCTGACTCTGATTCAGTTTTATTTTCAGCATCTTGTGTGCTTGTTTCTGTCTGCTCAAGACTTGTTTTCTCTTGTTCAGTGGAAGCTGTCTTTGTCTCTGTTTCAGATTCTGTCTGTGTTTGAGACTCTTTCTCAATTTCTGTTTCTGTTTCAGAATCTGACTCTGTTTCTGTCTCAGACTCAGATTCTGTTTGAGACTCTATCTCTGATTCTGATTCAGTTTCTGCTTCATCCACAGATTTTTCTGGTGTGCTGCTCTCTTCTTTTAAGGAAGATGGCTCTGTACTGCCTGCACTTGAAGTAATTTCCGCACTATCAGATACAGCAGCTGTATCAGCTGCTGTATTCTGGGAAGTTTGATTGTTTTCGTTATTATTTTCTAAATTATCATCTGCACTTGATGATGGAGCTGTATCAGATGACGTTTGTGTTTCAGATGACTTAACCTCTGATGAATGCTCTTTTTCAGTATTCTCTTCTAATGCTTTGTCAGAAGATTTTTCTGGAAGCTTTGCAGACTCGTCTACGTCTGGCTGATTTCCAGCTGAAAACTGCTCGTTTAGTGCATTTACAAACTCTCCAAGATGACCTGTCGCTGCAAGGATCGCTGCGGCAAGCGCAATCGAAGAAACAAGAACTAGAAGCACAATCGGTACGACGTGGTGCTTTTTCTTCTTTACTTCTTCATATGTTTCCTCATCCACATCGACATATCGGCTGACATCTTCCTGCTTCAAATCATCGATAATGGCCTTTTCATATTCATAGACAGAGTCATCCACAAGAGTTGCCCTTGGCATGCTCTTTACTGAGGATTCGTTTTGATTCTCTGTTTTAGAATCATTTTCATCTTCAAAGCTGTCATCCTCTTTTTGATAATCATCTTCCGCGTAATCTTCTTCTGAATATTCATCTTGTGAATACTCATCACTCAATGATTCTTCTACAAGATCGCTAGCAGCTTCCTCTTTAGAATCTTCTTCTAAATCAGCTGCATCGTCTGAATTATCGTCATAAGAATCAACTGCATCATCAGAATCTTCGTCATAAGAATCATCAGAATTATCAGAATTTTCTATGTAGTCTGCGACTTCATCTGTTAAAGACTCATCTTCACTTTCTTCAAGTGATTCTTCTTCATCTATTTCTGCAGAGTCATCTTTTGAAGGCTCTGCTTCTGCAGACTCATTTTCAGAAGACTCTGTTTCTTCTGAAAATGCTTTTGAAGAATCAGTTTCTACAGATTCATCTTCAATGTTTTGATTTTCTGATTCCGATTCAACTGTCTCAGAAGGTGTCTCTTCCTCTTCGCGAATCACTGGTTCTGATGTATTAGTAAGCTTTGCACCCGTCTTTAAAAGAGAAGCAACAAAATTATCCGCGGAGGTTTCCCACTCCTCATCATCTTCGTCTTCTTCCTCTTCTTCGAAAAATGTTTCAGCTTCCTCACTGTCTACATTCTCAGATTCCTCTGTATCATATGCAATATCAGTTTCAATATCATTATTAATTTCAGCATCAGTTTCGACATCAGTTTCAATATCAGCTTCTTCCTGCTCTGATTCCTCTGCCGATTCAGTATCTTCGCTAGAAGGATTTGCTTCTACCTGCTGAATTTGATCAAGATCCGCTTTGTCAAAAACTTTTGTTTTTTCTGCTTCATTCTTTTCTTCCTGAAGATCCTGCACATTCTGTGCCATCTTCTTTTGCAGCACATCAAGTTCCTTTTCAAACTTTTGTGCCGCAGCAATTTCTTTTTGAATGGAGCTTTCTGCTTCCTCAATCTCAGAAACAAAATCTTCTTCAACTGGCTCTGGAGAAACAGTTTCAGTCTCTTTTGTCTCTTCCTTTGGCAAAGATTCACTTTCCTGTGTCTTTTGATCTTCTTCCTTTACAGTTTCCTGCTTTGGAAGTTTCTGAATACGACTTTGAGTTTCTTTTGCCTGCTGTAATAAACGGGCAAAAGCAATATCCGCCTGCATCTGTGGAGATGATTCCTGCTGTGCCTGCGTTACTTCCACTTCTTGTGAAGTAATTTCTTCTTCAACTTCCTCAGATGATACCACTTCGTTTTCTGCAGTCTCAGTTGTATTTGTAGCTTCTAAAGATTCCTTCTCAGATTTTGCTTCTTCTGGTTCTGAAGCTCCTTCCTCGGATTCTACTTCTTCTGGTTCTGAAGCTTCTTCCTCGGATTCTGCCTCTTCTGGTTCTGAAGCTTCTTCCTCGGATTCTGCCTCTTCTGGTTCTGAAACTTCTTCGGTTTCTGAAACAGCTTCCTCGGATTTTGCTTCTTCTTGTTCTAAAGCAGCTTCCTCAGGCTTTGCTCCTTCTGGTTCTTTAGCTTCTTCCTCTGATTTTACATCGCCCTCTGCCTGCTCTGGCTTTAAGTTCAAAAGCTGCTTTACTTCTTCCTGCTTTTTAAGCTCCTCTGCCTCTTTTTGCTCTTGAAGGGCTTTTGCTTCCTCTGCCTTACGGATTTCTTCTTTTTCTCTTCTGACTCTTTCGAGCGATTCAGATCCGTTTGCAAAGTGCTTTCTTACAGCCAGCTTATAAAAATATTCGGCATCATCAAGTGACTTTTCTGTCACATTACCTTCCTCATAAAACTTTCCAAGGTAATAACATGCCTCTCCATTTAACTTTTTCTCCTGATCCTTTGCTTTTGACAGCCACTCAAATGCCTGCTTCTCATCGATCTCGGCCACCTCGCCATTAGCAAAGCTAATACCAAGAACGACAGCAACTGTTGGATCACTGCTGTCTGCACACTCAGATGCCCATCTGCATGCTTTTTTCAAATCATACTTTGCTGCATCCTGATCAAAATAATAATGCACCAAATATTCCTGGGCACGCGTATTTCCTTCCTCTGCCGCTTCTGTCATCAGACGCTCTGCAATGGAAATATCCTTTACCGCTAACGGATTTCGAAAGTAAATCTGTGCAAGCTCAACCTTCGACTCAGAATAACCCTGTCTGGCTGCTTTAAAAAACCATTCTGCAGCTTTTCCGTAGTTTTTGCTTACTCCGCCATAGCCATTTTTATAAATTAGTCCCAGATTATGCTGCATCTGCGGATCACCGTGAGATGCGGCACTGCTGTACCATTTGAGTGCTATGATTTCATTTGCCTCTACACCGATGCCAAATAAAAAGCAATAGCCTAAATTATACTGTGCATCCGCATAGTCCTGCTGTGCTGATGCCTGATACCAGTAAACAGCAGCAGCTTCATCCTTTTCCACTCCTCGGCCCTCTGCATAGCAATTTGCCAGTCCATATTGAGCCTGCGGATTTCCAACCTGGGCAGCTTCGTAAAACCGCCTTGCCGCTTCCTGAAACCAATATCCGGCAGCAGACATATCCTGCTCTAGTCCAATGCCTTCCTCATAGCAGATACCAAGCTGATACTGTGCTTCTGCATTTCCTGCATTCGCTGCTGAGTAAAAACACTGTGCTGCTGCACTGTGATCCACAGCCGTACCGGTTCCATTTTTGTAGCAGATACCAAGCCTCGTGAGCGCCTCAGTATTTCCCTGCTGTGCCAGGCGGTACAATTCTTCAACTGTATGTGTATTCATGCTTGTACCCCTTTGAAATCTTATCATAAATTGAATCACAACAATTTTACCACACTTAATGCTTCTTCGCAAGCACTATGCCGCAGTTTTTGTTCTTACCATTTTCTTACAGTTCACGTGTCAGGTTACGAAGCCCTTCGGTGTAATGTTTTCGTCGCCGGACCAAACTCCGCAGGTTCCTTTTA
>OGQH01002262.1_pt1 | contig 13832 bp, 17 predicted proteins | sample 1553181 | NCBI WGS metagenome assembly OGQH01 (sample SAMEA2579946, study PRJEB22360) | human gut metagenome | biome: human gut; feature: human-associated habitat; material: faeces | place: Denmark | collected 2008/2010 | reverse complement strand
AAGAATGTTTCCGCTTAAAAAAGTTATAAGCGATTCTTATAATAATGCCAATGAAAATTGCGGTAAAAACATGAAAATCCAGGGACGGACAGAGGCTTTGATTTCGGCGTTGAGAGCGGCATTTGACCTTATAGGGGCATTGGTTTTTCTTGCACTCGGAATATTATATACAACCAAAACAGGGGGAAAACTGGGAAATCTTATAAGCCTGTACTCAATATACGGAGCGTTTCAGTATAATTTTCTGCTCATGGGCGTATATATACCGAGTCTGTCAAGCTGGCTTGTAAATGCACAGCGTGTTCTCGAGTTTCTTGATACTCCGAACGAGAATTTTTACGTCAAAAATAAAGAAAATACAAAAAATAATATTTGTCAAAAAAACAGCGAAGCTTATCATACGGTAGAATTTAAAAATATAACATTCGGTTACGCGGGTAAAAATACAAATATATTTGAAGATTACAGTGCGTTTTTTGACAGCGGAAAAAGTTATGCACTGGTCGGGGAATCAGGCCGCGGAAAGAGTACGCTTACAAAACTTCTGCTTGGATTTTATAGGCCTAAGAAAGGCTGCATATTTATTGACGGAACTGATATAACGGAGCTCGGGCTTGTAAATGTGCGTGATAAAATCGCATATATACCGCAGGAACCGTATTTATTTAACTGTTCAATTAAGGAAAATATAAGAATGGGAAAATTAAATGCTTCAGATGAAGAAATTTACAATGCGGCAAAACAGGCGGGAGCACACGATTTTATATCGGGGCTTGAAAACGGATACGAAACACCCGCGGGCGAACGAGGAAATACACTTTCTGGAGGTCAGAAGCAACGAATAGCAATAGCCAGAGCAATTCTCAAAGATGCACCTGTAATCATATTTGATGAGGCGACATCGGCGTTGGACAATGAGACGGAAAAATATATAAACAAAACCGTTATGTCGGTGAAAAAGGATAAGCTTATCCTTATGATAGCACACCGTCCGTCTACGATAGAGACGGCAGATTGCAGATTTGAGGTGTAAAAGAGCTTACTGATATGTAATGTGGCTAAAAAGGTTGAATGTATATAAAAAAATACCGATGTTTATGAAAAAACTTACTGTTTATTACAAGATGCTACAAAAAACTTGAATGTTTTGACTACAGGTGATATGTTTAATACAAATATAGTGTGTCTATCGGAAAATAAAAGGTGTTTTAGAGTAGGTAATCAGAAACAAGCGGAGGGGTATTTATGAGCAAAAAAATAAAATGCATAGTGGCAGCAGTATTGGCAGCAGTATTGGCAGCAGTGATATGTGTGGCGGTGATTTTTACAATTAACAGGAAGAAGTCAGGCATAAATATGAATGTAGGTGAATTGTCGGGTGATGAGCAGAATTATTGGAATCCTGATATTCACAGCATTTCAAAGGCGGAAAACGGATATTATTACCTGCATTATGACGGAAAGGACCTTTTAGTGAAATATTTTGACGAGTCATCAAAAAGGTCTGTTCCGGTATGTGCGAAAGCAGAGTGCAGTCATAATTCAAAAACGTGTAATGCGTGGCTGGATACCGATGAATATCTGAGTTCTCCGATTTATTATTACAAAAATAATATATATGTTGTACGTGTGGAAGGCGGAATGGCTAAGCTTGTAAGTATTAAGGCTGACGGAAGCGACAGAAAAGATGTTGCTAATTTGTTTGCAAATGACAGGATAACATCAATTTCTATGGTGTTTCATAACGGATATGTATATGCGTACGACCATATAGGTCATATAGGAAGCTCTGAAAGTGGTAAAGAGATAATTAAAAAAATAAATATTTCAGATGGAAACTCACAGGATATAGTCGAATATGAGGGTGAAAACAGTGCTGTGATGGGAGCGAGAAGTTACGGAGATAAACTTTTTTACAAAATTTTTCAGTATTCCATAAATAAGCAGACATTAAAAGCCAATATGAATTTTCAGCTTTATTATTATGATTATACCGACGGTGAGAATAAAAAGGTTTCGGATATGAATATATGTGATTTCTGTGTCGATGCTGACAACGGAATGTTATATTATTTTGTTGTTGGAAAAGGATTGTATTCTCAGTCGCTTGACGGACAGAATAATAAACTCATATACAAGGCGTCCGAAAATATGGTATCTGCGGTAATGTCATATGATGGAAGATATATTTATATGAGTAACGGCGGAATGGGAAGTACGACAGATTTATCTAAGACCGTTGAACGTGAAATTCAGGTTGTTGATACGACGGGAAAACAGATAGATACAATTAAGCTTGGAAATGAAATAGAGAATTTATATTTCGGCGATGAAAAATATTTATTCGGGACAAAGAGTGATAAGCTTGTTTATATAGATAAGAGCAGTCTCGGAAACGGTGCGTGTGTTTGGAAAAATGCGGAGTAGAAACTTATTATGGAAGAGTTTAAGAGGGTTTTTGGCATAAAATTTATAATGGTATTTACAGTGACGGTGCTGTTAAATATCGGTTTGTTTGTATACAGCAGTTCCGAGGGTAAAAGTATGTCCGATATAAGGCAGGAGACACATTACCGTCAATGGATAATCGGAGAACTGTCGGATATGCAGCCCGAGGAAGCTCTGGAAATTGCCGATATACAAAGTGATTCCGTAATAAAACGTAAATATGACGAATTGGAATCGGAAGAGCAGACTGTATATTCAAGGCAGTTAAACAAAATAAAAGAACAATTAGAATATATAATAAAATATCCCGAGGATATAAAAAATATACAAAATAACGCAGATACCCTGAAGAGTTTTTCTATATTTGCAGATAAAAATTCATTTACATATAACAATATTCAAAAGACGGCAAAGGATTTCAAACGGGTAGAGGGCGTACAGCTTTATCTTACCGATAATAAAGCAGTAAGCGGTTTTGTTACATATTATTATATCTATTATCTGGCATTGATACTTAATGTGTTTGTCCTGTATGAACTTTTCGGCGAACGGGAAAACGGAATGTGGTGCATTGTTCATACATCAAAAAGCGGCAGGGCAAAACTTGCGTTTAACAGGACAATGATTATTACAGCTTCTGCATTTATAATTACGGGAGTTTTGTTTTTTACAACATTTTTGACATCGTTTATATTATACAAAACGGCGTCAATTAATGCACCGATTCAGAATATTGAAAGCTTTTCGAGATTTTCATTGCCGATGAGTCAGCTTCAATATATAATATATGATTTTTTATATAGTTTTTGTGCAGTGCTTACGCTGACAGCGATTGTATGGATGGCATTTGTTTTTATAAGGCACCGCAATATAGCGGTTACGGTAATTGCTGTATTTATGGGTGTGGAAATGCTTTTGTATCAAAAAATACAGTCACAGAGCGTATATGGCATTTTTAAGCAGATTAATCTTATAAGACTGTTAAAGGTTAATGATATAATAAGCACATATGCCAATCGCGGCAAAGGAACATTTGTGGTTTCCGAATCAAATATAATGCTGACAGTTACGACGGTGCTTTTTATTGCCGCATGTACGGGAGGAATTCTTGGAACAGTATATATGAGACCGGAACAGAAAAAATCAGTGATTGCAAGAATTGCGGATAAAATATGGGAAATGTATCAGCATTTATTGTCGGGATTTTCGATTACGGCAAAGGAATTCCATAAACTGCTTATAACAGGCAGAGGATTGATTGTTATAGGCGTGCTGGCGATTTTGGCGGTTTATTTTGTGAGATACAAATGACATTTTCTGACAGCACAAAAGAACTTGATAATATCTATATTACCAATGGCGGAAAAGAATATCATTATATAACCGATATGGTTAATGAAAGATTAAATGATTATCAGTGTGCGGTTAAAGATGCACAAGATTGTATGGTCCGTTACAATGCAGGAGAAGCAACGCTTGAGGAGGTTACAGAGAGCTCATCAACGGTTTCGTTATATGCGGTTAAACTTGGCAGGGTATCCGAATTTATGAAAAAACAGGAGTATTTGCAGGAAATTAACGAAAAATACGGAGTAGACGGCTACATGATTTCGGACAGGGGCTATGAGGAGATTTTTGGAAAATATTCGATTATAAGGGAGGCTGTACTGTTTTTGGCACTTGCTGCCGCAATAATTCTTATAGTGGCTGAAAATATTGTGCTTGAATACAGAACGGGAATGAATTATATAATAAATGCCGCAAGGCACGGAAGATGCTGGATACAGATACACAGAGCTTTAACGGGTGTTATGCTTACAATAATTCTGTTTTGCTTTATATACGGCATGGATATGTATACTATGTATACAATGTATGGTATGCCGTACCTTGAAGCTCCACTTATGAGTCTTACTTTTATGGAGGGGTGTAATCCGTCTTTTACAATAGGGCAATGGATTATAATTCGTCTTGTAAAAAGATTTGTTGTGATTCTTCAAATATATATTGCCACATATGTCATAACAAATGTTGTTATGGTTGTCCGCAAAGAGAAAACGTATTAAACACACAAAAGTTTGAAGCAAAAAAGTTTATAACAAAAAGTTAAGGCACAGCCGACAGAAGTTTTTCTGTAAGCTGTGCCTTTGTTTTCAATGAATTAATATATTTAATTTCAATGATTAATAATACATAGACATGCCACCTGATGTATTAATGAAAGCAAAAACATAAAATACGATTGTTAAGATTCCGAGGATAAGACCTACCAGAAGAGCAATCTTACATCTTTTGAGCTGTTTTTCATAATCATCGAAGTTTCCGATTTTGAAAGCGTTACCCATGATAATAAATATTATTCCGATTACACCACATATTTTATTTAAAAATACGGCACACAATATACTCAGAGTAAGCCATGTGCCAAAAGATGGTGCATTCTGGCTTGATGGATATGGCGGACGGTTATATCCGTTATTATATTGATTATATCCGTTGTTATATTGGTTTCCGTACTGATTATTGTAGTTATTATAGCCATTGTTTCCATAACCATTATTGTAGCTGTTGCCGTTATTGTAACCATTGTTGTAGCTGTTGCCGTTATTATAGCCATTGTTGTTGCCGTAGCCGTTATTATAGCCGTTATTGTAACCATTGCTGTTGCTGTAGCCGTTATTATAGCCATTATTGTAGCCGTTGTTATTACCATAGCTGTTATAGCCATTATTGTAACCGGAATTGCCATTGTTGTTATAATAATTATTATATCCGTTGCCATAATTGTTGTTATTGGAATTATTGGAATTATTGCTGCCGGAATTGTTATTGTAATAATTGTTGTCAGAAGAATTATTGCCGTCAGAATTATCGGATGTTGAACTATTGTTTGAATAGTCATCTGATGGTCTGTAATTGGCATCATATGTATCATTATAGCTGCCGTAAGTTCCGTTGCCGGAAGCATTATTACCGTTATTCTGATTATTATTCTGGTTGTTGCCTGAATTATCATTAAAAGGATCTGGTGTATAGTTATCCATGAAACTCCTCCATTTCTGTATGATTCATACTATACTTAGAGTATAATAAATATAAGCTGTTACGTCAAGTTAAAATTTATTACTAAAAAGTAAAATAAAAATAGCATTTGCATGTAAATTGTTAAAACAAATAAAAAAATAAGTTTGTAAATTTTATAATTGCATGATATACTCATAATAACATTAATATGTTGATGACATAAAATATTGGAAATACAGGAGTAAAAATTATGCCTAATATACTAATTGTAGAGGATGATATAAATATTAATAACCTTCTTTGTGAGGTACTTAGGAAGGCAGGTTATACATGCGAACAGGCATTTTCAGGAACAGAGGCAAAGCTGCTTCTGGATATAAAAGAAAAGGCTTATACGCTTGTACTGCTTGACTTAATGCTGCCTGGTGCAAGTGGTGAAGAGGTTTTAAAAGAGATAAGAAAACAGGGAAGGCTTCCGGTGATTGTGCTGACGGCAAAGGATAGTATAGATGATAAAATCGGAGTGCTGACAGACGGAGCAGATGATTATATAACAAAGCCCTTTGAGATTAGAGAGGTATTGGCACGTATTCAGGTGCAGCTTCGTCATATAGAGGCAGAAACAAAAAGTGAAGCAGAAGCAGAAACAGAAGCAGAAACGGAAGTGATAATAAAGGATGGTATACAGGAAGGACAAGGCAGCGGAAGGCTTGAGTTCAGGGATATGGTGCTCACACGCTCTACCTTTGAGGTAAGTATCGGTGGCAGGGTGCTTCCTAAGATTACAAAACAGGAATTTGCAATACTGGAATTGCTGCTTAAAAACCCGAAGCAGGTGTTTAGCAAGGAGGATATATTTGAATATGCGTGGGATGAGCCATATATGGGTGAAACAAAGACACTGGATGTGCATATAAGCAATATTAGAAAGAAAATAAAGACCGTTACACCTGATGAATATATAGAAACAATATGGGGGATTGGATATCGCCTGCATGAATAATTTACTCTTTTTTTACTATTTATTTGCGATTGATTAGGATTTATTTTTTATGATAAGAGCAGTTAAGAAAAGGAGGAAAAAGCTTTGAGTGAGTTATTATTGCAGACAAGGAATCTGACTAAGCAGTATGGCAGACACAGGGCGGTTGATGATGTAAATATGCACATTAAAAAGGGTGCGATATATGGCTTTATTGGAAGAAACGGAGCCGGTAAAACAACCTGTCTTAAGATGATTAGCGGACTGTCAACACCGTCTTATGGCGAAATAGAAATGTTTGGGTATAAGGGAAAGGACTTACAAAAGGTACGTTCAAGAGTAGGGTGTCTTATAGAAGCTCCCGGACTTTATGGCAATATGTCGGCATATGACAATCTGAACATTAAATGTAAGCTTACGGGGATTAAGAAAAAAGGATATATAGAAGAGCTGTTAAAAACAGTGGGCCTTGATACTGTTGGAGAAAAGAAAACAAAGCATTATTCGCTTGGAATGAAGCAGCGCTTAGGAATTGCTCTTGCACTTGTAGGTGAGCCTGACCTGCTTATTCTTGATGAGCCGATTAACGGACTTGATCCGCAGGGAATAGTGGAGGTGCGTGAAACCATCCAGAAGCTTGCTAAGGAGCGAGGTATGACAATATGTATTTCAAGTCATATCCTGGAGGAATTATCAAAGATTGCTACAGATTATGGCATTATTCATAATGGATGCCTTGTGCAGGAGCTTACAAGAGAAGAGCTTATGAAAAAATGCAGTGAGCGCATAGAGCTTACACTTGATAATCCTAAGCAGGCTATTCCTGTGCTTGATGATATGGGCTTTAGCAGCTATCAGGTTATAGATAAAGAACATATTCATATATTTGAAAGACTGGGAGAAAGTGCCAGCCTGAACATGGAGCTTGCAAAGGCGGGAATTCCAGTTAAGGGAATATCTATTACAAGTGAAGAACTTGAGAATTATTTCTTAAGGCTTACAGGGGGTGACAATCGTGCTTAATATGATAAAGATGGATGTATACAGAATGTTTCGTACAAAGAGTATGTATGTAATATGGATTATATTGCTGGCATCAGCACTGCTTACCTCATTTCTTTCAAAAATAGATTATGATGCAGTTAATAAGGAATGGGAGCAACAACAGGCAGATGACAGCAACAAGGAACAGCTTTCGCAGCAGAATACAGATAATGTCAATATTGGTATGAGTGTGGAATTACCTACGGAGCCAGGGAAGAAGGTTACGGTAATGGATGTTTTCTTTTCTAATGCACAGGGGAAATTTTATGCACTTTTTCTTGTAATATTTGCGGTTATGTTTGCAACAGCAGATATTAAGAGCGGTTATATTAAGAATATTGGTGGACAGGTGTCACAAAGGGGTATGCTTATTGTTTCAAGGGCAGTTGCGCTTGCCTTATTTACAGCAATTACCTTTGCAGGGATATTTGTATTCCAGGCAGCAGCGAATATGCTTGCGTTTAAATGTGTGGTGTGGGGTAACTGGAAGGAGATTATACCTTATTTCTTAACGGAACTTACGCTTCATTATGCATTTGTGTTAATATGTATGGCAATAGCAGTTATAATTAAGAACAATGTCATAAGCATGACCTTGTCGGTATGTCTTACCATGAATATAATGAGTATTGTGTATGCCTTTATAGATTATGTAGTTAACAGAAGGGGATTTCATAACTTCAGCATCTATAAGTATACAGTAACTGGAAGGATGGCAATGCTTCCTATGAATGCAGGCAGGGAGGATGTTGTTAGTTCAATGTGTGTGGCAGCCACATTTATTATTATAATGCTGTCATTAAGCAGTTATATTTTTCAGAAAAGGGATATTTAGAGAATGAGGATTATTATTGGAATATTAGCAGTAATAATTATTATACAGGCATTTATTATGTGGAAATACCAGCGGCAGATTAAGGACATCTGCCGCCAGTTGTCGTTTCTTATGGAACACGATAGTAACAAGCTGATTCAACGTGAAATAGATATGGGGGGAATAGGTGAGCTTTCAGATAAATTGAATGAGCTTCTTGACCTGCGTAAAAAAGAAAGAAATGAGTACAGAAAAAAAGAAGAGCTGATTGCAGATACATATACTAATCTTTCACACGATATAAGGACACCGCTTACATCGCTGGATGGGTATTTCCAGCTTATAGAGGAATGTGACAATATAGATGACCAGAGGAGATATCTTGATATAATCAGAGAAAGGCTTAACAGCCTTAATGAAATGCTGGAGGAGCTTTTTACATTCACTAAGCTGAAAAATGATTCATATAAGCTGGAGCTTACGGATTGTTGTATGAACAGAATATTAAAAGAAGCTGTATTTTCTTATTATGATGAATGGAAGAAGCAGGGCATCTGCCCGGATATTAGTATTACTGAGGAAATGCTGTATATATCAGGTAATAAGCAGGGCTTAAGGAGAGTTATACAGAATGTCATAAAAAATGGTCTTGATCATGGGGAAAAGAATATAAGTATCAAGCTTACCCGTGAGGACAATCACGCCTTGCTTAAAATTAGTAATTATACGGAACATCCTGAAAATATTGACTTAAGCCATGTGTTCGAGCGTTTTTATAAAGCAGATGTGGCAAGAGGCAGAGCCTCAACCGGACTGGGTTTATCTATTGCAAAAGAGCTTGTGGAGCGTATGAATGGAGATATAAGTGCAAGAATACAGGGGAATGATTTCATTATTGAGATAAAAGTTTTGCTTGTGGTATAACATGTGAGTATGTCAGATGGGGTGGACAACATTGATCTTGAAGTGGGAAGAAGATTGTGTTGTAGTGTACCTGATTTGGATTGTAAATCAGGCTGTATATTGCAATGAAGCGTTAAAGTATTCAAAGGCAGGAAATAAGATTTCATGATGGAAACGCAGGAGGACAGGCAATGGGAAGTTATTTGGTGATTATAGCTGTGCTGATTATCTTTTTCTGCATCAGGAGAAGAAGACGAACAGCAGCGGTTGCGTGGCAGATACTAAATCAAAGAAAACAAAACAAGGAGAATGTTGTTATGAAAGAACTTGCAAAACAATTTATTGGGGAAGAATGCATCATTTATACAATTGCTTCAAATGACGGCAGCATACAGGGCGTCATTAAGGAAATTGAAGATGGAGGCATGGTCATTGAGAGAAGTTACGGCGGACGGGAAATTGTCAATCTCGACTTTGTCACCCGTATCCGACAGTATCCGAGAAAGAAAAACGGAAAGAAAAAGGACATTGTGTGGGACTAAAACGATGTATCGCATTTTTATCGTGGAAGATTTTATTCCCCTATCTTCTTGCAGAAGAAGTCGCTAATATATGCCATACACCTAAAGTAACTGTATGGCATCATGCATGTGATGTAGAACAAAGGAGAAAACACATGAATGAAGAAATGACCGTAAATGGGAAAAGCTATACAATAATTAAATTGCTAGGAAAGGGTAAAGGTGGATATTCTTATTTGGCAGAGTCTGGAAATAACCGGTATGTTTTGAAGCAGATACATCATGAACCTTGTGATTATTATCAGTTCGGAAACAAGCTTGATGCAGAAATCAGGGATTACAAGAAACTGAAAGAAATCGGAATAAAGATGCCTGCCATGCTTGAAACAGATGTGGAAAATGAACGTATTTTGAAGGAGTTTATTGACGGTGACACGATTTATCAGTTGATTTTAGAAGACAAGATGAAAACTGACTATATCGAGCAATTGCATAAAATGTGTGCGCTGTTATATGCTGCCAATACAAATATTGATTATTTTCCAACGAATTTTGTTGTACATAATGAGGAAATATATTATGTGGATTTCGAGCGCAACGATTACATGGAAGAATGGAATTTTGAAAACTGGGGTGTAAAATACTGGTCAAAGACACCGGAATTTTTGCAGTATGTGAAAGAACATTCATGATACAAATATGGGGTACTAAAGTAGAAGCTCTTCACAGCAATTCTAACTGAAAGCAGCAGTATATATATTGTATATGTACGGTAATTGTGGGATGAAGTGTCTATATGAAACGGATGTGTTTTACAAAATCGAAAGTTGAAGGAGAAATTTATGCAATGAAAGAGAAAATATCCACCAACAAAATATTGGCTTTGACATCACTTGTGTTTGGTATACTCTCATTATTTTCATTTGTGCTTTACTTTTACAGCGCAAATCATGCACCGTATACATATATTGATGTCATATTTTGGGGACCATTATGCTCGTTTATTGGTATCGTGATTTCTATTATTACACGAAAGACTCGAAAAATACATCCTGCGCTATGGATATCAGGGATTATTAGTTGCATGCTTGGTTTTATTGTATGTATGTTTGTTTTTAGTATGTTGATGAATCACAGAAGTGAAGAAAGTCAAGTCCACTCTAAAATTGAATGTTTATCAAAAAAATGAACGAGCAATACAATTTTATCTGCGAGAGGAATTTAGCATCCAATCTGAAAGTTTAGATAGTAATACGGGAGAAAAAGAATTGATAATGGTATGGAAGCGTTAATTTCCTGTTTTTAAAGCTTTACATGAAAATGTATGGCTTTATTTTATAAAAACACATTGACAATTATCTATGTATATGCTAATCTACACACATAGATAAATATCAATGTGAGGTAAATGAAATGGAACTAACAAATGTTGCATTAATCTGCAAGGCACTTGGAGATTCAAACAGATTAGAAATAGTGCAAATGTTGTCAGATGGCGAAAAATGTGGATGCAGGCTCTTGGAAAAATTTGAAATTACACAGCCAACCCTGTCTCATCATATGAAGATACTGGTGGAATGTGGATTGGTGAGTGATCGCAAAGAAGGTAAATGGCATCATTACTCTTTGAATTGTGATACTTTATTAGAATTCAAGAATTTTATTGGCAGTTTGACATGTGAGTCATGCTGTGACAAAAAAGATAGCTGTTGTTAGAGGGGAAATGCTAAGATGAAGTTTTTTCAAAAGTATTAATCTGGATTATGATTTATCCAATGATGATTAAGGTGGACTTCAAAAGTGTCAAGTATATCAGCAAAAATCCGAAAGGATTATTTGTGACTTGGATCGTTAATTGGCTGATCAAACCATTTACAATGTATGGAATTGCATGCTTGTTCTTCTTTGTGTTATTCAGGGCATTTATTCCGGTTGAACTTGCTACAGAATATCTGGCTGGGGCAGTATTGCTTGGTGCAGCACCATGCACAGCAATGGTATTTGTATGGAGCAGTCTGACGCAAGGGAATCCGGTATATACTGTCGTTCAGGTTGCAACGAATGATATTATTATTCTTTTTGCATTTGGACCAATTGTGAAATTTCTGCTGGGTGTGTCCAATGTAGCAGTGCCTTTTAATACAATATTTTTAAGTGTAGTGTTTTTTGTAGTAATACCGCTTGTTGGTGGAATTATTACCAGAATGGCTGTAATCAGAAAACATGATGAGAATTATTTAAACCAGCAGTTTTTAAATAAATTTGATTCAGTTACAACTATAGGGCTACTATTGACATTAGTGCTGATATTTATGTTTCAGTCGGAAGTTATTCTTAAAAATCCTATACACATATTACTGATTGTGCTTGTAAGAATTGCAAATAAGACGAAAGGAAGGTTTCTATGACAGTAAGAGAAAAAGCAGAACTGATTGTAAAAGATATAAAGAAAGAACAGGGAACAAATCCGGTTGTTATTTTTAAGCAGATTGCAGAGAAGGAATATATCAGCATTCATGGACCGGAACACCATATATTAGATGGTGCAAGTTTGCTAGTAGCCTACAAAAACGCAGGTGGAGAGATAGACTTAGAACAGGCATTGGACAGGCTGATGGCAGAGGGTCTTAGGATGCCGGGGGCAATGTGTGGTTTATGGGGAATATGCGGAGCAATCACATCTTTAGGTGCTGCACTAGCAATCATTGACGGAACAGGTCCGCTTTCAACCGATGGAACATGGGGAAATCATATGCAGTTTACCTCGAAAGCAATTGGAGAATTAGGAACCATAAACGGACCAAGATGCTGCAAGAGAGATGCAATGATAGCATTTAAGAATGGTATTGATTATGTAAATGCTCATTATGGAGTAAAATTGCAATACGAACAAATGCAATGCGGATTCACAGATTTTAATGAGCAATGTATAAAGGAGAGGTGTCCATTTTATGAGTAAGATAAAAGTAGCTTTTATTTGTGTCCATAATTCCTGCCGAAGTCAGATTGCTGAGGCTTTTGGAAGACATCTGGCATCAGACGTGTTTCAAAGTTATTCGGCGGGGACAGAAACAAAACCACGGATTAATCAGGATGCTGTCCGTATAATGAAGGAATTATATAATATAGATATGGAAGCAGAAGGACAGTTTAGTAAGCTTGTTAGTGATATTCCAGAACCGGATATTGCAATATCAATGGGATGTAATGTAGGGTGTCCATTTATAGGCAGACCATTTGATGATAATTGGGGACTTGAAGATCCAACTGGGAAAAGCGATGAGGAATTTAAGATAGTCATTGAAAAAATCAGAAAAGATATTTTGAAATTAAAAAATGGATTGGATAAGAGGTAGACAGCATCAGATTCCAGCTTGTGGAGTGGGGGCTATTTGATACTCATACTGAATCGGTGTATGAATCTGAGGTTGATAAGTTATACAACAAATAAAATGACAAAAGGGAGTTTTTATGTACGCTGAAAAAACAGATTATGATGATATTGAAATGTCGAGCAGGTTACGGAATATTCTCAGAAGAAATGGATTTGAGTCATTGGAAGGATTGAGAGAATATCCAAAGGAGCATTTTATAAAGTTTAGTAATATGGGGCAGGCAACACTGCAGGAATTATATCAGATTTGATGACTTCCTATGTATGGATGCGTTTAGAATGTGGATAAAAAGCAAAGATGATTTGAGAAGTTACAGCCTTGAGGAACTTGAAGAGATGTGTCCGAAGGGTATAAGGTTGTTTGTAAGATTAAAGAAGTTGAAAACAATACAAGAGTAAACCTATGTGATTTGTTAAATAAAAGAAAACTATGAAAAATGCTAGTGTTGAAAAATAATAAATTGTTGTATTATGATGTTGATAATAAAATATGGAGGTGTATCATGAAAGCACATAAATATTGGTCAATCGGAGCAATAGTTACAATGGTTGGAACTTTTTATACAGGATATAAAGGGTTAAAAGCAGCACACAAATACTTTGCATTTGGCTCTCTGATATGCATGATTATGGCAGTCTATTCTGGTCATAAAATGATTTCAGGTAATAAAAGAACAAGAAAACAGGTGGAAAATACAAAAG
>OGQH01002235.1_pt1 | contig 14010 bp, 17 predicted proteins | sample 1553181 | NCBI WGS metagenome assembly OGQH01 (sample SAMEA2579946, study PRJEB22360) | human gut metagenome | biome: human gut; feature: human-associated habitat; material: faeces | place: Denmark | collected 2008/2010 | reverse complement strand
GGCAAACTTGATGTCTCTGGCATCGAGATTTAAACCGTTAAATTATTGTTTATCTCCATATTCAAATGAATTTTTTCATCAATTATACTGAGAATTCTTCCTACTTTAATCTGATCAAAATGAGATAAAATAGGAGTTTCTATGTTATTAAGTATCTCTTGCGTTAATAGTGGTTGGCTAGTTCCAATTTTTCTTTTATTTAAATGTAAGGATTTCAATAAGTAATATGCATAAACAATATCAGTACCTTCTTTCACATATGCACTTATTGCATTATCTGATATCCAACATTTATTTTTTTCATAATATACGTTCCCACAGTATGCACCTACTCGACCTATTATTATACATTCTTCACTATTACTAGAGTTTGAATATCCGAGAATTCCATTACCTCCATATACAGGCACTGTTCCCCCTTCTTTTGGTCTTTTTTTTCCATTTTTAAACTTCAAAATATCACTAAGAAAAACTTGTTTAATCATCATTACTACCACCTTCATCATATTCAATAATAAAATATGGACTCATACTACTTTTAGATGCCACTGATAATGGTGTTCCTGAAGAAACAACTCTACATGATGACATTATATTTCTATCTGCTTCTTTAATATCATAAACTCTAAACCAAGTATTAAACTTTTCATTTTGATTACGATAATATTCTGGAATATCACACAACGGAGGCGTTTCCTTGATTATTTTATCTATATAAGCCCAATATCGAGCCATTTTACCACTATGAATTAAAAGAACCCTAGGCTTTTTATTTTCTAAAATTTGTTTGCATACCTTATCAGAAACTCTTGATCCTAATTTTCCATACCAAACATAACCATTTAATTCTATTTGTTTTTGATGTTCAATAATTGTTCCATCAGACGTTGCAAAACCATCAGAAAATCGAAGTGCTATTGTTTTCATAAGTTCCTCCTATATTTTAAATCCAATTGAGGATAATTGATATTTTATCTTTTCTTCAAGTTCATGATTCTTCTTAAACATGTCTGATAATTCAGAAGTCAAACGAGTCATTTTCTCTTCAAAAGGTTCATCATCTTCTTCTACTTCTTCAATACCTACATATCTACCAGGTGTAAGAATATAATCTTGTTTTTCAATTTCTTTTGTATCTACTACAGCACAAAATCCCTTAACATCTTCAAGTGCACCATCTTGAAATTGAGAAAAAGTATCTGCTAATTTTTGAATATCATCATCTGAGAAATCTCTATGTTTACGGTCTACCATATGTCCCATTTTACGAGCATCAATAAATAGTGTTTTATTTTTTTGTTTTTTATTTTTTGATATAAACCAGAGCGTTACAGGAATAGTAACACTATAAAATAACTGTGTTGGTAATGCCACAATACCTTCAATAAGATCAGCATTTATGATATTCTTTCTAATTTCACCTTCGCCACTACTTTGAGTAGATAATGCTCCATTAGCAAGCACAAGACCAATTTTTCCATTTGGTGCTAAGTGATGTATCATATGCTGAATCCAAGCATAGTTGGCATTTCCTGCAGGTGGTGTACCATATTTCCAACGAACATCATCTTTAAGATTCTCCTGTCCCCAGTTAGAAAGGTTAAATGGAGGATTAGCCATAATAAAATCAGCTTTTAATGTTTTATGTAAATCATTAAAGAAAGTATCTGCTTGATATGGGCCAAAATCAGCATCAATTCCACGAATAGCCATATTCATTTTAGCCATTTTCCAAGTATCAGCATTTGATTCCTGACCATAAACTGCTATTTCTCCACGTTTACCACTATGTGCCTGTATAAACTTTGCACTCTGAACAAACATACCTCCAGAACCACAGCATGGATCATACACTCTACAGTTCTTAAAAGGTTTTAATATAGCAACTATTGTTTTTACAATGCTTGATGGAGTGTAAAATTCTCCACCCTTTACACCCTCATAAGCTGCAAACTGCTGAATACAATATTCATATGTTCTACCAAGAAGATCCTTACTATCTTCTGTGTCTCCCATGTCCATATTAGTAAACAAATCTACTACTTCACCTAATACTCGTTTATCTAAATCAGGGCTTGCATAAATTTTAGGAAGAACATTCTTAAGACTAGTATTCTCTTTTTCGATTGCTCTCATGGCATCATCAATTACTTTCCCAATTTCTGGTTCATGTGCCGCAGAAGAAATTGTACTCCAACGTGCTTCTTCAGGTACAAAGAAAATATTTTCTTCTGCATAAGCATCTCTATCATCTTCAAATCCATCGCCTTCTTCTACAAGCTGTAAGTATCGCTTTTCAAAGGCACTAGAGATATAACGCAAGAAGATGAGTCCTACAATTACTTTTCTATAATCAGCTGCTGGAACGCATGCAGCATCCCATATTTGTTTTTCAAATCCTATATTAGCATTATTACTTGTCGCCATTACTTAACCCTCCGAATTTGCATTATTCTAGAATATTTTATTTAAAATACATCTATCTAATATTTTAAATTATAATTTAGAGCAGCAAGCTAAAGCTCTCTATAAAGATTGGTTTATTGATTTTTCCCCATTTTCAATTGAAGGTAATCTTCCTGATGGCTGGCATCTTGGGACAGTCGGCGATATTATTCAGCTTCACGACTCTAAACGAGTACCTCTTTCTGGTTCAGAAAGAGATAAAATGGAGAAAATATATCCTTACTACGGTGCTACATCTCTGATGGACTATGTTGACAATTACCTTTTTGATGGCATTTACCTTTTGCTCGGAGAAGATGGCACAGTTGTTGATAGCTTAGGTTTCCCAATTCTTCAATATGTCTATGGACGATTTTGGATTAATAATCACGCTCACATCATAACAGGAAAAGAGGGCTTTTCGGTTGAGGAATTGTATCTATTCTTCAGCCTAACAAATATTAAATCAATCGTTACTGGAGCGGTTCAGCAAAAGGTTAGCCAACAAAACCTAAAGAAAGTACCGGCAATCATACCAAGCAAGGAAGCTTTGAGTGCATTTGATGATTTGATTCAACCAATATTCGCTCAAATCCGCAACTTAAGAGATGAAAATGCTCACTTAACGGACTTGAGAGATACCATTTTACCTCGTTTGATGTCAGGCAAACTTGATGTCTCTGGCATCGAGATTTAAACCGTTAAATTATTGTTTATCTTCAAATTATAAAAACGAAAGGATAAGGTTGTTATGACTAAAATAACAGTAGACATAAAATATATAAAAGACCAATTAAAGAAAATCGGATATGAAATATCTGATTGCATTCAAAGAGAGAATAACGGATTAAATTGGCAATTAAAATTCAACAACAGTGATGCAAGTGTAACAATCTATGATTCAAATAACGTAAAAAATACTGTTGTTAATGGAAGAGTTGATGACGAAGAAAAAAAGATGTTAAAACAAATCATTGATGATATTAAGGCAAAGGAATTTGTTGTAGATCCTTTAAATGAGGAAATTATTTCTTTGATAAGAAGTCGCAAAGAAGACTATTATTATGATTTTAAGAAAGAATTTCATAAAAAAGATGAAGATTTACTTTTTGATATTATATGCTTATCAAATAATCTTGAGAATAGAGATGCATATCTAATAATTGGTGTTACAGATGATTTTAAAGCAATTGGAATTGATGAAACTTGTAAATCAAATAATATATACGACTTTATAAAGAGTAAAAAATTTGCAGGAGATTTTAAACCTGAAATTGAAATAAAAAATATTTATCATAAATATACAAAACTCATGGTTATAAAATGTAAAGCCACAAAACATGTTCCTTATTATTTGATAGAAAGATATGGTGGAATCAAGGACAATACTATATATACAAGAGTGGGTAATACAAATACACCTAAAGATAGAAGTGCAAGTTATAATGAAATAGAAAAACTATGGCGTATTCATTTCGAAAGAGAACATGAATAACGAGTGAGGAGGGGTATTATGTCAGGGCTATATAAGGAAGCTGATTATGAAAATTCAATTATCGAGTTATTTAGAAATGATTTAGGTTATGAGTATGTATATGGACCTGACATAGAAAGGGATTTTTATAGTCCGTTATATGATGATGTCTTAATTGATTCATTGCATCGCTTGAATAGAGATTTACCTGAAGATGCTATTCAGGATGCATTATTCAAATTAAGGAATATTGAGAACGGTGAACTAGTACAAAAGAATTCAGTATTTATGGATTACTTACAAAATGGTATTCCTGTTCGATATTTAATTGATGGTGAAGAGTCTTCATCTATTGTTTATTTAGTTGACTATAACAATCCTGATAATAACTCTTTTATTATTGCTAACCAATGGACTTTTATTGAAAATAGTGAGAAAAGACCAGATATCATACTATTTTTAAACGGTTTGCCAATTGTATTAGTAGAGTTAAAATCTCCCTCTAGAGAAGAAACTGATGCTTCAGAAGCATATAGACAACTTCGTAATTACATGAAGGAGATTCCTTCAATGTTTGTGTATAATGCTATATGTGTGATGAGCGATCAATTGACTACTAAAGCGGGTACTATAACTTCAGGTGAAGATCGTTTTATGGAATGGAAAACAAAAGATGGTAGTTATGAAAATACGCAATATGCTCAATTTGATACTTTTTTCGAAGGAATATTTATAAAAGATAGATTTCTTGACATTATAAAAAACTTTATTTGTTTTTCTAATGAAGGAATAAAGTCATTTAAGATTCTCGCAGGATATCATCAGTATTTTGCCGTGAAAAAAGCTATAGAGTCTACTAAGCATGCAACTGTTACAGATGGAAAAGGTGGCGTATTCTGGCACACACAGGGTAGTGGTAAATCATTATCTATGGTGTTTTATGCACACTTATTACAGTCTGCGTTGAATAGTCCAACAATAGTTGTTATTACAGATAGAAATGATCTTGATGATCAGTTGTATGGTCAATTTGCTAAGTGTAAAGATTTCTTAAGACAAGAACCACTGCATGCAGAAAGTAGAGAAAATTTAAAAAAATTACTATCTGGTAGAAAAGCAAATGGTATTATTTTTACTACAATGCAAAAGTTTGAGGAGTCACATGAAGCAATTTCAGAAAGAAAGAATATTGTAGTAATGGCAGATGAAGCACATCGTAGTCAATATGGTCTTACAGAAAAAGTAGATTCAAAAACCGGTAGAATTAAAATCGGTGCTGCACGTGCTATTAGAAATACTTTGCCTAATGCAACTTATATTGGATTTACTGGAACACCTATTTCATCTAAAGACCGTAGTACTCGTGAAGTGTTCGGTGATTACATAGATATCTATGATATGACACAAGCGGTGGAAGATGGTGCTACACGTCCAGTTTATTATGAAAGTCGTGTCATTAAGCTCAATCTTGATAAAGAAACATTGAAACTTATAGATGATGAATATGACCTTATGGCTGAAAATGCTGATAGAGAAGTTATTGAAAGAAGTAAAAAAGAACTTGGTAGAATGGAAGCCATTCTTGGTAATGATAATACTCTTGATTCTCTTGTAACTGATATCTTAGATCATTATGAAAATAATAGAGAGAATTTACTGACAGGAAAAGCAATGATTGTTGCTTATTCACGTACTATTGCCATGAAAATCTATAAGAGAATTTTAGAGTTACGTCCACAGTGGACAGAAAAAGTAGCAGTGGTCATGACTTCCAGCAACAAGGACCGAGAAGAATGGCGCGAGATTATTGGAAATAAGAGACATAAAGAGAAACTCGCAAAGAAGTTTAAAGATAATGACAGTCCTTTAAAAATTGCTATTGTAGTTGATATGTGGCTTACAGGATTTGATGTTCCTTCTCTAGCTACTATGTATGTATACAAACCAATGTCTGGGCATAATTTGATGCAGGCAATTGCACGAGTAAACCGTGTCTTTGAGGATAAAGAAGGTGGATTAATAGTAGATTATGTAGGTATTGCATCAGCTTTAAAGAGAGCGATGAAAGACTATACATCTAGAGATAAAAAGAATTATGGTGATACAGATGTATCTAAAGTTGCATTACCAAAATTCTATGAAAAACTATCAATCTGCCAGGATAAACTCCATGGTTTTGATTATTCTAAATTCCATACAGGAACAGATCTGGAAAGAGCAAAGGCTATAAGTGGTGCAGTTAACTTCATTATGGATAGAGAACGTATAGAAGACAAGAATTCATTTGTTCAGGAAGCTCTATTACTTCATCAGGCATTATCTTTATGTTCATCTTTAGTAGAGGAACATGATCGTATAGAAGCAGCTTTCTTTGAATCAGTTCGTGTATTGGTATTGAGACTTACTAATTCAGGTGAAGGAAAGAAAATATCATTACTAGAAATGAATGCAAGAATAAATGAATTACTTAAGCATAGTATTAAAAGTGATGGAGTAATTAATCTGTTCTCTGATGTAAAAGAAGAATTCTCTATTTTTGATCCTACTTTCTTACAAGAAGTAGCTAATATGAAAGAAAAGAATCTTGCAGTAGAACTATTAAAGAAATTAATTGCTGATCAGGTAAGCATTTATCGAAAGACGAATATTGTAAAATCTGAGAAGTTTAGTGAGATTATGCAAAGATCACTTAATGCATACTTAAATGGTATGCTTACTAATGAAGAAGTTATTGAGGAGATGTTGAATCTTGCTAAACAAATTACAATAGCTCAAAAAGAGGGTGAGCAATTAGGACTTACTCCTGATGAATTAGCTTTCTATGATGCATTAACAAAACCACAAGCAATAAAAGACTTTTATGAAAATGAAGAACTCATTGCTATTACAAAAGAATTGACTGAAACATTACGTAAAAATAAAACAATTGATTGGCAAAAGAGAGAGTCAGCAAGAGCAAGAATGCGTATGTTAATCAAGAAACTATTAAAAAAGCATAAGTATCCACCTGAAGGAATGGAAGATGCTGTTCAGACAGTTATTAGTCAGTGTGAGCTTTGGACTGATAATGTTATGGAAGTGTAGTTATAATTTCTGAGTAGTCTTCAGAAGATAAGCTACTTTCATTACTGAGTGAGTATTTATATGAAGAAGTTTTGAAATGAAGGACGATTGGTCAGAATATGACTTGGTCGTCCTTTTCATGCACTGTTTAATTTAATATTTATGTTACTTTAAGTGTTCTTAATTCGAGAACTGATTGAATGTAAGTTATTAAGTAACGAATTAAGTGAAAATAAGGCAATGAAGTAGTCAAAGTAGTTCAAAATCGGTTTTTACGTAAACTTTTGTTATACATAATTTACCTATAGTAGAAGTTACACGCAAAATGGTGATTTGAACTACTTCAACTACTTGAGAATGCTAAAATTCTAATTTAGGTAATAGATAATATTTGTTCATCTGCGGAGCGATTATTATCTTATGATATTTTATTATTAACCTATATGGATATAATACGAGTGATCATATGAATGAATACGATTATAGCAACAAAAATATAAACAAAAACGCATGAGAAACAAATGATAGATTTGTTTGAAATTTATAAAGTATAAAATAAGGCGAAATTGCAGTAGAATAAATCGAAAAAAATACAAATTAGTGAATAAGTGAAAAGAATACGGCGCAAATACGGCGCAAATATATTTGCTGCATACACACTTAGATTAGTGGTATAATAGTATCGAATCAGAAAGGAGGCGAGCAAAGTGATTGATCTATCAAGTTTTAAACCGTTTGATTTCACTGAAGGTGTACCATATATATCAGTAACGAATAATGGAGTTACATTTAATAAATCAGTGATTATTAAAATGAAATACCCAGCTTTCGTAAGACTTCTAATCAACGAATCAGAAAAGCAAATTGCAGTTCAGGTTTGTGGAGAAGAAGATGATAAAGCGACACAATTCTACAAAGAAAAATCAAATGGTGTTTTATCGGTCAGATGGAATTCTAAAGATCTCATCAATACAATTGTTAGATTGTGTGATTGGGACTTGAATCAGAGTTCATATCGAGTAAATGGAGTATTAGTTCCAGAACAAGACTTGATGCTGTTTGATTTGAATGAAGCAGTCACAGTAGTATAAGCTTGCTAATGTCTGATTCCAAAAAAAAGCCCATTTAAGCGGCAACTTAAATGAGCTTATTAGGAATAGCAGAAACAACGATTGTCTACTAAAACCAATTAACAGTTAATATTTTAGTATTTGTTTCTGCTCATTTCTACACTTTTTCAGATTCGTCTGGAAATAATCTGTAGAAAGGGGGTCAGATATTATGAAAAAAATCAATGAAAATGATATGGTTTATACACCTTATATTACATTGAAAAATGGAAAACGTATATACGCTTCTCAATTTGGGAAGAAAGTATTCCGTTTTCCTCGTAGTAAATCTAAGAAGACTAACAAAGATTAGTTGATTTCTTAGATAAATAACAAAGGATGTTTGGACAATCACATCCTTTCATTTTATGAAAGGAGAAAACATTGATGAATAGAAAGATGACTAGTAAGAAGCTTGCTTCAACAGCCTCATCTGTTATGAGATCACAAAACAGCTCTAAGATTCAAAAATCTTTAGCTGGTTCTGCTTTATCTCAATTTCACTCAAAGAATGTGACAGGAAAAGAAATGGAAGCTAAGGCTTCTAAGGTTTTAAATAGTAGTAAATACTCTGCAACAACAAAGAGACTTGCTGCTAGTGTTCTATCACAGTCAGATAAATGCAGATAATACAGCTTGTTTAGTTGTATTAAGGTTTTGGCATTAAAGTCATATCATTTATAGATGACTTTAACTGTTGATTCTGTGAGTTAAGGTTATACTGAGTTTTCAGTGTAACCTTTTTTTGTTGTATAGAATCTAGGAGAATTACTTTAATATGTTCTTCTTTTGTTTTGTAATTAACTTGTTTTTCGTCTGATAATTTAATTGTGGGTTTAAGCTGATTGTGTATTAATAACTAGGGGTCATTTTATTCATCTCCCCTTACTCGTCATAATCTGATGAGTAGACAAAAATAGAAAATGCTATTATTTTCATGAGGTGATAATATGAGTTTTCCAAAGAATTTTTTATGGGGAGCAAGTATCAGTGCTTTTCAAGCAAAAGGTGCTAAATTAGAAGATGGTAAAGGTCTAACAGTTGCTGATCTAAGATGTGAAGAAGTCATGAAAAGACTTCATACAGCAGACACAACTGTCACATCTGACTTCTATCATCATTACCATGAAGATATTAAGCTTATGAAAGAATGTGGCTTAAAAAGTTTCCGTTTCTCTATCTCATGGGCAAGAATCTTTCCTGATGGTAATGGGCAAATAAACTAGAAGGGAATAGACTACCATAATGATGTCATTAACGAATTAATTCGTGATGACATAGTACCTATTGTTACTTTGTTTCATTTTGATTTACCACAGGGTTTAATTGATCAATACAAAGGATTTGTCTCTAGGCAATGTATAGAAGATTTTGTAAATTATGCTCGTGTATGTTTTGAAAGTTTTGGTGATAGAGTTTCTTATTGGTTTACTATTAATGAACAGGATGTTATTGCTAATATTCCTTTCTTTAATGGACTAACAGATATTAAGGAATCTATGTAGGCAAACCATCATATGAATATCGCTAATGCATTAGTTATGAAACTATATCATAGTATGAACTTAAAAGGACAAATAGGAACATGAATGTCATATCCTACTAGATATCCTGCTTCAGTTGATCCTAAAGATAAAATTTTAACTATGCATTTAGAGGATATGAATATCTTTGCATTATTGGATGTATTAATTTATGGAGAATACCCTAAATACTATTTAAATGAATTAGAAAAGAAAGGTACTTTATTTAAGATTGAAGAAGGAAATTATTTACATGGAACAGCACCATCAAATGCATAAAGTGCACCATTTAATTATTATGGCGTAGTTGACTAATAATTCCGATACACTTAACCAACTATTCCGATTAGGTTGACCAATTATATTATACATACTCCTTTTCTAGTAAAATCAAGGTGTAGATAAGCATCGTATCTACCACAATATTTTACAGGAAAGGAGCTTTTATTTTGAAACTGTACGTGGAAAATACAAAGAGATTATGAGTATTCCGCTAATAGAAGAGCACTTGTTACGGTAGCGAAGGCCACTCGATATGCATAGAAGTCCATTATGAATTTGAAAAAGGCATAACAATTTTTAATCATTGTTATGCTTTTTCTATTTGTATTGTTTTATTTTTAAGTAATGTTTTTCTATGTAGAGTAATCAGATAATAACTGTTAATAATTTAATCTAGAATAGTTTTTGCAGTAGGCTCTCTATCTAATAACTGGCGTCATCCAATTTCTCTTTATTGTTTAATGTTACAAATCTGAATACTTATTATCAACTTTCAAATCTCTCTTGAACAAATAGAACTGATTGATAATTTATGTCCTCTACAACTGTTTTGGTTTTAGAGTCAGATAGCTCTAAAAAACCTAGTATGTAGTAATTATAGATTTTTTGTACCGTAAAGTATAATTGATTATTCTCTATTTTAAAAAATCTCACTTCTATCTTATATGAAGCAAAACCATCATAACAAATAATTAAAGTAGTTTTTGTCATTGCTTTTAATTTCTTTTTATCATTTATGTTCCCACAATAAATATGTAATGGTGATTTTTTCTGGATATATGGTTTTTTCCATCTTTTTAAAGGTCTAATTAAAAATATTGATGAAATAGGTTCTTCTTTAACAACTGGTTCTTCAAAATCATATTCTTCATTTATTATAGGAGTATTACTAGCAGTTTTATTTCTGTTTTCAAAATGCTTACAATATCTTGCAAAATTGAATGATACATGTTCATTTTTCTTTCTGCACATTCTACCTTCTTTTTGAAAACATACACAGTTAACACAATTCCTAGCATATGATTTTGTGTCATAATGTTCTTCTATATGCCAGCTTGCTCCAGTCATTTTATGTACTTGAGACATCACTATTTCCTCCTTTAGTGATAGCGCTTAAATACCATTATACATTAAAATATAACAATATCATACCTTTAACCCTAATTAATATAGGGGTAAAGGTGATTGAAACACAGATTATAATCTTTAAGAGCATTACTATTGCTGCATGAGTATTTTTATTATTAGAGTAGCTATTCCGATAAGATTGATCAACTAACTTATCCAGTATGCAAATCCCTAGAACGGTTTAACACCTGTTCTTTTTATATTAACCATAAAAAATAAAATTATTTCTTTTAACCCCTCATAAAAGGCATTGTAGAATCCTAACTCAATACATTCCTTTTTCAAATAGACTACAATAGAACTATAGAAAGAAGAGACATCAAGAAGGGAAGATTAATTATATGAAAAAAATGAAAAAGGCAGATGTTATAGTAGCAATAGTTATTTGTTATGTAATATTTGCTTTCCTTTATACAATAATAACAGGGGTAGGAACATTTGTCGCAGATCTTATAGATGGTCCAACACATTATCATCTATTATATGCTTGGAAGAATACAGAAGTCGCAAAAAAGTTTGAAAAAAAATATGTACCAGAAATAGAAGAATATATTCAAACAAGTGATCTTCCAGATATAACTGTTACTGTGGATCGTTGTTCCTATACTGAATACAGCAAAACATTTCATGTACCTGAATATGAACTATACGTTACTTATTCTAGTCAGGTAATTGATGATTATTATGATTCAGCTATTAAATCCAAGCGTGGTGCAAAAGAATTATTAAATATGATGCTAGAGGTTCATGAGAAAAAGAATGAGTATTATGAAAATCGTTCTAAAATATACTGGTTTGGTGAACCTTTTCAGTCAGATGGAAGAAGAGTGTCATTGCAAGATGATGATTTTGCAATGGAATTATCTGGCAACAAGCATAAGTATATGATAGAAAACGAGACAGATGTTGATAGGCTCACAATTGATGACAAAGTAGTATATGAACGAAATAAACCTGAATCAAGCTATTATAATTACACTCCATCAGAACCTAAGAATTATTACCCAAGTATTGAATTACCTGGATCTTCTAATACTTATAATGATGGTTATAATTCAGCAGTAGATGATGGTGATTATGATCATGATAGATACCGTACTGATCCTTCTTATAGACAAGGTGTAGATGATGGGTTTGATGAAGTAGATGAAGATTATTGATAGGAGATGATTAATGTGGAAAAAGAATGGCTTATGACTCCAGATGTAGCATATGAGAGATTGGATCGTGCAATTTATAATCATAGTGCATGTCCTGAAACAGCACATATACTATATCTCTATCTTGATGATGAAAAGAGGGAAATTACTATACCACCTAAAGAACTTGCGAAAGAACTTATGGAAGCAGATAAGAATCACTTAATGGATAATGATATATTCAACTTTATTGATAAAGCACTACGTGATGGATATTATTCTATAAAAGATCCATGGGCTTCATATTATTTGGGGTGTTTATATTATTTTGAAAGATTTAATAATGTGAATTATGAAAAGGCATTTAACTATTTTTCAAAAGAAAAGCATATAGGACCTTCAACTGTACTATTAGGTGAATGTTATTTCTATGGTAGAGGAACAGAACAAAATTTTGAAAAAGCCTTCTTCTGTCTTATCCAAAGTGCTCTGACAGATAATAGTGCACGCTCTTTGTATCTTTTAGGTGATATGTATCTAAATGGATACTATGTGGATAAAGATATACCAGAAGCTAATGATTTGTATTTTCATGCTTTAAAAGTTGCTGATGAAGTGGATTCATCCAGTGAAACAAAAGCAGAAATATATGAACGATTAGGTAAAGTGTACTTATTAAGACCAAAGACATTAGAGACATTGAACTTTGCTCTTAAGACTTTCAATTTAGCAGAACAACATTATTTGGAAGCTATGCAGGAATGCATGTTTTCTCTAAAAGATAAAGTAAAAGAAATACGTAACCTACAAATGGAAGTAAGAGAGTATTTAGATGATTTGATTCTTATGGATAAAGAACCTGTGAGTTAGTATTCTTTTGAAGAAATGATTTCTCTAATGAAATACGATATTTAATTGATTGGTTTGAAATATCTAAAACTTCTCAAAATGCAATATGGATTATTTGTCTGTATGTAATACAACTATGATGTGTTATTAAAACTTGTTTCTTATAGAAAACTACTGTTACAGAAGTAACAAGAAACTGAATTAAAGAAAGAGAGATGTGATTTATATGTATGAAAAATTAACCAAATATTTAGATGAGTTCACAGGAACAGAATTTGGTACATGGATTTTTGATAATAAGAATGATGGAACACCAGAACATCCAGTTCAGATGCCTTTTCTAAGCTATTCAAGTGTTATTATGCATTTTATCGAGGATGTTCATTCTTTCGTGTATGAGTGCGAAGAGATAGGATTATATAATTATAAGAAAGTTCTTGAAGAAAATGGCATCGAATGGGGTATGGAATCAATGGCTAAAACAGAGGTTGATAACTTAGATGCTAAATGTGTTATTGCCTTGATTTTTGGTGTTATCCGTGCAGAAAGATTTAATGAGGGGATATTGCTTGTATTCTTGAAAAATGGATCTATCATACGATGGCTTGAAAGACTTAAAACATTGGATGTAGATGGCAAGAATGTTGCTGCAAAATAAATAGAGGAAGCTGTGAAGAATATATCAATGAATATGGAAAATTAGAATAAGATATTGATGTATAAGAACATAAAACGTTTTTAAGGAGGTTTGTATGGTTGATTTAATATTATTCCCATCTAGTTATTTTAATGTCTCAAAAGTAGATGAAGATTTACAAACTGAATATGATGCAGTAAAAGCAACAGGACTATTTGACGTGATTCTATTTGGATATGATAAGTGGTTTGAGGAAGACCAATTAGTTATCAAAGATATACCTCAAGTAGAAAGAACTGCAGTATATAGACAAACTATTAGATGTCAATAAATAATCTATTTTTTAAGAATTTATTGAATT
>OGQH01002230.1_pt1 | contig 14066 bp, 14 predicted proteins | sample 1553181 | NCBI WGS metagenome assembly OGQH01 (sample SAMEA2579946, study PRJEB22360) | human gut metagenome | biome: human gut; feature: human-associated habitat; material: faeces | place: Denmark | collected 2008/2010 | reverse complement strand
CGTCCTGGCACAGGGGCCCGGTGCTGACCGCCATTTCGGTGGAGCCTGCCGAAAAGCCGCTGAATGAAGTCGTAACGTTCTCTTAACGTTCTGATCGATCTGTAAACAGGAGGTTCTGGCATGAAAACACTGTTCCGCATTCTGGGCACGGCCGCTGCCGTGGCCGTCACCGGTGCCGCCATCGTGGCACTGGACAAGATCCTGAACCAGAAAGACCCGCTCCATGTGGAGGAGGTCGAGTTCCCCGAAGAAGCCGAGCAGGACGCCGCCGAGGCCGAAAAGACCGCCGAGGCCTACGCCGAAGCAGAGGCCAAAGCAGCGGACGATGCCGCAGAGCAGCCCACCGCCCCGGCCGAAGCCGACGCCCCGGAAGCTCCTGCCGAGCCCGCCCCTGCACAGGAGCCGGCCACGCTGGAGGACACCAGCGAGGAAAAGCCGGTGTATGACCCTGAGGCACCGAACCCCAACCCCGTGGAGGCCGGCCCCGCCGTCGCCCCCAAGGACGAGAACGGCAAGTTCGACGCCACCAAGATCGCTGACGCCAGCGATTTCGGCGACTGGGAAGAGCAGGGCTGCAAGGGCTGATCTCCCGTAACAGCAAAGAGGACGATGCATAACGCATCGTCCTCTTTTTTCATTCGCCTCTTGCCAGCTGCTGCAGCTTTGGCTTGTCCAGCACCTGCACCCCGCCGCGGTACAGCCGCACCCAGCCCTCCTGTGCGAAGTATTTGAGCATCCGGCTCACCACCTCGCGGGCAGAGCCCATGTACTTTGCCATCTGGTCGTGGGTCATGCGCACCTCGTCGCCGCCGGTCTTGGCCAGCTCGTCGGTGAGAAAGATGGCCAGCCGCCGGTCGGCGCTCATGAACAGGATCTGCTGCATCGTCCACATGGTGTCGGAAAAGCGCTCTGCCGTGAGCTGGTAGGCGTAGCAGCGCACATAGACATTCTGCTGCATCAGACGGCGGAAGATGCCCGCGCTGATGCACAGTGCCTCGGTGTCCTCCTCAGCGTCGATGTACAGGTCCACATTCACCGAGTCCATCACGCAGGACGCCGACAGGATGCACACCTCCCCGCCGAACAGGCGGTAGAGGGTCACGTCCCGGCCGTCCTCCGACAGCAGATAGGCCCGCAGCTGGCCGGTGCGCAGCAGCAGGATGCCCACACAGCTTTCCAGTGGGCTGTGCACCCGGGCCCCTTTGCGGTAGTGCACCGGGCGGGTGTAGCGGCAGAGCATCTCCTGTTCGTCGGCGGTCAGCTGCGCCCAGAAGGGGAACGCGCAGGCCAGACAATTGCGGTCCTCCGGGGTCTTTTGCATGGCACTCATCCTTTCCGCAGGGCCTTGGCGGCCTCCGTGCCGGCCTGTGCCCCCTCGTATACAGCCTTTGCCACCTGCAGCAGGCCGCCGGTGCAGTCCCCGGCAGCGTACAGACCGGGCACGGTGGTCTGCATCTTCTCATCCACCACGATGCGGCTGCCCTCCACGGCGGCCCCGATCTTGCGGGCCAGCGCAGTGCTGCCCGCCACGCCCAGCGCCACGAACACACCGGACAGGGCAACCTCCTGCCCGTCGGACAGCTGCACCCCGGTGACCACCTGTTCGCCCAGAACAGCCTCCACCTTCTGCGGGTATACGGTCACCTCCGGCGGGAATTCTGCGGTCAGCGGCATGCCGTTGGTCAGCAGGCTGACGCTTTTCACCACCGGCAGCAGGGCCTGCACCTCGTGCAGGGCATAGGCTCCGCTGCCCAGCACGGCCACATCCTTGCCGCGGTAGAAAAAGGCGTCGCAGACGGCACACCAGCTCACGCCGTGGCCCTCCAGCCCGGCAAGGCCCGGAATGCGCGGCACCGCACGGGAGGCCCCCGTAGCCAGGATCACCGCGTCCGCCGGGTAATCTTTTCCTATGGTTTCTACCGTGAGTTTATCCGTATAGGTCAGCCCCACGGCTTCGGCGGTCACAAACCGCACCCCCAGGCGTTTGGCGTTCTCAATGCTGCGGCGCTCCAGCTCCGCACCGGAAACCGGCTGAGCAAGGCCGTAGTAGTTTTCGATCTTCTCGGCCCGGTCCAGCGCACCGGGGCCTTTGGTCAGCACGGTGGTGTCCACCCCCGCGCGGACCGCATACAGTGCGGCAGACACGCCCGCCGGGCCGGAACCTACGATCACAATGTTGGACATGGTTGGTCCTCCTTTTCAGAGTCACGATTTAAAATGGCCTCCGCTTCGCTCTGGCCATGATCAGAGGAAACATTATTTTTTAATTTGCGGATGGGGTCGTAGCGGGCAGCTTCACCACATCCACTGCATCGGAAACTTTTCTTATAGTATACACCTTTTTCCGCAAAACTTCTGTGACCGGGTCGCAAAAAGCAGCCTTTTGCCGCTGCGGGGCACTTTTCAGCCGGAAAAGAGTGTGTTATACTGGGTTTGTTTCTCTGATTTTCTGCCATGGAGGCTTTTTATGGCCAAACAGCGCATTCTTTTCATTACCACCGGCGGCACCATTGCCAGCGTACATACTCCGCAGGGCCTCCGGCCCGTGCTCAGCAGCGACGAGCTGCTGGCCCATCTTCCGGAGCTCAACGACCTGTGCATCCCGGAAACGCTGGCCCTGTGCAGCATCGACAGCACCGACCTCGGCCAGGAACACTGGCTGATGATGGCCCGCGCCATTCAGGAGAACTACGCCCTGTACGATGGTTTCATCATCTGCCACGGCACCGATACGCTGGCCTATTCCGCAGCGGCACTTTCTTACCTCATCCAGAACGCGGACAAGCCCATCATCCTCACCGGCGCCCAGCAGCCCATCTCCAACGAGATCACCGACGCCAAGAAAAACCTGCGCGACAGCGTGATCTGTGCACTGGACCCGGGCAGCCGGGGCGTGATGGTGGTGTTTGGCGGGCACGTCATTGCCGGCACCCGTGCCAAAAAGAACAAGACCATCAGCTACGACGCCTTTGCCTCGGTCAACTTCCCGGAGCTGGCACTGGTGCAGGGCGACCGTCTGGTGCGCTATGTGCCTTCGCCCTGGCCCACCGGCCCGGTGGAGTTCGGCCGCGCCATGAACCCCCGGGTGTTCCTGCTCAAGCTCATCCCCGGCATGGACCCCGGCATGATCCCGGAGATCTTCCGCCTGTACGACTGCGTCATCGTGGAGAGCTTCGGCGTGGGCGGCATCCCGCAGCGGCTCATGGACGCCTTTGCCGAGGGGCTGGGCCACTACGAGCAGACCCACAAGGTGCTCATCCTGACCACGCAGGTGACCTATGAGGGCAGCGACGTGGGCGTGTACGAGGTGGGCAAGCGGGTGAAGAACCGATTCCGCTTCCTGGAAGCCCATGACATGACCATCGAAGCCGTGGTCACCAAGAGCATGTGGCTGCTGGCCCAGAACTGCGACAGCTTCGACCAGCTGCAGCAGCGGTTCTACCGTCAGGTGAACTTCGATACCTTCTATCACTGAGCAAAAAGCTCCTCCGCCCATGGCACAGCGCCATGACGGGGGAGCTTTTTCCGATCAGAACACCAGCTGCACCAGCAGCACATAGCACAGGGTGCCGCCCGCCACGCTGAGCAGCGTTTCGTGCTTCCATTTGTGCAGGGCAACGGTCACCAGCAGCGCAATGGCCTCCGGGGCACCGCGGCTGCCCGCAAAGGGGGTCACGCTCTTGAGGCAGTAAACGATCAGCATGCCAAAGATGGCGGCGGGCAGCACCCGCCCCAGATACCGCACCACCTCCGGCGGCTGCTGGTCCTTGGACGAAAACACCGCAAAGGGCAAAAAACGGGTCAGCATCGTGGCGGCCGTGCACACCGCGATGGTGATGCCCATCTGAATGGCAGTCATACGCCGGTCTCCTCCTTCCGTTTGTCCGCTTCGGTGCCTTCGGCTTTCTCAATGGGCTCGCGCAGGGCCAGCAGCAGCACCAGAATGCAGGCCATGGCAGGCAGCAGGAAGCTGCCGGAACCGAACACCGCTAGGCACACCAGCGGGGCCGCAATGCCGATGAGGGCGCTGTAGTGCTGCTTGTCCTTTTCCCACTGGTTCAGGAAGATGACCGTGAACATGGCCGTCATCACAAAATCCACGCCTTCGGTACTGAAGGGCAGGACAGAGCCCACCGCAGCCCCCAGCCCCGCGCTGGCCACCCAGTAGAACTGATCCAGCAGGGTAATGAAGAACATGAACCAGCCCTTGTCCACCCCTTCCGGCGGCTCTGCCGAGCAGGTGATGGAAAAGGTCTCGTCGCTCATGGCAAAGATCATGTAGAAGCTGCGCAGACCGTAGCCCTTGTAGCGCTCCAGCATGGCCAGGCCGTAGAACAGATGCCGCGCCTGGATCATGAGCGCCATCAGAAAGGCCGACAGCGGCGAGAACGCCCCCAGCAGCAGGCTGGCCAGTACGAACTCCAGCGAGCCGCCGTACACCACCGTGCCCATGAGCATGGGCATCCACACCGGCAGCCCCAGCGACTGTACATAGATGCCATAGCCTATGCCCAGCACCAGATACCCTGCAAACACCGGCAGGGTCTGAGGCGCGGCCGCCCGCAGTGCCCGCAGAACGGGGCTTTGCTGCCGCGCAAGAAGTTGTTCGTTTGTCTGCTGCATTTGTTGTTCCCTCAGGGCAGCCGACATTCCCGGCCGCTTTGCTTTCTCAAACCTATTTCTCTGATATGATTTTATGAATTATGTATGTATTATAACAGGTTTTGCCGCTTTTGCAACCGGCAGAACGCAAACGTCCCGGCATGCGGGCCCTGTTCGGCTCCATGGCACTGGGCCTGTTTGCCAGCTCTTCCAACGGCAGCAAGGTGGTGGACAAGGAGACCGACCTTTAATTCTCCTGAAAACAGCAAGACCCGGAACCCTCCGCTGGGAAGGTTCCGGGTATTTTTTGCCTGTTATGTTACGATTCGGCTTTCTCGTCCTGATGCCGGGGCATATCCAGCTCCGGCATCAGCTCATCGCTGATGATGGTGAGCATCTGCTCCAGCTTGTCCACGTCCTCTTCCGGGAAGCGCTGGCGCACCCGCCGGACCACCGTGCTCAGGTAGGAGTAGCTGATGTTGTAGTAGTCGATATACTTCTGGGTGGGGCGCAGGTGGTACTCGCGCCGGTCCACCGTGGACTGGATCTTTTCCACATAGCCCTTTTTGACCAGACTGCCGATCTTATAGGCCGCATTGGGGGTGGAGATCTGCATCATGCGGGAGAACTCCGCAATGGTGGGCTCGCCCATGGCCATGATGCCCTCCATACAGAAGGACTCCACCGTGGTCAGGGTCGCTTCCCGCGTGGCAAAACGCTGGAATACGTTCTGATAAAAATGCAGTTTGAATTTGGTGTATACATCCTGAAAAGCCTGTTCCAGCATGGATCGCGCCTCCGCTCGTTCGTTTTCTTTCAGTTTATCACAAGTTGCCCGCGACGGCAAAGCCCAATCATGCTTTTGCCTTTTTGATCGTGCGGGCGCGGATGATGCTGAGCACCACCAGCTCTACGACGATGGCCACGGCCAGCAGCACCAGCGAGGTGAACAGGCTGGCCCGGCTGCCCAGTACCGCCTGTGCCAGGCCGGTGATCATATAACACACCGCCGCGCAGGACGCCGCCGTGATGGCATAGGGCAGCTGGGTGGACACATGGTTCACATGGCTGCAGTGGGCACCCGCCGAGGCCATGATGGTGGTGTCGGAGATGGGGGAGCAGTGGTCGCCGCACACGGCGCCGGACAGGCAGGCCGCGATGGAGATGACCAGCATTTCACCTTCCGGGAATGCGTGGCACACGATGGGGATCAGAATGGAGAAGGTTCCCCAGCTCGTGCCGGTGGCAAAGGCCAGGAACACCGCCACCAGGAAGATGATCACCGGCAGCAGATACTGCAGCGCCGCAGCGGAGCCGCCCAGCAGATTGGCCACATAATACTTGGCACCCAGCAGGCCGGTCATGCCGGACAGGGTCCAGGCCAGCGTGAGGATGAGCATGGGGCTGACCATGGCCTTGAAGCCCTCCGGGATGCAGGCCGCAAAGTCCTGGAAGGTCATGACGCTGCGCACCCGGTAGAACACGAAGGTGAACAGCAGCGCAATGCTGCTGCCCATCACAAGGCCGGCAGAGGCGTTGCAGTCCGCAAAGGCGGTGACGAAGTCCACCCCGTCAAAGAAGCCGCCGGTGTAGATCATGCCGAAGATGCAGGCCGCGATCAGCACCAGCACCGGTGCGATCAGGTCCACAACATGGCCCTTCGTCTCGGTGCCGTCGTCCACGTCGTCGCCGTAGGGGCGGTCCTCGGTGGTGAACAGGTCGCCGTTTTTCGCGTTGTCCTCATGGAGCTTCATGGAGCCGAAGTCCGTGCCGGTGAAGATGAGGAACAGGCTCATGACGACGGTAAGCAGGGCATAGTAGTTGTAGGGGATGGTGCGCAGGAACATGGTGAAGCCGTTGATGCCAGACCCCTCCGGCACGCTGGAGGTGACCGCCGCCGCCCAGCTGGACACCGGCGCAATGATGCAGATGGGGGCCGCCGTGGCGTCGATGAGGTAGGCCAGCTTGGCGCGGGACACCTTCTGCCGGTCGGTGACCGGGCGCATGACCGAACCCACGGTCAGGCAGTTGAAATAGTCGTCCACAAAGATCATCACACCCAGCAGCAGGGTGGCAAACTGTGCGCCCGCCCGGGAGTGGATGTGCTTCGATGCCCAGCGGCCAAAGGCGGCCGAGCCGCCGGCCTTGTTCATCAGGGCCACCAGGATGCCCAGCATGACCAGGAACACCAGGATGCCCACATTGCTGCTGTCGGACAGTTTGGCGATCATGCCGCCCTCTTCGTGGAAGAAGAGGGTATTCAGGGCCAGTTCCAGGTTTCCGTTGGCATACAGCAGTGCGCCCGAGGCGATGCCCACCAGCAGGGAGGTGTACACCTCCTTGGTGTTCAGGGCCAGCACAATGGCAATGACCGGCGGCAGCAGCGAGAAGAAGGTGCTGTACACCGCACAGGTGTAGGTAGACGGGTCGGCGATCTTGCCGGGAGTGGCTGCCGTGCACCACAGCAGCAGGGCAAACACGAACAGTGCCGCCGCCCAGGACAGATTCTTGTTTTTCATAATGATTCCTTTTCGTTTCAGGCGATTCGTTCCGGCAGCGTATCAGGCCCCGTGCTGCGGGGCAGACTAACCCCACGGAATGCAAAAGGGGAGTGGGGCCGTGCCGGATTACAAAGCGATGTATTTTGAGCTGTTCCGCGCCAGCGTGCAGGCCGTACAGCTGCTGCAGGACGCACAGGCCCACGCCGAACAGCAGCTGCTGGCCGAGGACCCGCCGCCGCTGCGGCTGGGGGAGGCCCCCCCACCCCCCCCCCGCCATACCATAGTTCTTACTGTACAGATGCTTATTCAAGAACATAATCAGCGTCATGGAGGAACGCATCGGATCTCCGGTTCCGTTTGTCAAAATCTGCGGCACATCGAACAGCTGGAGACCACCGATCAAAGAAGTTACAAGTACATATACAAGGATCGGGCGCAGCAGCGGCAGTGTAATCTTGAAGAACACCTGCATGGAAGTCGCCCCGTCTACCTCGGCAGCCTCAAAGAGTGAGGTATCGATTCCCATCATTCCTGCCATGAGAAGGATTGTCGTATTGCCGAACCACATCAGGCAATTCATGAATGCAACCAGTCCTCTTGTGCTTCCAACATTGGAAAGGAATTTGTAAGGTGTATCGATAAAGCCAATCTGCATGAGCAGTGAGTTGATAGGACCGCTGTCAGAAAACAATGTGAAGAACAACATGGCAAATGCAGATGCCATAATCAGGTTCGGCAGATACATCACTGTCTTAAAGAACCGCTGTCCTTTTAATTTCAGGCTCACATCCGAGAACCATGCGCCCAAAAGCAGTGACAGGAAGATCTGCGGAATAAAACACATAATCCACATCACCATGGTATTCTTGGCATAAACCCAGATGTCACCGTCTGAAAACAGCTTTTTATAGTTTGCAAGTCCGACAAAATTCGGTCCGATCTGCGTCAGCCCCGACAGATAATTCTCAAAAAAACTGTTGTAAATGGTTGTTACCATCGGTATCAACTGGAAAATCACATACACGATAATAAACGGAAGTAAAAAGATATAGCCCCATTTATTATACCGAACGGCTTTTGACTTCTTTTTCATAGCATTTGCCCCCTTCTTCATTCATTGTATACAGAGCTCACAGCAGCCCTTCCTTTTTTTGCAAACCTGCTGTCAGCTCTGCATTTCCAGAGAAATCACCTGTATTTTGGCATAGAATGAGCCACACCCGCCTTCCTGATGGCCGGCAGGCGTGGCTCCTGTCATTCTATCCATAGCATCTCTACTTCTTCATCTGCTGATGCTTTCTGTACCGATGCTTATATCCTCTCAATCACTGAGATTACAGTTCCACGATTAGTGTGTCAGCTCCGGATATTTCTCCTCTACTGCCTTGTAGAACAGATCCAGTGCCTCATCCTCGGTTGCATTGCCCTCGAAGTAATTCTTCATTGCGTGCTGGAACTCCTCGTTGCAGCCCTGGTCGTATGCGGAAAGGTTGCTTAAGTCAAGGCTGTCAACACCTGCGCAGTACATAGCCAGTGGATTCTGTCCGCCTAATACCTTGCTGGAGTAGCTGGTATCCTGTGCCATAGCTTCCATGGTTGGCTTATTGTTTACGAAATCATCATCTGCAACAACGATATCCTTCATAAGGTCTGCGTTTGTTGTCATCTGAAGCATGATATCTTTTACAAGACCTGGGTTATCTGTTCCATTTGCTGCGCAGATCCATGATCCGCCCCAGTAGAAGCCTTCCGGTCCCTGTGTTGCGCCCCATCCGCCGAGGTTTGCGATACTTCCCTCGTCCTCAGCTGCCATGGAGAAGTTTACTAACCAAGCCGGTCCAAAGTAGCAGAATACCTTTCCTTCCGGATAGAAGCCTTTCTTCCAGTCATCGCTCCAAAGATCTGCAGTGCCAGTCTCGCCTGCATCAACAAGTTCCTTGGAATCGTCAACCCACTTCATGATGTTATCATCAATATTGATCTTACCATCAACTACCCACTTGGAAGTTACGTTGTTGGAGTATACACGGTAGGAATCATTTGCGGAAGATGTGATCTTGTAACCTGCAGCCTTTAATGTCTTTGCTGTCTCATTGAATGTATCCCAATCCTTTACATACTCCTGTACGTCTGCCGGATCATCGGAGCCAAGCACTTCCTTAGCAGCTTCACGGTTGTAGAATAATACGCCCGGGCAGCCCTGCCAGGTAAGGCCTTTTAATTTGCCGTTGGAATCAGTAACAATATCCTTTGTGTACTGATACTGGTCTGCAATATCTGCATCTGTGATGCCAAGATCTGCTACGTCCATGGTGTAATCGGTATCTACATATTTTAATGCGTAATCAGCCTCTACGAGGAACAGATCGATCTTGTCATCAGCTGCTGCATCTGCCTGCTTTAATAAGGTAGCATCCAGGTTGTTCTGGTATGCGTTGTCATCACTCGGTGTGATGTTCCATTTTACGGTCACATCGCCGATGGTTCCTGTGGTTCCGTCTACGATGGTGTAGCCCGGATAATGATCTTCCAGTCTGGACTTGAACTCTTCATTCCAGCAGTAGATGTTGAGGACTTTGCCTTCATCGGATGCTGTTGCATCTGTAGCTGTCTCTGTGCCTGCATCTGCTGCAGGTGCTGCCTCTGTTGCAGGAGTTGATGCTGTGTTGTCTGTTGTCGTCGTGTCTGCTGTGTCGGATGATCCACATCCTGCTGCCATGGATGCTACCATGGATGCACATAAGAGTGCGCTAATGATTTTCTTCTTCATAGAAAACCCTCCTCCTTAAGATGTCTGGCTTTCGCCATTGGTTTGGGAAACCTTTTCCTGCGCCCCGCTGTTATTTCTGCAAAATTTTTCCTACGGATTGCCCTGGTACTAAGCTTCCTTCTATAACGACTCTCTCAACGAGAGTTGTTCGCGGTTTTTCAATTGTGCCAATCAATCGCTTGGCTGCTTCGCTTCCAATCAGCTCTGTGTTCTGACGGATTGTGGTAAGTTTGGGATGCAGCAGCTGTGAGATGCGTGTTCCATCGTAACCTGCCACGGAGATATCTCTCGGAATCCGAAGTCCCATCTCAATGATGACATTCCTTCCGCCGATTAAGGCGGTGTCATCCGGGTAGATGATGCAGGTCGGCACATCGGGAAGATTTAAAATCTCTCTGGTCTGCCTTGCTGCTTCCTTCGTCTCAAGATAATCGGCAGTCCGGATATATTCATCCGGCACCTCCAGTCCTAATTCATCCATCGTCCGGTAAAAACTTGCCAGCCGGTCCTTGGTAACATAGGAATTCTCCTGACCGTGGATATATGCAATTTTCCGGTGCCCCTGCTGGTAAATATACTTCACAAGGTCTTCCATGCCCTGAATGTTGTTGGAGCTTACCGCCGTACAGTTATGATGTACATAGTCGATGGTTACCACCGGCAGATCGCTGTTCATCAGTTCCAGAACGTCCGGATCATTGTAATCGGCACAGACGATTGCGACTCCTTCAAAGTTCCGGTATCTGCAGTGTTCATAGTAGGACATCTTGCGGTTCTCAAAACAGGTATTGATAAATGTGATATCGTAACCCTGCTTCTCTGCCTGAACTTTAAGACCGTTGAGCACACCCGAGAAATATTCATGGGTAAGACCGCTGCCCGCTTCTTCCTCAAAAAGGACTCCTATATTATAGGAACGGTTGGTCTTAAGTGCTCTCGCTGCCGCGTTGGGAAAATACCCGAGTGCTTCTGCTGTCTTCTTGATCCGATGCTTCGTCTCTTCGCTGACATCCTTCTGGTCGTTGAGTGCCTTGCTTACCGTTGCAGTGGAGACACCGCATTTCTCAGCTATCGTTTTTAATGATACCATTGTGTCCTCCACACTTTCGAAACATCACTTAATCGTTTTCGTACTTTTACTATATGCCATCTTTTGCAAAAATGCAATACATATTTGTCATTTCGGCGAGTTTAACACTTTTTTCGCTGATTTTTTGTGCATTTTTGCGTGTTCTATTTCTTTTTCTTCTATTATAAGTTATATTTTTCCTGTCATTCTTACACGTTTTCGTTTTTTAGCCCTATATTTCGGTTTTTCAACTCCTTTGTGTCTTTCTTCTATATTTTACCTGCTTTTTTGTTCAATCTGCTGTATTCATTGTATTTATGCGTATTTTGATTGATTTTTTTATTTTCACAGGTTATACTTTTAGTTAGAAATTGTTTACTTAATCGTTTTCGCAATTATTTCAGTTTGAACAATTCACTTACCTATTTTCGTTGCAAATGTTTCGGAAATGCGTATGCTTACATGATATGAATGGAGGTAAGCCCATGAAATTTGGCTATTTCGATGATGCGAAGAAAGAATACGTCATCACTTCTCCGCGGACACCGCTTCCGTGGATCAATTATCTGGGATCAAAGGATTTCTTTTCCCTGATCTCCAACACCTGCGGCGGCTACAGTTTTTATAAAGACGCAAAGCTTCTGCGCCTGACCAGATACCGCTATAACAATGTCCCGTTCGACAGCAACGGCCATTACTACTATATTAAGGAAGGCGATACGATCTGGAATCCGGGATGGATGCCCACAAAGACCGAGCTGGATTCCTATGAGTGCCATCACGGCATGGGATATTCCACCTTCCGCAGTTCCAAGAATGATCTCTCTGCAGAGCTGACTGCTTTTGTTCCGGTCGACGACAGCTGCGAGATCAACAAGCTCACGCTCACCAACAACGGCAGCGCGCCAAAGACGTTCTCCGTTTTCTCCTACGTGGAATTCTGCCTCTGGAACGCCATGGATGACATGACGAACTTCCAGCGTAATTTTTCCACCGGTGAGGTAGAGGTTCACGGTTCCGCAATTTACCACAAGACGGAATACCGCGAGCGCCGCAATCACTACGCGCTCTATGCGGTCAACGCTCCGATCGCAGGTTTTGACACCGACCGTGATTCCTTCCTCGGCGCATACGGAGAGAATTCCGCTCCCGAGGTGGTTGTCACCGGTGCTTCCAAGGATTCCATGGCAAGCGGCTGGGCTCCGGTCGGCTCGCATCACCTTTCCGTGTCGCTGGCACCGGGCGAATCTAAAACTTTCGTGTTCGTTCTCGCCTACATTGAGAACCCCATCGACCAAAAATGGGTCGGACGCCCGGAGGACGGCGTGATCAACCGCGCACCGGCAGAAGCCCTGATGGCGCGCTACGACACCACCGAGAAGGCGGATGCTGCACTTGCCGCATTAAAGGAATACTGGGATGAACTGCTCTCCCACTTCACAATCTCTTCCTCCGAGGAGAAGCTCGACCGCATGGTGAACGTATGGCACCAGTATCAGTGTATGGTTACCTTCAACATGAGCCGTTCCGCTTCCTATTTTGAGTCCGGCATCGGACGCGGCATGGGATTTCGTGATTCCTGTCAGGATCTGCTCGGTTTCGTTCATCTGATCCCGGATCGTGCCAGAGAGCGCATTCTCGACATCGCCGCAACGCAGTTTGAGGACGGAAGCGCATACCATCAGTACCAGCCACTTACCAAGAAGGGCAACTCCGACATCGGAAGCGGTTTCAACGACGATCCGCTGTGGCTGATCGCATGTACTGCCGCCTACATCAAGGAGACCGGTGACTACACGATCTTAGATGAGATGACGCCGTACGACAGTGATCCTTCCAAGGCAACGGACTTCATGGAGCATCTGCGCCGTTCCTTCCATTATACGATGGAGCACCTCGGTCCGCACGGCCTGCCGTTAATCGGCCGCGCCGACTGGAATGACTGCCTGAACCTGAACTGCTTCTCCACCGAACCCGGAGAATCGTTCCAGACGTTCGGTCCTTCCGAAGGTCCGAATGCCGAGTCCGTCTTTATCGCCGGCATGTTCGTGCGCTACGGAAAAGACTATGCGGCAATCTGCCGTCACAGAGGCATGGATGACGAGGCAGCGGTTGCAGAGAAAGCGATCGCCGATATGGAGAAAACGGTTCTTGACGCCGGCTGGGACGGTGAATGGTTCCTGCGCGCCTATGACCACTACAAGAACAAAGTCGGTTCCAAGGAGTGTGAAGAAGGCAAGATTTTCATTGAGCCGCAGGGCTTCTGCGTCATGGCAGAGATCGGTCTCAAAGAAGGCAACTGCTTAAAGGCAATGCAGTCTGTCGAGAAGTATCTCGACACCAAGTATGGCATTGTCCTGCTGCAGCCGGCTTACCACAGATATCACGTAGAACTTGGCGAGATTTCTTCCTATCCGCCGGGATACAAGGAAAATGCAGGTATCTTCTGCCACAACAATCCGTGGATCTCAATCGCTGAGACGGTCGTCGGACGCGGCAGCCGTGCATGGCAGGTATACACCAGAACCTGTCCCGCCTACATCGAGGACATCAGCGAAATCCACCGCACCGAGCCGTATGTCTACTCACAGATGATCGCGGGCAAGGATGCCAGGAATTTCGGGGAGGCCAAGAACAGCTGGCTGACCGGAACGGCTGCCTGGACGTTCCTTGACGTCTCACAGTACATTCTGGGCATCCGCCCGGATTATGACGGACTGGTGATCGATCCGTGTATTCCGTCCTCTCTCGACGGCTTTACCGCCAGAAGAGATTTCCGCGGTACGGCTTACCACGTGACTGTCAAGAATCCGAACCATGTGGAAAAGGGCGTCATTTCCATGACCGTCGACGGCAAGGATGTCGACGTGTCCGGCATCTCCGGCGGCATGATTCCGATCGCGCTCGCAGCCGGAAAGAAGGACGTGAATGTCGAGGTTGTGATGGGATAACCCGTTGAGGCTTTTGTCACAAAGAATTGTCGCAATAAGCATAGATCTCTTTGGGTTGATAAGTAATATTATAAGAAGCACACTTGCGGATTTCGTGTGGAAATGCAGATGGAATATTCGTTGGAGAAAAATGTGAGTATTTCTTCCGGTCGAATGTTTGCATCAGATTCCGT
>OGQH01002222.1_pt1 | contig 14114 bp, 15 predicted proteins | sample 1553181 | NCBI WGS metagenome assembly OGQH01 (sample SAMEA2579946, study PRJEB22360) | human gut metagenome | biome: human gut; feature: human-associated habitat; material: faeces | place: Denmark | collected 2008/2010 | reverse complement strand
GCCGGCATCCGAAAGGCACGGACTTCTCAAAGGTCACAGCGGAAGAAATCGCAGCCACGGAGAACTGGATTAACAGCTATCCTAGAAAAATTTTCGGCTATAAGAGCGCCGGCACAATGTTCCGCGAATGCCTGCGGGAGCTTGGTTTGACAGCATAAAGCACATAGAAAGCAGAAAATCACTGGTAAAAATGAACAATAAGGGATAACCGCAAGCGGGGTGCGCTTGGCGGCTTGTTTGCTTTACGCTAAAATCCACAAAAACAGAGCCGAAAATTTGTTGCATTTAATGCTTTACTTTTCAAACCTCTGCAAAAAAACAAATTTGTCTTGCAATCGGGGCAAAAAGATGATACGATACAGTTATATAAGTATAGTATCGAACTCTTCTTGTGCGAAAAGCGCAGGTTTACGATAACATATCCGATGGAGGACAAAAGTTATGGCACTCATGCTCGACGAAGAAATGGATGAAAATGTTACGACGATCAAGGTCATTGGCGTGGGCGGCGGCGGCGGCAACGCAGTCAACCGCATGGTCAGCGACGGTCTGCAGGGCGTAGAATTTATTGCAATGAACACCGACCAGCAGGCGCTGGCCAAGAACCATGCTGCCACCAAGGTGCAGCTGGGCTCCAAGCTCACCAAGGGCCGCGGCGCGGGCGCTGATCCCGAGATCGGCCAGCGTGCTGCCGAGGAAAGCAAGGACGAGATCGCAAATGCCCTGAAGGGCTCCCAGATGGTCTTTATCACCGCCGGTATGGGCGGCGGCACCGGCACGGGTGCAGCTCCCGTTGTGGCCGAGGTGGCACACGATCTGGGCATCCTGACCGTGGGCATCGTCACCAAGCCCTTCTCCTTTGAGGGCAAGCGCAAGATGGGCCTGGCAGAGCAGGGCATTGCAAACCTGCTCATGCACGTTGACAGCCTGATCGTTATCCCGAATGAGCGCCTGAAGATGATCAGCCAGGAAAAGATCACCCTGATGAACGCCTTCCAGGCCGCCGATAATGTGCTGCGTCAGGGCGTGGAGTCCATCTCTGCTCTGATCAATGTGCCCGCCTTCATCAACCTGGACTTCGCCGACGTGCGCTCCATTATGAAGGATGCCGGTTATGCCCACATGGGCGTGGGCAGCGCCAAGGGCGCAGGTAAGGCAGAGAACGCTGCCAAGGCTGCAATCTCCTCTCCGCTGCTGGAAACCAGCATTGCCGGTGCACACGGCGTGATCATCAACATCACCTCCAGCCCCGATATCGGCCTGGAGGATGTCGAGACTGCTGCCGGCCTCATCACCCAGAGCGCTCACCCCGATGCAAACATCATCTGGGGTACTGCGTTCGATGAGAACCTGTCCGATGAGATGCGCGTTACCGTTGTGGCCACTGGCTTTGACAACAAGGCCGCCGATGGCCTGCGCAGCAGCCTGAACAACGCCGCCGGTGCCGGTGCTTCCACCCCCAGCGCAGTGTTCAGCTCTGATGTGTCCGGCGCGGGTGCCGCAAAGCAGCAGCCTGCTGCCGCCGCAAACAGCGCTGCAAAGCCGGTGGAGGAAGAGAGCAGTGACAACCGTTACTACGATGAGCTGCTGGCGATCTTGAATAAGCGCAAGTAAGTTTGTAAGTTACAGTGTGAACCGCCCGGGAGGGGGCGTGGTCTCTTGCGCGCGTGAGCGGGAGGAGCAGAGATGGTACCAAACGACATCTGGCTGCGCACCGAATGGCTGAGCTGCCGCAGGACCAGTGTGCTGCGCTGTGTGGAGCGTTATTGTGCCGCCGCTGCCCGTGAATACCGCCGCGCTCTGCGCAGGGTGCAGGAAGTGGAGGAAACGATGGCGCAGGTCGAACCGGAAACCGGGAGACGGCTCCCGAGCCAGCCCGCTCAGGCGGAGCTGTTGAACCGCCGTCTTGCCGCTGCCAATGCGGAGATCCGCCGTTACCAGACCCGGCTTTACGCCTGTGAGCGGGAGATGGTGGCACTGCGGCAGGAGAACGCCGAGCTGGAAGCTCTGTGTGAGCAGGCGCGGGCAAACAGCCTGCTGCCGCCCGTACCCCCGCAGCCCAGGGTGCTGGAACAGCCCGGCCTGCCGGTGATCGTGTTTCACCCGGCGGCGGATGCCCCCAAGGCAGAGCAGCCCCAGCCGGATGCTGTACCGGAGCAGGAGCCTGCCCCGCAGGCCGCACCGCCGGAACCGGAGGAGGAACGCTGCCCCTTTGCGCAGCCGGACTGGAAGCCCACCACGGCGCTCGACCATCAGGCGGTGGATCTGGTACATCAGCTGGAAAGCTTAATGACTGTATAACAAAAAGACGATGCACAAACGCTGTGCATCGTCTTTTTTGCATCTTGGGGATGTTACCGCACGGCGCTGGTGCGGTGCTCCATGAGGTAGGTGGCCTTCAGGTCGGCAATGTGGAGCTTGACGGCAAGCGGATATTTGTCGTAAGCTTCCGAGATGGCGAAGCAGCCGCCCTTGGCCGCATCGTCAAAGCCGCCCATGTGCCAGCGGATGGCTACCGCTTCCTCGACCTTCAGCTTCATAAACCGCTCGATCAGGAACACGCTCTTCTCGCCGTGACCATAGGGGAACAGATCCTCCACGCTGTAGCTGGGCACCTTTTCCCACTGGCCGGTGGCATCGTTCTTTACATTGCGGGTGCCCTTTTTGTAGTAGTTGGCCTTGCACAGATCGTGCAGCAGAGCACAGATGGCATAGCTCTCCTCACTCTCGCCCTCGGTGAAAAAGCCGTCGTGGAGGGCATGGTAGACGTTCAGGCTGTGCATGCACAGCCCGCCGTCACAGGCCCCGTGGAACCGGGTGGAGGCCGGAGCCGAGAAGAAATCCGTCTTGTTGTCCAGCCAGTCCAGTAGCTTTTCGCTGCCCGGGCGGGAGACATGCTGGTGCCAGATCTGCAAAAACTCCTCGCGGTAGTCCATCTTACAGCTCCAGATCTTCCAGAATGCCCTTGAGGATGGCCAGCTCTTCGCCGCTCAGGGAAATGCCCTTGCCCATGCGGGTGCCGTCCGGGGACCAATCGCGGATGTCGTACTTGGGTTCGCCGTCATTCCAGCTGATGAGGTTGAGCTGGCGCTCCCAGCCGCGGGGCCGCTGAGACAGCACTGCAATGCGCTGGACCACTTCGTATTTGATTTCTGCCATGTTTCCTTACCTGCCTTTGCTTTGTTTGTTATCATAATATAAGAACGTGGCGAAGATTTCAACAGGTAATTGGAAAATAATTTGAAAATTTTAAATTTACTTGCAGGAGCCGGATGTGATATCCGCAAAACGGAACGTCCTGCCAAAGGCTCCCCTGCGAGGGGAGCTGGCGCGCGGAGCGTGACGGAGGGGGTCAACCATAAGGCTCCTCTTCCCGCAGGCGAACCAGTTCTTTTACCGCCTCCGGGTCATCCGGTGCGGGCTGGCGGCTGTTTCGCTTCTGCTCCGTGCTGAACAGCCCGGGGGCATACTGCGCCATTACGCCGGGTGTATTTCCTGCCAGAAATTCCTTGGCGTTTTTCTGCATACAGGCTGCCGGTGTGCCGTCCGTCATGGGGACCGCCTGGATCGGCGGCAGATCCGGTTCCGGCGGCGGCAGCTGCACCTCCGGGCTGTCCGGCTGGCTGGGCAGCGCCCCCAGCGGCGGGCTCACCCGGCTGGATGTGGGGCCGACATGCTTTTGCTTGTGGGACATAAGAAACACCTCCGCACTTAATGTGTGCGGAGGTGTGGTCGTTTATGCGGGAAAGGGGTGAAACCCCTCAGTCAATGCTTCGCATTGCCAGCCCCCCTAGTAGTGGGGCCTCTGGCGTTGCATGGAGTTTGGTGAGTTCCCCTTTGTGCGCAGGCTGAACCGCTCTGCCAAGGCCTCCCCTACCAGGGGAGGTGGCAAAGCCGATAGGCTTTGTCGGTGGGGTTACGTCACAATCTCCACCCAGCTGCCCCCGCTCCGCTCCTTGTGCACGACCACCTGCCGGTCGATGCGGTCCTTCAGGGCGGCGACATGGGAGATGATGCCCACCAGCCGGTCGCCCTCGGTCAGGCCGGAGAGCACCCGGATGGCCTGCTCCAGCGATTCCTCATCCAGCGAGCCGAAGCCCTCATCGAGGAAGAGGGTGTCCAGCCGGATGCCGCCTGCGGTGCTCTGGACTTCATCGGAAAGACCCAGGGCCAGCGCCAGCGAGGCCTTGAAGCTCTCGCCGCCGGACAGGGTCTTGACACTGCGGCGGGTGCCGTTGTAGTGGTCGATGACTCCCAGGTCAAGGCCCGACTGGCTGCGCTGGTTCTCGGCACCGATGCGCTCCAGCTCGTACTGGCCCGCCGTCATTTGCATCAGGCGGGTGTTGGCGTGGATAAGGATGCGGTCGAGGTAATTCATCTGGATGTAGGCCTCCAGCCGGATCTTCTGCTTGCTGCTCAGGGTGCCGCCCGCCGTGGAGGCCAGCGCGTTTACCCACTGCCAGCGGGCATCCAGCGCGTCCCGCTGGTCGGCAAGCTTCCGGTGATCGGCCAGCGCCCTCCGGTTGGGCAGCAGCCGGGCGTTCAGGTCTTTCTCCTGTGCGGCAAGGGCTTTGCGCCGGGCCAGCAGCTCGTTCTGCTCTGCCTTGAGCGTTGCGATCATCTGGGGCTGCGCAGTCTGCTCCGCAGCCTGCCGGGCTTCCAGTGTCTGCACCGCAGCCTGGGCGGCGGCAGCAGCCTGCTGGGCTGCCGTCACCTGTGCTTCCAGAGCGGTGCGCTGTTCTGCCTGTGCTTTGCGCTGGGCTTCCAGCTCTTTTTTGCGGCGGCAGTCGGTATGGTTTTTGGTCTGGCGCTGCTTCAGGTCAGCCTGTACAGTGTGCAGAGCATCGTTCTCCTCGGCCAGCGCAGTTCTGAGCAGGCTCACGGTCAGGGGCACCGGCCCCTCGGGCGAAGTGAACCGCTCAGGCAGGAGCGCTTCGGCATCTTTCCGCAGCTGGGCACGGCCCTCCTGCTCCCGCGTCAGCGCTTCCCGCGCGGCGGCACTGGCCTCCTGTGCGGCGCTGTCGGCCTGGGCGGCGGCCTGCTTGGCTTGGTTCACCTGCACTTCGGTGGGGGCGGTGCGGGGCAGGTGGGCTTTGGCCGGGTGGTGGGTGCTGCCGCAGACAGGGCAGGCGGCTCCCTCTTCCAGCGTCTGAGCCAGCAGGCCCGCCTGCGCATCCAGAAAGGCACGCTCCAGCGTGTCACGGGCAGAATGGGCCTCGGTCTGTCTGTCCGCCGCCTGCCGGTAGGCCTCCTGCGCGGTGCGTGCGGCGGTGTTCCGGTGCTGACACTCTGTCAGGCTCCGGGCCAGCTCGTTCAGCGCGGTTTCCCGCTGGGCAAGACGGGCCGCTTCTGCCTCCAACTCCACCCGGCGGGTGTCGGCATCGGCCAGAGCGGCAAGCTCTGCTTCAGAGGCCGTGAGTGCCGCATCCAGCGCTTCCAGCGTTTTGCGCCGGGTGCTGGCCTTGGCGGATTCCAGCTGGGCGGTGCTTCGGGCCTTGGCCAGCTCTCCGGCAACCTCCTGCCGCTGGCGCTCTGCCTGCTCTGCCGCGCCCAGCGTGGTCTGTAACGTGCTCAATTGCCTGTCCAGTGCGGCCAGCGCGTCTGCGGCCTGTGCTTGCCGTTGGGGGGCGGCGGCTTCCTGCCGGGCGGTCAGCCCCTCCAGCAGGGTGGTCACTGCGTCCGGCGGCATCTGCGCTGAGAGCGCCCCCAGCGCTTCGGCCTCCGGGTCTGCGGCATCATACGAGATGCCCGCAAGCACTGCGTCCAGCTTTGCATTCAGGGCGGCGCGTCGGGCTGTGAGGGCAGAGTTTTCCTCGGCCAATGCTTCCTGCAGTTTCTGGTAGCGCTGGGTGCGGAACAGCTTCCGGAAGATCTTGCTCCGCTCCTCAGTGGTGGCGTTGAGCAGGCGGGTGAACTGCCCCTGCGCGATCATGGCGATCTGGGAAAATTGGTTGTAGTCCAGCCCGATGATATCAATGACAGCGGCAGTTACCTCCTTGGCTTTGGTCACAGGCGGGCGGCCGTCGGCATAGGTCAGGGCAGCATCCGCCTTTTCAGTGGTGAATCCCTCGCCCCGGACCTTGGGGCGCAGATACTCCGGGTTGCGCCGGACGGTGTACCGCTGCCCCCGCACCTCAAATTCCAGCTCCACAAAGGTGGGGGTGCCGGGGTCTGCATATTTGCTGCGGAGCATGGCCCCATCCCGCACGCCGCCGCTGGAATGATCGTACAGGGCGTAGGTGATGGCATCGAACAGGGTGGTCTTGCCCGCGCCGGTGTCGCCGGTGACGAGGTAGAGCCCGCCTTTGCCCAATTGCTCCAGCGGCAGGGTGGTGGTGCCTGCATAGGGGCCAAAGGCCGAGAGGGTCAGCTTGAGCGGTCTCATGCGTCCTCCTCCTTCCAGATGCTTTCAATGAGCTGCTGGCAGAATGCCGCCTGCTCATGGGTCAGGGGTTGGTTGTTCTGCAGCTGGTAAAAATCCGCAAAGTGCTCCAGCGGCGTTTTCTGTTCGGCCTTTGCGGGGGCATCCAGCTCCTGCCGGGTCTGTGTGCGGCGGTTGTCGTAATCCAGCCGCATCAGGTTGGGGTAGATGACCCGCAGGCGGGCCAGTGCCTCGGGGATGTCCTGCTCATCGGTCAGGGTGATGTGCAGGTAGTCGTCCACGGCAGTGCCCTCGTAATTGCGGCGGTCGGTCAGCTCCATATAGCTGCCGCGCAGCTCCCGCAGATCGTGCCGGGGCACCAGCGGTTCGGCGGCAATGGTCACGCTGCCCTTTTCGCCCAGCTCCACAAAGGTCACGCTCTTGTGCTGGCTGGCCTCCGAGAAGGAATACTTCAGCGGCGTTCCGCAGTAGCGCAGGGTATCCCGGCCCACCTTCTGGGGGCTGTGCAGATGCCCCAGCGCCACATAGTCGAACTTGTCGAACAGGGCGGCATCCACCCAGTCGATGCCGCCCACGCTGGGCTCCTCGCTCTCGCAGGAGGCAGCTCCTGTCACGAACTGGTGTGCCACCAGCACACTGCGGCGGGCCGGGTCAGGCGAACAGTGATCCAGCACGCAGGCAAGGGCATCGTTGTAGCTCTCAATGGGCGCGTCCGGCCAGACGTGCCGCACCATGGCGGGCTTCAAAAAGGGCAGTAAGTACAGATCGACCGGGCCGTGTGCGTCGGTGAGGGTGATGGGCTCCGGCGGCCCGGAAAACACCGGTGAGACGTAGACCCTGCTTTCGGCCAGCAGGGCAGAGCCAAAGGCCACCCGGTCGGCGGAATCGTGGTTGCCCGAGATGGCGAACACCGGCAGCTCCCGGTGGGAAAGCTCGGTGAGGAACCAGTCCAGCAGGCGGACCGCCTCGGCAGGCGGCACGGGTTTGTCGTACAGGTCACCGGCCAGCAGCACGGCATCCACGGGGCGGGAATCGAGCAGGGATAAGATCTGCTCTAAAATATAGCGCTGGTCGTCCAGCATGGAGAACTCGCAGACCCGTTTGCCCAGGTGCAGGTCGGAGAGGTGGAGAAAACGCATGGGGAAGCCCCCTTTCTAAAAGGATGGCTCTATTATACCACGGAATGTTCTCTTTTGCGTGCCAAAAGAGAACCAGAAAAGCACCCGCTACTTTCGAAGCGCGGGAGGCACGAACTAGGGGCTGCTCGCCCCTAGTAACCCCAAAGCAGAGGGCTCCGAACAAAAATGCTGGAGATTCCCGCCTGTCGGCGTGAAGATCTCTTAACCGCATTTTTGCCCGGAGCCGATTGAAATTTTTAACTAGCGGGGAACAGCTTCTCCCAGGTGGCTTTGCCCACAGCACCGTCAGCGTTCAGGCCGTTGCGGCGCTGGAACCGCTGAACAGCGGCGGCAGTCCGGGAGCCGAACTTTCCGTCCGTGCCGATCTTCTCCCCCAGCGTGTTGAGCTTCTGCTGGATGAGCCGGATGGTGCCGCCGGACATGCCGGTGCGCATCACGATGCCGGGATAGGGCACCGCCAGCCCGTGCTTTGCGGTGTACTTTGCGTAGAGGACATTCCAGGTGTTTGCCCCGACTTTGCCGTCCATGTTCATATTGTTCCGGAGCTGGAATTCTTTCACGGCGTTTTCGCTCCTGGTGCCAAAGCGGCCGTCTATGGTCAGTGCGGGGTAATAGCTGCACTGGTCACGCACGCCGTTCAGCCAGGTCTGCACCAGCGCCTCGTCCGGGCCGTAGGAGCCCTTTTGGATCAACGAATAATAAGCGGGGATCGCCATTGTGGTCACACTCCTTCCACGACAGCGTATGCAGCGCTGTGGGGAGGTGTGCCATAGCGTTTTTGCCCTCTCCGTCTTTGCTTCGCGCCTGAGAGGGTGAGACTGTTTCAACCAGCACCTTATCCTCCCGGCTCGCCGTCACCCGCTGCCACCATTCCACGCATTTGAACCGCACCACATACGACCCACACACCAGATCGTTTTCCTCCGGCAGGGCGTAGGTGCCGCAGGCAGAGCGGCACAGGCCCGGGTAGAGCACGCACCACCAGTTTTTGCCGTGGCGGGCGTTGCCGCCCAGGTCGATGCGCAGAGCCTGATACCGCCCGGCGGGTAGGATGCCGGTGGAATAGCGGGTGGTATCAAAGTACATTTCCACCAGCTGTACCGTAACGGTGGAAAAGATCCCCCGCCTTGCCAGCACGGCCCGGGCCGTCAGCTCCAGTGCGGGCAGGTTCTCTGCCGCCCAGCGCAGGGCGGCAGGCTTGTCCTGTGCGGTGCAGTGAACATCGGCGTAGGCCAGAACAGCATCCCGCACGGCGAGCTTGACGGTCTGGTCGGCAGGGGAATCGCTGTCGGCCCGGATGTGGAAGCGCAGGGTGTCGGCACAGAGGAGGGCCCCGGTGTCCAGCTGTGCCTGCCCCCAGCGCAGAGCAGCAGGCAGGGTGCTCAGAAGCAGTGCAAGGGAAAGCACGGCGCACCCCAGCGCCATCTCACGGCGGGTGAGCGTGCGGGCAAAGAATGGCAGCATAAAAAACAGGCCCCTTTTCTGGAAATGATAACCAGAGAATGGGCCTGTTTGACACATTTTATTCTGATACTTGATTTTTGCAGTGAAGCCTGACTGTAATGCCAAGGGCTCCCCTACTAGGGGAGCTGTCACCGCAGGTGACTGAGAGGTTTAATTCTTCAGAGACTGCATGGGAGCCGGCAGGCGGCCGCCGCGGTTGATGAACACCGAGGGGTCACGCTGATTCACCGGCATGATGGGACCATAGCCCAGCAGACCGCCGAAATCCAGGATCTCGCCTGCCTTGCGGCCGATGGCGGGAATGACGCGGACAGCGGTGGTCTTGCTGTTCACCATGCCAATGGCGGCTTCGTCGGCGATCAGGGCGCTGATGACAGCGGGGGTAGTGTCGCCAGGGATGATGACCATATCGATGCCCACCGAGCAGACAGTTGTCATGGCTTCCAGCTTTTCGATGGTCAGGCAGCCGCACTCGGCGGCGTGGATCATGCCGTCGTCCTCGCTGACGGGGATAAAGGCACCGGAGAGGCCGCCCACATGGTTGGAGGCCATCACGCCGCCCTTCTTCACAGCATCGTTCAGCAGGGCCAGGCAGGCCGTGGTGCCGCAGCAGCCGCAGGTCTCAAGGCCCATCTCTTCCAGAATGTTGGCCACGCTGTCGCCCACAGCAGGGGTGGGGGCCAGCGAAAGGTCGATGATGCCCGCGGGCACGCCCAGAGCCTTGGAGGCCAGATTGGCCACCAGCTGGCCCACGCGGGTGATCTTGAAGGCGGTGCGCTTGACCAGCTCCGCCACCTCGTCGATGGGAGCATCCTTGGGCAGCTTTGCCAGCGCGGCGCGCACAGCGCCGGGGCCGGAAACGCCGACGTGGATCTCACAGTCGGGCTCGCCGGGGCCGTGGAATGCACCGGCCATGAAGGGATTGTCCTCGGGTGCGTTGCAGAACACCACCAGCTTTGCCGCGCCGATGCACTGGCGGTCGGCGGTCAGCTCGCTGGCCTTCTTCACGGCTTCGCCCATCAGCTTGATGGCATCCATGTTCAGGCCCGCCTTGGTGGCACCGATATTCACCGAGCTGCACACGATGTCGGTTTCAGCCAGTGCGCGGGGGATGGACTCGATCAGGCGGCGGTCACCGGCCGAGAAGCCCTTGTGCACAAGGGCAGTGTAGCCGCCCACAAAGTTCACGCCCACCTTTTTGCCTGCGGCATCCAGTGCCTTGGCAAAGTCCACGGGGTCTGCATCGGGGCAGGCACCCAGCAGCATGGCAATGGGGGTGACGCTGATCCGCTTGTTGATGATGGGAATGCCGTACTCGGCGCTGATATGCTCCACGGCGGGCACCAGATCGGCTGCCTTGGTGGTGATCTTATTGTAAATCTTTTCGCAGGCCTTCTTCGGGTCCGGATCAATGCAGTCCAGCAGGCTGATGCCCATGGTGACCGTGCGCACGTCCAGATTGTCCTGCGTGAACATCTCGATGGTCTCGAGGATGTCGCCGGTATTCATCATGCTCATAAGAGTATCCTTTCTAAACCTCTCCGTCATTGCTTCGCAATGCCGTCTCTATTAAGGGAGCTGGCGCAAAGCGTCTGAGAGGTCTTGTCTGTTAGATGGTATGCATCGCGTCAAAAACTTCCTGACGGGTCAGATTGATCTGCATCCCCATCTCCCTGGCCAGAGCATCGGTGCGGGTGTGCAGTTCCTCATGGCTGACGCTGCACTTGGAGATGTCCACCAGCATGATCATGGCAAACATGCCCTGCAGAACGCTCTGGGTCACATCCTCAATGTTGATGTTCAGCTCGCAGCAAAGGGCGGCCACTTTGGCAACAACGCCCACGGTATCGTGTCCGATGACAGTGATAAACGCTTTCATATTCCTTACCCCCATTGTTTCTGGTAAAAACCCCTCAGGCGCTTCGCGCCAGCCCCCCTAGTAGTGGGGCCTCTGGCGTTGCGTGGAGTTTTGCAAGTTCCCCGTTCCGCACAAACTGTATCATTCTGCCAAGGCCGCCCCTATTAGGGGAGGTGGCAAAGCCGTCAGGCTTTGACGGAAGGGTTTAATTTCAGTATAGCAGATTTGCCGATTTTTGAACACTCTTTTTGGAAAAAAGAGCAGTTTTCAGGCGGAAAAGACATTCTATACCGCTTTGGCGTAAAAAACAAGATGCAAAGCGGCGATTCTTGTGCTATACTGAAAAATAACAGCGGGGCGGGTGCGCCCACCCGCGCAAAACAAAGGAGAAACGACCATGGAACAGCTTTTGAAGATTCTGGAAGACAATGCGCGGCTGCCCATTGAGGACATTGCCACCATGCTGAATAAATCCCCCGCCGAGGTGGCGGCTATGATCGACCTGGCCCGGGCGCAGGGCATCATCAAGGGCTACAAGACCCTTGTGGACTGGGAAAAGGCCGGGGTGAACCGGGTGGAAGCCGTGATCGAGCTGAATGTCAGCCCCAAGAAGAGCCGCGGCTTTGATGAGATCGCAGCCACCATTGCTGCCTTTGACGAGGTGGAGAGCGTGCTGCTGATGAGCGGCGGCTATGACCTGCAGCTGGTCATCAAGGGCCAGACCTTCCAGGAGATCGCCCTGTTCGTGGCAAAGCGTCTGAGCCCGCTGGACGATGTGCTGTCCACTGCCACCCATTTTGTCCTGCGCACCTATAAAAAAGAGGGCCGCCTGTATCAGGACGAAGAGATCGATGAAAGAGAGTGCACGGTTCTGTGATGGATTACGATAAACTGATCGCGCCTGCCGCACGGGAGATGCGCCCCTCCGGCATCCGCAAATTCTTTGATCTGGCCGCTGATATGCCCGAGTGCATCAGTCTGGGCGTGGGCGAGCCGGATTTCAAAACACCGTGGGCTGTGCGGGAAGCAGGCATCGAGAGCCTGGAGCATGGCCGCACCCGCTACACCGCCAACGCAGGCCTGAAAGAGCTGCGGGCTGAGATCTGCAGATATCTGGAGCGCCGGATGCACCTGCACTACGACCCCCTGCGGGAGGTGCTGGTGACCGTGGGCGGCAGCGAAGCCATTGATATGTGCATCCGCACCATTGTGCAGCCCGGGGATGAGGTGATCATCCCGGAGCCCTGCTTTGTCTGCTATGAGCCCATCACCACCCTGTCCGGCGGTGTGCCGGTGCATGTGCCCTGCCGCCAGGAGGATGAGTTCCGCCTCAGGCCCGAGGCCCTGAAAGCCGCCATCACCCCCAAGACCAAGCTCCTTATCATGCCGTTCCCCAACAACCCCACCGGTGCGGTGATGGAGCGGGAGGATCTGGAAGCCATTGCGGAGGTCCTGCGGGATACCAACGTCATGGTGCTTTCGGATGAGATCTACGCCGAGCTGAACTACGGCCTGCGGCCCCATGTCTCCATTGCCACCCTGCCCGGCATGGCCGAGCGGACCATTGTGGTGAATGGTTTTTCCAAGAGTTATGCCATGACCGGCTGGCGCTTGGGCTATGCCTGCGGCCCGGCTCCCATCATCAAAATTATGACCAAGATCCACCAGAGCGCCATTATGAGCGCCCCCACCACCAGCCAGTATGCGGCCATCACCGCCCTGCGGGAGTGCGACGGTGAGATCGACAAGATGCGGGACGAGTACAACATGCGCCGCCGCCTGGTGGTGCACGGCTTTAACTCTATGGGCCTGACCTGCTTTGAGCCGCGGGGCGCGTTCTACGCCTTCCCCTGCATCAAGAGCACCGGTATGACCAGCCAGGAGTTCTGCACAAAGCTGCTGGAGCAGAAGCATGTTGCGCTGGTGCCCGGCGATGCCTTTGGCGCATCCGGCGAGGGCTACTGCCGTGTTTCCTATGCTTACAGCGTGGAGCACCTGACCGAGGCCATGAAGCGCATCCGGGAGTTCCTGAAAGAAAACGGCATCAACAGCGGAGAGCAGTGAGGAGGAAGAACGATGGCAAAACTGAACTGCGTGACCGTTCTGGCCCCGGCCAAGCTGAATCTGGCGCTGGATGTGGTGGGCCTGCTGCCCAACGGCTACCATAACCTGGATATGACGATGCAGGCCATCACCCTGTACGAGCGGGTGGTGCTGCGCCGCAGCCAGAACCTGAGCCTGACCCTGCCGGGCAGCCCGGTGGCCGCCAACGATTCCAACACGGCCATCAAGGCGGCGCTGGCCTTCTTCCACTATACCGGCCTGCTGGCGGGTGTAGAGATCACCATTTACAAGAATGTGCCGGTGCGTGCCGGTATGGCGGGCGGCAGCGCCGATGCCGCCGGTGTGCTGGTGGGCCTGAACGTCCTTTACGGCGCAAAGCTCTCCATGAGTGAGCTCTGCGCGCTGGGGGCAAAGATCGGTGCGGACGTGCCCTTTGCCCTGATGGGCGGCACCTGCCGGGTGCAGGGCGTGGGCGATGTGATGAAAGCCCTGCCGCCCTGCCCGGACTGCTGGTTCACGGTGGTCATGCCCGATTACGGCGTTTCCACCCCGGAAGCCTTTGCCGCTTATGACAAAGTGGGCAGCAGCACCCACCCCGACTGCGAAGCCCAGGAAAAGGCGATCCGCACCGAGGATCTGGCAGGTGTGTGTGCCGCCGCAGGCAACGCGCTGGAGGAATGCAGCGGTGCCAGAGACAACGAGGCCATCAAGACCGCGCTGAAAGAGAACGGCGCTGTCACTGCCCTGATGACCGGCAGCGGCGCGGCTGTGTTTGGCATCTTTGAGAGCGAAGAAGCTGCCCGAAGCGCCGCCGAGGCTGTCAAGGCACAGTGGCCGCAGGTGTATGTGGCCCGGCCCGATCGGGGCGGCGCGCGGGTCATCAGCCCGAAGTGGATGCTGTAATATGCATAACCTCCTTTCCAATGGGGAAAACTGCCCAAAGGAAAGGAGGTCTTTTTGTGCAGACCTTTTATAAAGTATGCCTGATCCTGATGATCATTGGCGGCATCAACTGGGGGCTTGTGGGCCTGTTCCAGTTTGACTTTGTGGGTTGGCTGCTGGGCGGCAGCAGCTCCATCTGGTCGCGCATCGTGTTTACGGTGGTGGGCGTGGCCGCTGTCTGCGGCATCCCGGGACTGTTTGCAGAGGAAACGGAAGAATGAAAAACGGCTGCTGCACGGAAAAAGTGCAGCAGCCATGCCGGTTA
>OGQH01002212.1_pt1 | contig 14176 bp, 10 predicted proteins | sample 1553181 | NCBI WGS metagenome assembly OGQH01 (sample SAMEA2579946, study PRJEB22360) | human gut metagenome | biome: human gut; feature: human-associated habitat; material: faeces | place: Denmark | collected 2008/2010 | reverse complement strand
ATGCCATGGACCGCACCTATTACAACCGCTTTTACCGCGGACCGCTGCCGGTTTCGGAACTGACGGACCACCTTGGAAAACCGGATCCGGCGCGCTACGGCATTCTGCTGGCGCATCACCCTGCCTACCGCAGCTCCTATGCATCATATGGAGCCGATCTGACGCTTTCCGGCCATTATCACGGCGGCGTGGTGGGCCTTGGCGCGCACCGGGGGCTTGTGACGCCGGATTTCCGCCTTTTTTCGAAAAACTGCCGCGGGCTGTTCCTGACGGGCGGCACCTGCCAGATCATCAGTGCAGGAACGGGCGAACACACCATTCCGGTCCGCATCTGGAACAGAAGAGAATTGATTATTACAGATATCGGGAAACCGTAAGGGAGAACAGAGCACATGGCGATACCAGTAAAGCTTCCGGTGTTTGAAGGACCGTTGGACCTTCTTCTTCACCTGATCGATAAAAATAAAATAGATATTTACGATATCCCCATTGTAGAGATTACGGACCAGTATCTGGAATACATTCATCAAATGGAGCGGGAAGACCTCGACATCATGAGCGAGTTCATGGTCATGGCGGCGACGCTTCTGGATATCAAATGCCGCATGCTGCTTCCGAAAGAAGTGAATGAGGAAGGCGAGGAAGAGGACCCGAGAGCCGAGCTGGTGCAGCAGCTTTTAGAGTACAAAATGTACAAGTACATGTCGTACGAGCTGCGTGACCGCATGAACGAGGCGAGCCGTTCCGTGTACAAGGAACCGACGCTTCCAAGAGAAGTGCTGGAGTACAGGACGCCGGTCGACACCTCCGAGCTCCTCTCGCAGATTTCTCTCGCGAAGCTCCATACAATCTATAAAATGATTTTAAAGCGCCAGGAGGACAAGATCGACCCGATCCGAAGCAAGTTCGGAAAGATCGAAAAAGAAGAGGTCAGCCTGCCGGACAAGATGACGTATGTCGAGCAGTTTGCTGTTAAAAAACGCCGCTTCAGCTTCCGCGACCTTTTGGAATCCCAGCCGGGTAAGGTGCATGTGATTGTCACCTTCCTTGCAATCCTGGAGCTGATGAAAACCGGCAAAATCCGGATCAGCCAGGAGGAGCTTTTCGGGGATATCCTGATTGAATCCCTGGAGGATGAAGACACCGTAGTTGTGCCGTATACAGACGAGACAGACAGTGAGGACAAGACAGATGGAAGAACAGAACAGGAATAAAGAAACTGCCCCGGGTGAGGCAAGACGTCCCTCTTCGGTCGAGGAGGCGGAAGCAGCCATCGAGGCAGTCCTTTTTGCGATGGGCGATTCCGTGGAGCTGGGAAGGATTGCAAAAGCGATCGGCCATGACACGGAGACGACCCGCAGGATTCTGAACCATATGATGGAAAAATATAATACGAAAGACCGCGGCATCCACATCGTGGAGCTTGAAAATGCGTATCAGATGTGCACGAAACAGGAATATTATGATTATCTTGTCAACATCGCCATGCAGCCGAAGAAGGCGGTTCTGACCGACGTCATGATGGAGACCCTCTCGATCATTGCCTACAAGCAGCCGGTCACGAAGCAGGAGATCGACAAGATCCGCGGCGTCAAGAGCGATCACGCGGTCAACAAACTGGTGGAGTACAATCTGGTGCAGGAGCTTGGCCGCCTCGACGCGCCGGGCCGCCCGATTGTGTTCGGCACGACCGAAGAATTCCTGCGGAACTTCGGCGTCGATTCCACCGACAATCTGCCGGAGATCAGTCCGGTCAAGATGGAGGACTTCCGCGCAGAAGTGGAAGAGGAAATGCAGATCAAGCTGGATGTCTGATCCGGCAGGAGAAAAAAGAAGGGAGATACCGATATGCCTACTACGTACGCACACGACAAGTTCGGAAGAGAAGTCTATGAACAGCTTCCGGCAAATTTGAAAAAGATCATTCGAGAAAACAAAAAATTGTATCTGATCGGACTGCACGGGCCGGATATCTTCTTTTATTACCATCCGTTCTCGAAAAACCGTGTGTCTGATTACGGAACGTTTCTGCATGAGCAGACGGCTTCCGTTCTGTTCGAGGATGAGGTGAAAAAGTATCAGCAGAGCCCGTCAGAGGCGATGGAAGCGTATCTGTTAGGCTTTGCCTGCCATTACCTTCTCGATTCGACGTGTCATCCGTATATCGGGAAATTTGTGGATCACACTGGAATTTCCCATGCAAAGATTGAGACGAGCCTTGACCAGTACTTCATGCTGGAGGACGGCCTCAATCCACTCGTATACCGTCCGGCATCGCCGATCTGCCCGCACACCGACGGCAACAAGGTCATCCACCGCTGTTTTCCGGAAATCGGGGAAACAGAAATTGTCGAATGCCTGAAGGGCATGAAGCTCTGGACGAGAATCACGATCTGCCGCAGCAGTGCGGTAAGAAGCCTTCTTCTTGGAGCGATGAAACTGGTCGGCTGCTACGATTCGATGGGCGGCCGTGTGATGCCTGGAAGGCCGCAGAAGGAATGCGAAGCGGGCACACGGAATCTTGTCCACCTGTACGAAAGAGCGCTTGCAGAGGCGCCGCAGGAGCTTGTAAAGCTGGATGAAGTGCTCCATGGAAACGGAACGCTTTCCCCGCGCTTTGACCACAATTTTGATTAAAACAGACTTTTGAGAGCAACAGTAAGAACAGAAAAATCCCGGCAGGAATCTTTCCTAAGAATTCCTGACCGGGATCTTTTTTTGTCCGAAAGCAGATCTTTAATTTGATTTTACCTCACGCCACAGCTGGTTGTAAACCTCATCGGCATCATCGCCAAGATACGTAAAGGTTTCGCACCGTGCAAGCGTTTCCTCATCCGGGAAGGCGATTTCACTGTTTCGGATATCGTCATCCTCAATCAGTTCACGCGCCGCATCATTCGGCGTAGAGTAGGTAATATACTCAAAGTTTTTCAGTGCGATGTCCGGCCGGCAGAGGAAATTCAGGAATTTCTCTGCGTTCTCGACATGCTGCGCATCTTTTGGAATGCACCAGGAATCGATCCAGACGTTGGAGCCTTCTTTTGGAACAACGTATTCCAGATCCGGGTTTTCACGCTTCGTGTAGATAGCTTCACCGGAGTAAATAACGCCGATAGCCGCCTCATTTCCGATCATCTTGTCACGCACCTGATCCACAACGTACGCCTGCACGAGAGGTTTCTGTGTCACAAGCAGATCCTTCGCCTCCGTCAGCTCCTTGATATTGGTGGAGTTTAAGGAGTATCCCAGATCCTTTAAAGCAACAGCAAACGCATCGCGCACGCTGTCCTGCATCAGAATGCTGTCGCGGTAATTGGTATCCCACAGAACAGACCAGGAGTCGATCGGCTCGGTTACCATTTTTTTGTTGTACAGAATACCAACTGTTCCCCAGCAGTACGGGATCGAGTAGAGATTGCCCGGGTCGAACTGCTCGGAAGTCTTGTAGTACATATCTCCAATGTTGGAAGCGTTCGGAATATGGTCAAAGTTGATCGGCTGCAGCAGATCGTTCTGGATCATCTTCTGAATCATATAGTCGGACGGGCAGACAAGATCGTAGGAAATCGCACCGGATTTGATCTTCGGATACATGATTTCGTTCGTCTCATACTCCTCGTAAACAACGTGGATACCGGTTTCTTCCTCAAAGATATCGATGACATCAGAATCCATATATTCGCCCCAGTTGTACACAATCAGCTGCTGGGAGCCGCCGGCTGAAGCATTCTGGCTTCCGTAGTAAATACCGCCGCCGCCGATGACAAGCACCATGGCGATCGGAAGAATCCGGCGGAAGACCACCCGTTTCGTGATGCGGAAACGGATGCCCTTCTTCGCCATAGCCTCGCGCTCTTTTGCCTCCTCTTTTTCTTCCTTCGGAGAAGGATTCACATTCACAAGGAGCAGCAGAAGCAGTACGGTGACAAAAAGAATCGTGGAGAGCGAGTACATCTCCGGCTTGATTCCCTTGCGGACTTCGGCATAAATCTTTGTGGAGAGCGTATCAACGCCCGGTCCCTTGGTGAAGTAGGTGATAACGAAATCATCGAGGGACATCGTAAAGGAGAGCAGAAAGCCCGAAACAACGCCCGGCATGATGTCCGGGAAGATAACTTTCCAGAATGCATGCAGCGGAGAGGCACCAAGATCGAGAGCTGCCTCGTACGTCGATTTGTTCGTCTGCTTTAATTTCGGCATAACGCTCAAGATAACGTAAGGAACATTGAACGTAATATGTGCCATCAGAATGGTACCGAATCCAAGCTGAATGCGGCAGATGATAAAGAGCAGCATCAGCGAGATACCCATGACGATCTCACCGTTCAGCATCGGAATATTGGTGATGCCCATGAAAACCGTCCGGCTCTTTTTCGACATGCTGTTGATGCCGATGCACGCAAGCGTTCCAAGCACAGTCGCAATCGCAGAGGCAAGAAGCGCGATGATCAGGGTCGTATACAGCGCATTCATGATCTCTGTATTGGCAAACAGTGAGCGGTACCAGTGCAGGGTGAAGCCGCCCCATTTGGCACGCGTTTTTGAAGCATTAAAGGAGAGCACCACAAGGGTGACAATCGGCGCATACAGAAGAATAAAAATGAGCGCCATGTAAATTTTTTCCAGTTTCTTTCTCAAAATGCCGTTCCCTCCCCGTCTTTATCGTATTTATTCATCAGAACCATCGACAGGATGATGAAGATCATCAGGACTGTGGAGAGTGCACTTCCGGCATTCCAGTTGTTGGTCTGTTTGAACTCCTGCTCGATGACGTTTCCGATCAGAAGGATCTTGCTTCCGCCGAGCAGGTCGGAAATAACAAAGGTTGTAAGCGCCGGGATGAATACCATGGTAATACCGCTTACGATACCCGGCGTGGTGAGCGGCAGCGTTACTTTCAGAAACGTCTGCACACTGTTTGCTCCGAGGTCCCTTGCTGCGTTGATGACATCACGGTCGATCTTAATCAGAACATTGTAGATCGGCAGAACCATAAACGGCAGGAAGTTGTACACCATACCGAGAATGATCGCTCCCGGCGTATTGATGATGGAAATGCCGGGCAGATGGAAAAACGCGAGGATGCTGTTGATGACGCCGTTTTTCTCAAGCAGTGTCTGCCATGCAAGCGTACGGAGCAGAAAATTCATCCACATCGGGAGAATGAAGATCAGCACGATAAAGCTGGTCTGATTGACATTCCGGTTTGCCAGAATCATGGCAAGCGGATAGGCAAGCAAAAGACAGAGCGCGGTGCTAAGAAGCGACAGCCACAGCGCCAGGCCGAGTGCCTTGATGTTTTCCTTCGTCGCAACGTAGGCGAAATTCGAAAGGGTAAAGCCGCCTTCTTCCCCGGTGAACGCATAGTAGAGAATCAGGATCAGCGGAATGATGATGAAACCGGCAGCCCAGACGGCATACGGTGCTGCCAGCCATTTCTTTAATTTATTACTCTTCAATGGCTGCCGCCTCCTCATCTTCGGATTCCGGTTTGTTCATAATCTGGATATCAAACGGATCGACGTGAATGCCGACTTCCTGTCCGACCGGGAACAGATCGGTGGAGTGAACGAGAAGTTCGAAGCCGTTGACGGCGACTTCCATCTCGTAGTGGACGCCTTTGAAGATCAGGTGCGTCACACGTCCATGGATTGTGCCTTCCTCCGGTTTTACGAGGTCGATATCCTCCGGACGGATTACAACATCGACCGGCTTGTTTTTGCCGAATCCGACATCGACGCACTCGAATTTCGCGCCGAGAATCTCGACGAGGCGGTCCTCAATCATAATACCGTCAAGAATGTTGCTGTCGCCGATGAAGTCTGCAACGAATGCGTTCTGCGGCTCATTGTAAATATCCTCCGGTGTACCGATCTGCTGGATATATCCCTGGTTCATGACAACGATCGTGTCGGACATCGTAAGGGCTTCTTCCTGATCGTGGGTAACATAGACGAAAGTGATGCCAAGCTCGTTTTTCAGGCGGATCAGCTCGTACTGCATATCCTGTCGGAGCTTTAAGTCGAGCGCACCGAGCGGCTCATCAAGAAGCAGAACCTTCGGCTCGTTGACAATTGCGCGCGCAATAGCGATTCGCTGCTGCTGGCCGCCGGAGAGAAGCGCCGGGGAGCGGTTCTCGTATCCCTCGAGGTTGACGAGTTTTAAGGCGTATTTGATTTTGTCATCGATATATGCTTTGGATTTTCCCTTGATTTTCAGCCCAAAAGCGATGTTTTCCGCAATTGTCATATGCGTGAAAAGAGCATATTTCTGGAACACCGTATTTAACTGGCGTTTGTTCGGCGGAAGCTGGGTGATATCCTGTCCGTTAAATAAAACCTTTCCGGCATCCGGCGTCTCAAAACCGCCGAGAATACGTAAAGTCGTTGTTTTTCCGCAGCCGCTCGGGCCAAGGAGAGTAAGAAATTCGTTTTCACGGATATAAAGATTCAGATCATCCAGAATGGTAACTCCGTCGTACGATTTTGTGATGTTGACCAGATCAAGTAATTTGGTACTCATGTGTAAAATGCTCCTTTCGGGTCGTTTATTTTGGAGCACCGTTTTTCGTGAAAATCACGCGGTGCGGAAATCTAAAAATAAGGCGGTGAACTGATCCAGAGAATGACAGTGGGCGTTTTGCCCGGGTTTTCCAGATAGTGGTTACAGGAGGCGGGGTAGTAAAAGCTTTCGCCTTTTTTCGCCTTATGGCACTCGTCCCCGAGATGAATGAGGACACGGCCGGAAAGTACGTAGCCGAATTCCTCGCCTTCATGCGGCGAATCTACTTCGGTACAGGCGCCGCTCTGCAGTGTCAGCCGGATCGGTTCCATTCGGTTTTTCTGTGCGTTCGGAACGATCCATGCGATCTCGTTGCCCTGCGATTCGTCGGTCTTTACAAAGTAATCTTCCTCACAGAAGACGATCTGGTTATCCTGCTCTTCGCCGAAAAACGTTTTCAGATCCGTTCCAAGGCAGGTAAGAACATCCACCAGCGTGGCGATCGAGGGAGAAGTCACATCGTTTTCGAGCTGGGAGATAAATCCCTTTGACAGCTCGCTGCGATTCGCCAGTTCTTCCTGTGTCAGGCCCTTGCGCATGCGCAGTTCCCTGATTTTCTTTCCGATTTCCATAAAAAATCCTTTCTGTATCCAAAGTCTTACCGGGATCTCTTTTTGAAACAAGGATTCTCAGGAAATCTCAGTAAAAATAAACAAAAAGTTTAGTAATTCTATACAACCACGGGAAATTATACAGGATATGAACCGTGCTGTCAATAACTTTGTGAAATTTTACCATGATTTTACAGGGAACCTCATATAATGAAGAAGAAGCAGACAAAAACCGGCCCCAAAAGCGTGACCGGCTTTTCCATTTTAAAGATTTATCTGCAGGAAAAACAACAAAAGGAGGATTGGATTTTGAACAGAAAAAGAAGAAACAGGGCGGGATTTTTTCTGGGAATCCTGCTTCTGCTTTTTGGAAGTATGCCTGCAGCCGCCGCCAGGCAGGAGAGTGAGCCGAATCAGCTGTTTGCAACTGCGGCATGCCTGATGGACGGCGATACCGGCCGTGTGCTCTTTGGAAAACGCGAAACGGATCCGATGGCGATGGCGAGCACGACCAAAATTATGACGTGTATTCTGGCGCTGGAAAACGGCGGAGAGCAGGCAGTTGCGACAGCATCCGCCCAGGCGGCAGCGGCACCGAAAGTCCATCTCGGTGTGTACGAGGGCGAGCAGTTTCTGCTTGGCGATCTATTATATTCCCTGATGCTGGAATCACACAACGATGCGGCGGTGATGATCGCGGAGACCATCAGCGGAAGCATAGAGGGTTTTGCCGCGCTTATGAACGAAAAAGCCGCTGTAATCGGCTGTACGGATACACATTTTGTGACCCCAAACGGTCTTGATGCTTCCGATGCAGGCGGGGACCACCATACGACCGCGGCTGATCTGGCGCGGATCATGCGCTACTGTATTAAAACTTCACCGAAAGCCACCGAATTTCTTGCCGTGACGCAGACGAGATCCTATACGTTCTGGGATCTCGAAAAGAAAAATATGTTCAACTGCTGCAACCATAATGCCCTGCTGGACCAGATGGAGGGAGCAATTTCCGGAAAAACCGGCTTTACGGCAAAAGCGGGCTACTGCTATACCGGCGCGCTGGAACGGGATGGGAAGTGTCTGATTGTAACATTGCTTGCGTGTGGCTGGCCCAATCACAAAAATTATAAATGGACGGATGCAGCGAAACTTTTAAATTACGGACTGGAATCGTATACGTACCGGGATGTGCTGGACCATAGCTGGAAGCCGGGACGGATAGAAGTAACAGACGGTGTTTATGACGGCCTGCTGCAGACGAAGAGCAGCGCCAGTCTTGGCCTTGTAAGCCCGGCGCTTGACCCGGCGCGGTCGCTTCCTGTTCTCTTAAAAGAGACAGAAATACCGAAAAAAGACATTTTTTTACCGGAGCTCATCGAAGCCCCGGTAAAGAAAGGAGAAAAGGTCGGTTCGGTGACGTACTCGATTGACGGAATGCTTCTCGCGGAATATCCCGTCTACGCCGCCGAAACGATCGAAAAAATTGATTATGGATGGTGCATGGAACAGGTCGCGGAGCGCCTTTTCTGTCACGCCTCTGTGTGAGTCACCTTTGCGAGAGTTTCCTTCGAAAGAATTTTCCAGATATTGCAGAGAAACAGCGTAACGGCAGTGACAACGGAGCAGACATCTGCGATCGGTTCCGCATAGTAAACGCCCATAACGCCGAAGAAATGCGGCAGAATGAGTGCAAGCGGGATCAGAAGAATGACTTTCCGGAGCAGTGCGATAAAAAGAGAAATCTTCGCCTGGCCAAGACCGAGAAAGGAACTCTGTACGCCGCTCTGCAAGCCGAAAATTGCCATGCCGGCAATGTAGACCGGAAGCACTTTTACCACAATAGCAATCAGCTCCGGATCCGTGGTGAAAAGACCGGCGAAAAGAGCCGGGCGGAGCATTGCAAACACAACGTAGACGAAAGTGGCGGTAAACGTGATAGCGATCATGCGCCGGATCGTCTGGCGGACGCGGTCAAACTGACCGGCACCAAAATTGTAGCTGATGATCGGCTGCACACCGTTTGTGAAGCCGTTGACCGGCACAAAAATGAGCTGCAGCACCGACTGGAGAATGGTCATCGAGCCGACGTAGAGGTCGCCGCCGTACGTCTGCAGTCCGTGGTTCATGACGATGGTAATGGCGCTTTCTGTTGCCGACATAATAAACGGCGAGATGCCGAGCGCCATGACAGAGCCTAAAATAGCAAAATCCGGCTTCATCGTGCGCAGGGAAAGGCGGATGCCTGATTTTTTCGAAGTAAGGAACCGCAGAACCCATGCGGCACTCAATGCCTGGGAGAGAACGGTAGCGAGTGCGGCACCGGAAACACCCATGTGAAGAACGAAGATGAAAACCGGGTCAAGGCCGATGTTGACAACCGCGCCGATGAGGACAGAGCACATCGCTGTGCGGGCATGTCCCTGGCAGCTGATAAAGGTATTCAGTCCGACAGCCAGTTCAACAAATACCGTTCCGACAAGATAAATCGAAATATACGTGGAAGCATATCCAATCGTGTTGTCACTTGCGCCGAAGAGATACAGAAGCGGTGTCTGAAAGACAAAGAAAAATGCCATCAGAAGCACGGAAAAAAAGAGCAGCAGGGAAGTAGAACTTCCGAGGATCTTTTCTGCACGTTCCCGGTTTTTCTGTCCGAGTGCGATTGCAGCAAGGGGGGCACCGCCTCCGCTTGCAAATCCGGCGAATGCGGAGATGATGGTGATAATCGGAAATGTGACGCCGACACCGGTAAGCGCTAAAGAACCGACATCGGGAATCCGGCCGATATAGATGCGGTCTACAATGTTATAAAGTACATTTACAATCTGTGCGAGGACAGAGGGAAGGGCCAGCTCGAGCATCAGTTTCCCAATTTTTTCGGTGCCGAGACGACCGTCTTGCTTGGTCTGCATGGAAAAGCCTCCTGTTTTTTTGATGATGAATCGCATATTTTTCTGCGTCCTTTTCGTGGACATTGCTTCTATTATAACTTTTCAAGAGCAATCCTGCAAGAAAAAAACGGAAAACTTGAGGATCCATTGTGAAAGTCTACAGGCTTTTCCCGGAAACGGGAAACAGGGTGTACGAAAGGAAAAAAATATGGTACGCTATAGAGCAGCACGAAAGTGGTTTCGTGAAAAAAAATAGAAAACAGTGTAAATAGATGGAGGAAAATCATATGCGAAATCTGTTAGTAGCGCAGTCCGGCGGCCCGACCGCGGCAATCAATGCAACGGTGGCAGGAGTTGTCTCCTGCGCAGTGCTGTCTGGAAAAGTAGATCATATTTATGGTGCAGTAAATGGAATTGAAGGCGTGCTCGCAGAAAAATTTCTTGACCTTGGGAAAAAACTGGATTCAGCAGAAAAAATCTCACTTCTAATGCAGACACCGGCGGCAGCGCTTGGTTCCTGCCGTTACAAACTGGGGGACCCGAAAGAGAATACAGAGGATTTTGAAGAGATTCTCCGGATTTTTCGCAGACATGAAATCCGTTACTTTATCTATATCGGCGGAAATGATTCGATGGATACCGTAAACAAGCTGTCAAAATACTGCAAAGAGAACGGTGTGGAGGATGTGTTTGTTGTCGGCGCACCAAAGACGATCGACAACGACCTCGTCGGAACGGATCACTGCCCGGGCTTTGGCTCCGCGGCAAAATATCTGGCAGCAACCTTTGCCGAGCTGGAAAGAGACTGCCACGTCTATGAGAAAAAGGCAGTTACGATCGTGGAGGTTATGGGAAGAAATGCCGGATGGCTGACTGCAGCGTCTGCTCTGTCCCGCGTCAACGGCGGAGAGGGACCGAATTTGATTTATCTCTGCGAGCCGGCGTTTGACACCGAGCAGTTTTTAAAAGATGTGCAGGAAAAACTGGAACAGAAGGACAGCGTTCTGGTTGCAATCAGCGAGGGCATTCACGACAGCGAGGGCCGCTACGTGTCCGAGCAGGTGCAGAGTGATGCACAGGATCAGTTCGGCCACAGCTACATCGCAGGCTCCGCCAAGGTGCTCGAGGAGCTGGTGCGTGACCGCATCGGCTGTAAGGTAAGATCCATTGAGCTGAACCTGATGCAGCGGTGCGCGGCCCATCTTGCGAGTGCGACCGATCTTGAAGAGTCCCGTATGCTCGGCATGAAAGCCTGCCAGTGCGCACTCGAAAAGCAGGGAGGACAGATGGCATCGATCCGGAGAATTTCTGCCGATCCTTACCGCGTGGAGTACACATCCGTTCCGGTATCGGAAGTGGCAAACAAAGAAAAGAAAGTACCGCTTCCCTGGATTACAGAGGACGGCCACGATGTGACAGAAGAGATGATGGCGTATCTCCGCCCGCTGATCCTCGGCGAACCGGCCATGCAGTACGAGAATGGAATTCCGGTTCACATTGAACTGTATTAAGCAGAATAAAACCGTGTAAGAAAAGCTGCCGATAGGCGGCTTTTTTTATGCGGTGCGGAAAAAAAACAGAATTTTTTGGAAAAGAACGGGTCGGGAAAAATTAAGTTTGACCTTCTATTTATAATAGGTAAAATCTGAAATTTTTCTGTCTATTTTCTGTCAAAAAGGTGAGAAAAAGTATTGAAAAAAAACGAAAAAACAGATATGATAGACTTGTATAAAATTTGTTTAAAATTTTATAATGAAAATAGAAAGATGGAGGTTTGAAGAATGAGTAACACAGCACAAAGTTTAGCGAGCACAAGAATCGCCTCTTTGCTGGATGAAAACAGCTTTGTGGAAATCGGCGGACAGGTTACTGCCAGAAGCACAGATTTCAACATGGCCGGCATGGAGACACCATCCGATGGTGTAATTACTGGTTACGGTGTGATCAACGGCAGCCTGGTATACGTATACAGCCAGGATGCGTCTGTGATGGGCGGTACCATCGGCGAAATGCATGCAAAAAAAATCGCGAGACTGTATGAGTTTGCACAGAAAACAGGTGCTCCGGTCATCGGACTGGTAGACTGTGCCGGTATGCGTCTGCAGGAGGCAACTGATGCTCTGAACGGTTTCGGCGAAATCTATATGGCGCAGGCAATGGCATCCGGCGTGATTCCACAGATCACGGCAGTATTTGGCACATGCGGCGGCGGTATGGCACTCATCCCGGCTATGACAGACTTCACGTTCATGGAGTCTAAAAACGGAAAACTTTTCGTAAACTCCCCGAACGCACTGGACGGAAACCACGTATCCAAATGTGATACCGCATCCGCAGATTTCCAGGGCGAAGAAGCAGGTCTTGTTGACTTTGCTGGAACCGAGGAAGAAATCCTCGGACAGATCAGAAACCTGGTATCTATGCTTCCGGCAAACAACGAGGACGAAGCATACACCGAGTGCGAGGATGATCTGAACCGTGCATGTGCAGACCTTGCAAACTGCGCAGGCGATACCGGAATCCTTCTTTCCCAGCTCAGCGACAACGGCATCTATTTTGAGACCAAAGCCGCTTACGGAAAAGATGTTGTAACCGCATTCATCCAGTTAAACGGAGCAACCGTAGGAGCAGTTGCAAACCGCTCTGAAATCTACGGCGAGGACGGAACTGTAAAAGAGAAAATGGATGGAACCTTAAGCGCAAGAGGAGCCAAAAAAGCAGCAGATTTCGTAAACTTCTGCGATGCTTTCTGCATCCCGGTACTTACCATCACAAACGTAACCGGATTCAAGGCAACCAAATGCTCTGAGAGAACCATGGCTAAGAACGCAGCAGCCCTGACCGCAGCTTTCGCAAACGCAACCGTTCCGAAAGTAAACGTTGTTGTCGGCAAAGCATACGGAAGCGCATACGTTGTCATGAACAGCAAATCCATCGGAGCAGACATGGTATTTGCATGGCCGAACGCAGAAATCGGAATGATGGATGCAAAATCTGCAGCAAAGATCATGTACGAAGGATCTGACGCTGCTACCATCAACGAGAAAGCAGCTGAATATGCAACCCTTCAGAACAATGTAACTTCCGCAGCCAGAAGAGGCTATGTGGACACCATCATCGAGCCGGAAGACACCAGAAAATATGTTATCGGCGCATTCGAGATGCTGTATACCAAGAGAGAAGACAGACCGGACAGAAAACACGGAACAGTCTAAGGAAGGTGGCATACGATGAGAAAGAACTGGAAAAAATTAGTAAGTCTCGTCCTTACCGCAGCCTGCACCATGGTTGTGACCGTAGCTCCTGTTTTTGCGGATGCGGCATCTACACCGGCTTATTCACCGGTTGAGGCGTCTACTGTAGATTCTCTGCTCTCCTCCAGTGCTCAGTGGGTAGGACAGAGCCTGATGACCTACAGCGATGACGATCTTGCCAATATGGAAGCTTCCGACCAGCAGTTCTATGCAAGAGCAGCTGAGGCATGGGAAGAGGCAAAGGCTGACCTCGGAGAGGTAAAAAGCCTGGAAGACGGTACTCTCGAAGTAGACGGAGATTTTGTAACCTGCACAATTCCGGGTGAATTTGAAAAAAATCCTGGTATTGTCCGCGTATTCTGGAACATCAGCACCGGAACACCGGTTCCGACCGACCTCACCATCACCGTTGAGGAGTCAAAGGGCGTTCTGATCGGCCAGGCCGGCATGAACACCATCATCGGAATCGGCACCGTATTTGTTATGCTGATTTTCCTGATTTTCGTTATTTCTTCGTTTGATTACATTTTGGGAGACAAGAAGAAGAAAAAAGCACCGGCAGCACCTGTACAGGAAGCACCGAAGGCTGTCGCAGCACCGGTTGTTGAAGAGACAGTACCGGAAGCAGACGATATGGAGCTGCAGGCTGTTATTACAGCTGCAATCGCCATGTATGAAGAGGATATGGCTTCTGCATCCGGAGATGCTTATGTTGCACGTCCGATCCGCAGAAAAGGCAAAAGAGCTTAAGGAGGAAATTTTCAATGAAAAACTACACCATTACCGTAAACGGAAATGTATATAACGTAACTGTAGAAGAAGGAACCACAGCAGGCGCAGCTCCAACAGTCAGCGCAGCAAAAGCAGCTCCGGCACCAAAAGCAGCACCGGCAGCACCGAAAGCAGCAGCTCCGGCAGG
>OGQH01002198.1_pt1 | contig 14228 bp, 10 predicted proteins | sample 1553181 | NCBI WGS metagenome assembly OGQH01 (sample SAMEA2579946, study PRJEB22360) | human gut metagenome | biome: human gut; feature: human-associated habitat; material: faeces | place: Denmark | collected 2008/2010 | reverse complement strand
GGCTACGTGCGCGCGATGGTGGGCGGCAGGGAGCAGGATTTTGACGGATACACGTTAAACCGCGCCTACCAGAGTTACCGTCAGCCGGGAAGTGCGATTAAGCCGCTCACGGTATACACGCCGTCGTTCGAGCGGAATTATACGCCGGAGAGCATTGTTGTGGATGAACCGGTGGAAGACGGACCGAAAAATGCGAACGGTACCTACCTTGGAAATGTGACGGTGCGCACCGCAGTCGAAAAATCAATCAATACCATTGCGTGGAAGCTCTATGAAGAACTGACGCCGCAGGTCGGTCTGTCCTATCTTGAGAATATGCATTTTTCCAGATTGGATGCGGCGGATTATGTACCGGCGACAGCGCTGGGCGGTTTTACCAACGGTGTGTCGCCTCTGGAGATGGCAGCCGGATATGCGGCGCTCGCCAATGACGGAATGTACCGCGAGCCGACCTGTATTATGCGGATTACGGATGACACTGGAGCGGAAGTGTATCTCGCTGCACAGGAGGGACAGGAAGTCTACCGGCAGAATGCGGCACGGATGATGACAGACGTTTTAAAGGGTGTATTTATCAACGGTACGGGGCGCGGACTGGGACTTTCAGATATGCCGTGCGCCGGAAAGACGGGAACGACCAACGACCACAAGGACGGCTGGCTGGTCGGTTATACGAGATACTACACGACCAGCGTATGGGTTGGATACGATATGCCCAAAGAGATGGACAGCCTGATGGGTAATACCTATCCGGGAAAAATCTGGCAGACATTTATGGAGCAGGCGCATGAGGGACTGGAATGGCTGGATTTTCTGCCCTATACGCAGATTCCGGATGCTTCTTCCGGGGAGATGGAAGCAGAGGATGCAGCGACGGATGAGGGAAATGCACAGGGGGAAACGCCGGCGGAGAATGGAGACACACCGCAGGAGAATGTGACGGATACACCGGACACGCCACAGGGAAGTGCGACGGATGTTCCGTCATCTTCACAGGAAAACGGGCAGGGGATATCGGATACGCCGGATGCCACACAGGAACAGCCGTCAGACGCTCCGCAGCAGAATACAACAGGAACGTCACAGGAAAATGCATCCGACGTATCGCAGGAAAATGCAGCGCAGTCATCTGGGGAAAATGCAGCGCAGTCATCCGGGGAGAATGCTTCGGATACGCCGCAGGAGACAGCGCCTGGGGCACCTTAAGAGAATACACCTTAACATTGACAGATAAGACTGGAAACGTTATCATAAGCATGGGTAAAGGCATCGGCAGAGTACATAACAGACAGAAAACGATGTAAGGATACAAATAGGGAACAGGAGAATGGAAGAATGAAAAAATATGCATTTGGAGTTGACGTAGGGGGAACGACCTGCAAGATCGGATTTTTTGAGACGGATGGAAAGCTCATTGACAAATGGGAGATCAAGACGAATAAGGAAAACGGCGGAGCATCGATTCTGCCGGATGTGGCTCAGGCGATTGAGGGAAAGCTGACAGAAAAGGGAATCTCCAGGGACGATGTGCAGGGTATCGGCGTCGGCGTGCCGGGACCGGTAAAAAATGACGGTGTGGTACACCGCTGTGTGAACGTCGGCTGGGGTGTTGTAAATGTAGAAAAAGAACTGGGAGATCTGACCGGACTGAAGGTGAAGGCAGGAAATGATGCAAACGTGGCAGCACTCGGCGAGATGTGGCAGGGTGCGGCAAAAGGCTGCAGAGACGTCATCATGGTAACGCTGGGAACCGGAGTCGGCGGCGGTATTATTGTCGACGGCAAAGTTGTAGCCGGATTTGACGGAGCCGGCGGTGAGATCGGTCATATTACAGTGAATGCACACGAGAAGGAGCAGTGTAACTGCGGACAGTACGGCTGTCTGGAGCAGTATGCGTCTGCAACCGGAGTTGTGCGTGTGGCGAAGCGTACCCTGGAGAAGACATCGGAAGATACCGCGCTTAGAAATCATGCAGATCTGACCGCAAAGGACGTATTTGACGAAGCCAAAGCGGGTGATAAAGTGGCGCTTGAAGTTGTCGATGAGGTATGTGGCATTTTAGGAGCAGCACTTTCCAATATCGCATGTGTTGTGAATCCGGAGGTCATCGTAATCGGTGGAGGCGTCTCCAAAGCAGGTGATATTCTCACAGATGCAGTGAAGAAGCACTTTGTTGCCACTTCATTCCACGCATGCGCCAACACAAAGTTCGTACTTGCGGGACTCGGGAATGACGCCGGAATGTACGGCTGCGTAGAGATGCTCTTAGATTAAAAAGGGCTTTCGCCCGCGTGCATCGCACTATAAACGGGATACGTTTTATTATGGGAAGCAGAGACTATCACGTTCCAGATGCAACCGGAGGCGGCAATTCTAAGCGCAAAATCCGGTATTTCTAACCATGCCGCGTCGAACATCCTTGATCATCTGTGTTTTTCCAAGTTTGGAACATTCCACGTGGTGTGTCCGCAAACCGCAGACAATTTAAGGACTTTTGTGTGTGCCCCTTGTTGGCACCACTGAGTAAAACATAACCGCGCGAAGCCGCTGTCTGAGTTGTCATCTGCCCTGTTTTCAATAGCAGATGACAGCGAGTTCGGTTCGCGCGGTTTTATATTGTCTGTGAAGCGATGCCACTAGGGGCACCAGAAAGTCCGCTCATTGTCTGCGGTTTGTCGGACACTCCCCGTGAACTGTCCAAACGTGGAAAGACACAGAATTCGATGTCCGACGCGGCACGGAAGAAATACTCGGATTTTACTCCAAAGAATGCCGCTGCCGGCTGCATCTGGAACTTATCGTTTTCTCTCTCTCCATATAAAACATATGCCGTTCTATGCTTCAGAAATCCGGCAGTTATTTTTCCTCTGAGGAGTCCAGCAGAAGTTTCATGCTGCCGTACATGCCGGCATCATTTCCCAGACGCGCCAGTTCAAACGGAATGTCCGCACCTGCCGGCAGTACATCGGGTCTGTAATACTTCTGTACGATACGCGGGATGATCTCTCCCGCCCTGGCGATTCCTCCACCGATCACAAAGACCTCTGGATCTATCACTTCCGCCACGGCTGCGAGCGCGCTTCCCAGCGCTTTTCCCAGAACCTCCACAGCATCCAGGGCCAGACGGTCGCCTCTCTTTGCCGCATCCAGAATCTGTTTTGCCGACAGTTCCGGCGTGTCGACGAGTACCGTGTAGGGATCCTTTTTCTCCAATAATTGTCTCGTTATGCGGATCAGTCCCTTTGCGGAAGCGTACTGCTCCACGCACCCGTATTTTCCACAGGCACACCGCTCAATCTCCTTGTGGAACACGGTCATATGCCCGATCTCGCCCGCGATTCCATGGGCGCCTGCGAGCACTTTTCCATTCAGGATGACCGCTCCGCCCACGCCCGTTCCAAGCGTTACCATCACCATATCGCGGTACCCCCTGCCGCCGCCCTGCCACAGTTCTCCGAGAGCCGCCGCATTTGCGTCGTTGCAGACACAGACCTTTTTCTGCAGGCGCATCTTTAACTGCTCCTGCACCGGACATGCCTCCCATCCCAGATTCACAGCGCCTCTGACAACTCCATCCCGCCCGGCAATTCCCGGTGTGTCAATGCCGACGCCTATGATCTGCTCATCCGCAAGCCCCCGCTCTCTCTGTCTGCGTTCCAGTGAGGCTGCCACATGTTCTATAATATGTTCCCCCTGTTCACTGGTATCCGTTGGAATCTCCCATTTTTCCATCAGTTTCCCGCTGTCTGTAAACAGACCAAGTTTGCAGCTTGTGCCCCCGACATCTACGCCAAAACCATACTTCTCCATGTTTTCCCCCTGCCCGCAGCATCTGATCGTCTTCTCCCCCGTCAGACGCCGCCTTTTTTCTTTGTCCTCATTATAGGACAGATCCATACTGTGGAACAATTACACAACTTGGCTTTATTTTGCCATATTTGTTCTTCTCTGTATCTTTCCAATCTCCGTGCACCGTAATACAGTCTCATCTCCACTCACACGCCCGGCTGCTGTCACATCTCTCTCCGGGATACTGGTATTCTTATCCCCGTCTTGCGGTTACCTGATGTGGCTTGTGATGATTGTTCCAACCGTACGCAAAATAAATTTTCTCAGATCTGCTTCAGACATGTTGCCCACATCTATTCTGTCGCCGCTCATTTTTTCAAATTGAACCTCCCCACTGATCGAAATCACAAGGTTTATATCATGCTCACCATTATCAATCAAAAACTCATAGCCCCCTTCTTCCCCTGCTGCTTTTCCTGTCAGTTCCAGTATGGAATGCTCACCCTCCAAATCCTCTGCGAGCAATTCCAGATTCTGCATTCTGTATTCTCCTCCCTTGAACAGCAGGTGGAATGCCGTATCAGAATTTTCCGCCTCCGCAACAACCGCTGCCAGTTTATTCTGATACACATAGGCTTTTACATTGATATCCCCCATACTGCATGCTCTATCTCTGAGCTGCGAAAAGTCATCCCCCAGCTTCAGCTTCAATGCATCTGCTGCTCCACCGTAATACGCATCGTATACCTCCTTCACTCCATCCATTACCTGCAGAAGTTCATCCTCTGTGACGGTAAATTCATACCCGTTACATTTTCTGACGCTGCCGTCCACTATGAATTCTTCTTTTTCTGCTTTTTTTATATCGAGCGTCTTGTACTCATCGTATATTACGGACAGGATCTCCTGCGCCGCTCTGTTCTGTTCTTCTTTCGAGGTAAGTTCACGAAGTGCCGCATCGATCGATGCAACCCCATCCGCTCCCAGAAGATCCACTATGTAGCCGTCTTTCTCTTCTTTGTAATTGTATACCAGCAGATTATCTGTAAGCATCGGGATGCTTGCGCAGAGCTGCTCATCATCCAGGTTTGCCAGAAAATCCAGATTCTCCCTACCGAAAAGTGAAATCGTTCCCCCTGCCTGCAGCTGTGTATCTTTGTATTTAAACGTTCCATCAAAGTCTTTTCCCCTGACAGCCCCTTTTACACCAATCGTATATTTTCCGGATGCTATAATATCTGCAACATTCCTATTCTCAACAACCGTGGGCAGATCTTTTATGGTATTTCTTGCTGCAAGCAGAATCCTGTTACTTCTGCTCAAAAATGCTCCGCTGCAAATTCCAATGATCAAAATAATTGCCGCCACAGCCACTGCGCCGATCGTCCATATGATTTTTTTCGGCACCTTCCTGCCAGACTTTTCATTTGTTTTGGTCATTTCCCCCATCGTCACGTCAGGTTTTTCGCTCATATGTTTCCACCTTTCTAACTTTCCATGAAACTCATTTGCCTTATGAGATTATCATGTCTCCCGGCTTCTTTCAAGGCATATGCCCAAAAAGGCACCTGAAACACACTGTTTCAAATGCCTTTTTCCAGTTCTGTTCTACTGTTCCATCTGTCTGCCCAGAAAGCCTGCCGCCGCCGCGACAAGTTTGCTCTCTGTCTCTCCCATTTTCTCCCGTTCTTCCCGTGAGCAGAGGATCACTGCGCCAATGGCGTCCCCCTCACAGATAATCGTGCTGATTGCCTGCTGTCTGTACTCGCCGGCATCGTCCGCCGTCAGCTTTACAAATGTCTTTTCGTCGTCAGAAGCTACCAGACTTTTCCGCTCACCGATGATCTCCTCCAACTGTCCGCTGATGGGCTTGCCCTCAAAATCTCTCTTGCCACTGCCGGACGCCGCGACCACATGATCCCCGTCCGTGATCAGCACCAGATATCCCGTCGTGTGCGCCAGACTCTCGGCATATTCCCCGGCAAACTGGCTCAATTCTCCGATGGGCGAATATTTTTTTAAAATAATCTCTCCCTCACGGTCGGTAAATATCTCAAGCGGATCTCCCTCACGTATGCGGAGCGTTCTGCGGATTTCTTTGGGCACCACAATTCTGCCCAGATCATCTATTCTACGCACGATTCCCGTTGCTTTCATAAATTTTCCTCCAATGCTTTATTTTCGCAAGAGCGCTTTGTCTGTTTCCATCTCTGTGGATAAAGCCTCTCTTATTTGCTATATATTAGCTTGGGAGTTAGTATATGGGAAAACTGAAAATTTATTCGGGAAACTGTCCGTTAGCCATTGCATTATTTCAAACATGATACTGCTGTTTTTATCAATTTATCTTTCATTCCTGTCGATCTGCAGATTTTTATAATATTGCATTGGAGTAACACCATACTCTTTCTTAAATGCCCTGAAAAAATGATTGTATCCGCCAAATCCTCCAAGTTCATAAACCTCACGGATACTTTTTCCCTGCTCTATATAGTGTCTGCACAGATCCAGTCTGCTCTTTACAATATATGAATGTGGCGTTTCGCCTGTCATCTTCTTGAATTCTCTCACAATATGATAGCGGCTTACATAAAACTCGTTTTCCAGGCGCTCCAATGATATATCTTCTGTCAGGTGTTCTCTTATATATATGAAAATATCATCCATTACAACATGCTTTTTCTTATTTAATTTTAGCTGTACGTCCTCCTTGACAGACGACCGCAACGCAAGTACCAGAAGCATTGTCAGCAGGCTTTTCTCATACAATGTGTGCGCAAATTTAGGAGATTCCTTAAGCATTGAATACAGCTTTTTGGAAATATTCTTTATAAGCATGGCAGATTCACTCTCAGAATGAACTGTCTTAACCTGAAAGGGAACGATATCAAATGCCTCGTCAAGTCTTGTATTTTCATCTGATAAGCTCTGCAATAACTCTGTTCCCACATAGAGCACATATAGTTCTAACGGATATTTGTTTTTTCGATATTCAATCTTCACTTTATTGCCAGGCTTAATAAATATTAAGTCCTCCATGGTACAGACCGCCTTTTCATTTTCCTGACGTAAATATCCCATACCACCTGTCACAAAAATAATTGTATGGTTTTTCTTCTGTCCAAAACTGCGCTGTCCGCTATCTTCTATTTTTATATATTCCATCTCATAACTCTGTTTTTTCATATGTTAATTTTGCACATTCCAGCATCCATATTTTTGTTCATTTTGTCAATTTATACAATACATCAATTTTCCATAGTTTGCAAGCAATTTTTGTATATGTTTATCTCTCTAATCCCCATATAATGAACATGTAGCTACCAAAACAACACAAAAATGAGAGGTATTTTATTATGAAAGAAACAAGACCATTTTCCATGAAGGACAAAATCGGTTACACTCTTGGCGATTTGGGATGTTGCTGTACAGAACAGTTCCGAGCCATGTATCTTGCTATTTTTTATACCCTGGTGCTGAAGGTCAACCCGGTGCACGTAGGAATCCTTATGCTTATCACAAAGCTTTGGGATGCCATAAACGATCCATTAATCGGTGCACTTGTTGACAGTCACCAGAACAAGGGCAAGGGTAAATTCATTCCGTGGATTAAATTCTTTGCTTTCCCAACCGCAGTCCTTTGTATCTTAGGCTTCGTCAACGTAAGCAATTTTGCTTATGGCGCCCGTCTTGCTTACATGTTCATCACATATGTTGTATATGAAATTATGTACACATGTGTAAGCGTACCATTTGGAAGTCTTTCAAGTGTTATGACAGATGATGTAAACCAACGGACCGACCTTTCACGCTTCAGAAGTCTTGGCGGCACAATCTTTATGACCGTCATCGTTATTGCCGGTCCATTATTCTTATACAAAGACAACCAGCCTGTACCAAGCCACTTCCTTATTATGGCAGCCATCTGTGCTGTTATCGGTTTCATCTGCCTTATGTTTACATCACACTGGTGCAAGGAGCGTATTATCACCGAGCCAGTTGCCAAAGAAAAAGAGAAGCTTAACTATTTAGACGTGCTGAAAGCCATCTCCAAAAACAAAGCTTTACTTGGTGTTATGTTATCCAGCTTTATTGGTATCGTTGGTGCCGGTATGGTAAACGGCTTAAATACCTACTTATTCCGTGACTATTTCGGAAATGTCGCCATTATGGCAGTTTCAGGCATGTTAAGCGTTATCTGGTCGCTTATCGCATTCATTGGGACAAAATTTGTTGCAAAGAAATTTGGAAAGAAAGAATGGATTATGTACAGTGCAACTTTCTCAGTTGTTGTTTATGCTATTTTATTCTTTTTCCCTCTTGAGAACCCAATGCTCTTTATTATTATCAACGGAATCTGTTATCTTGGTGTCAGCGGTTTCCAGGTATTAGTCTGGGCCCTTGTAAATGACGCAATTGACTATCAGGAACTTCAGACCGGAAAACGTAACGAAGGTATCGTGTACTCTGCATATACATTTTTCCGTAAGCTTGCTAATGCCGTATCCGGAAGTATGAGCAGCTTTGCACTTGCAATCGCAGGCTTTAACGTAAATGAGGCCGTTCAGAGCGAAGCATTCTCCGGACGTCTCTGGAAAACATATACCGGATTATATGTAGCCGGGTACTTATTAGCTGTACTTGTATTAAAGTTTGTATACCCTCTTACAAAAGAGAAAACAGCTGAAATGTTACAGAATTTATCAGACAAACGAAATGCTGCAAACGCAGAATAACTTCAGAAACCGAGGTATCTTGCATTGACAAAACAAGTTGAAATAACAAACCGCTCAGGTCATGTCTTACGCGGAATTGTAAATATTCCGGATGAAGGCTCGCGCTTCCCCGCCATCATTAACGTACACGGATTTACCGGAAATAAAAGCGGATACAAAAATATCTATACCCACACAGCCAGATTTCTGGCTGAAAACGGATTTGCCAGCGTCCGCTTTGATTTATACGGAAATGGCGAAAGCGACGGTGAGTTCGAGGACATGACATTCACCGGTATCTTACATGATATCGAAGATATTATAAACTGGACAAAACAGCAGGATTTTGCCAATCCTGATAAAATTATTTTATCAGGCCAGAGCATGGGCGGCTATGCAGCTGCCACTGCTGCGCCTATCGTTAATCCACATGCTCTCATACTCATGTGCCCGGGAGCCGGCATGTGGTTTGGATGTAAAGACCGCGCCGAGGCAATGGAAGCACAGGGAATCACAAAAGCAGATATAGAAGGGCTTTGCTTCCCTACTTCTTTTAACCATGATTTATATCAGTATGAACCGTTTTCATCCGCAGCGGGATATACAGGTGCTGTTCTTCTTATCAGAGGAACGGCAGACGATCTGGTAGATGATGCTACCTGTCATCGATATGAAGCACTCTATAATGGCAAATGCAGTTACAAAACAATTGAAGGCGCAAATCACAACTTTGCAAGCGGTTCTGCAAGAGCTGAATTAGACAGGCTCATATTAGAGTTTTTAACACCATTGAAATAAGATAATCACTTTGAAAGGATGTGTGCACAATGAAATTATTAGAGCCCATTAAAGTTGGAAACATTGAATTTAAAAACCGTATTATGTTTCCCCCACTTACAACAGGATACGAAGAAAAAGATGGATCTATCGGCGAACAGAGTTTTCGTTTCTATGAGCGCCTTGCAAAAGGTGGTGTTGGATACATTGTCATTGGAGACGTTGCTCCTCTTTCAACATTCTCTCCTACACCAAAACTTTACTCTCCTCAACAGGCAGAAGGCTTCCAGCGGCTTGCCGATGCATGTCATAAATACGGTGCAAAGCTTGGAATCCAGCTGTTCCATCCAGACTATAACGTCGCAGCTTTAAACGAAATGTTTCACCAGGGAAAAATGCAGGAGGCAAGAGCCAAACTTCACCATGATATGCAGCACTTTGTAAATGAAGTAACTGCGGAAGAACTGGATGAAATTATTAAGCACATGGAAAATTGTGCTGTTTTAGCCCACAAAGCAGGCGTTGACTGTATCGAAGTACATGGAGACCGCCTTGTCGGATCGCTCTGCTCTCCTATTTTAAATCACAGAACAGATGAATATGGCGGAGACCTTGCAAACCGTACACGTTTCGCCTTAACTCTTGTACGGCGTTTAAAAGCAATTGTCCCAGATATGGTTATCGACTACAAGCTTCCAATCGTAACTCCTCTTGGAGATAACGGCTTTCGGGGAAAAGGTGGTCTTCCATTTGATGAGGCCTGCATTTTTGCAAAAGAATTAGAAGCTGCCGGTGTTGACACATTGCATGTCGCGCAGGCTAACCATACCGGAAATATGGGAGATACCATCCCTGCCATGGGAACACAGCCATACGGTTTTATGGTTTCATACTCTAAAAAAATCAAGGAACTCGTTTCCATTCCCGTATCCGTGGTTGGTCGTATTGTAACACCGGAAGCTGCTGAAGCCGTTATTACAAATGGCTCTGCTGACATCGTTGCACTCGGGCGTTCACTGCTTACCGATCCTGATTTTGCAAACAAGTGTGCCGATGGACACTGCTGCGATGTCAGAACATGTATGATGTGTAATAAAGGATGTACAGACAATATCCAAAACCGTGCATTCCTAAGCTGTGTATTAAATGCCGAGAATGGTTATGAGACAAGCCGTCAGATTACTCCTGCAGTCACAGCAAAGCGAATTGCAATTATCGGTGCAGGAATTGCAGGACTTGAAGCAGCACGTGTCGCCGCTCTGAGAGGCCATCAGGTAACTATATTTGAAAAGTCACTCCAGATCGGTGGTCAGCTTCTTATTGCCAGCGTTCCACCCCGAAAAGAAGAAATGATGAGAAGCATTAACTACTATCTTAACGTGCTTCCCGAATTATCAGTGACATTCCGTCTGGGGCAGGAATTTACCGGAAAAGACTATGATTCGTTTGATGAAGTAATTGTTGCAACAGGTGCAACGAATGCAATCATTCCCGTTCCGGGCAAAGATCTTCCAATCGTTACAAGTGCATGGGATATTCTTGCTAAAAAAGAAATTGTATTCGGCAACGTCTCTGTCATCGGCGGTGGTCTTGTAGGTGTTGAAACTGCGGAATACCTTGCTGCCCGCGGATGTAACGTTACAATTATTGAAATGATGGATCAGATTGCAAAGGAAGAAAGCAGCACGATTCTCCCAACTTTGATGAGTGAATTAGAGCATTCCAATGTCCAGATCCTTACCTCTGCAAAATTATCAGAGATCAATGACCATGCAGTTATTGTTGAGAAAACAGAAAATGAAAAAACCTCGGTCTTAGAGATCAGATCAGATTTCGTTGTAATGGCTGTTGGTGCAAGAAAGAATCTTCCGGATCTTTCGGCTTGTCCGCTCCCGCTTCATTATATTGGCGATTGTGCCGGAGAGCGTCCGAGCAATATCGATCATGCCATTAAATCAGCATATGATGCCGCATGTGAAATATAAAAGGTTTTTTCCCTATTCGTACCCAGTATATATTCACATTCGCAGAATATCTGCAGACATGAAATTACGGGCGTGTCAGTTTCTGACACGCCCGCTTTCATTCTCATCTTATCATTTGTATTCTTGCCGCAGTCTTCCTACAACCGGAAATGCTCCATGCTGTCTGCAAGCACTTTCATGTCGCCCTCCAGCTTCTCGATCATTCCGCTGGAGCGCTCCACCGTTCCCTCCAGCTCAGTTGTCATACTGGAAGTCTCCTCCGTGGATGCCGCATTATCTGTCGCAAGATGCGTCAGCACCTCGATGCTCTGTGTAACTTTCTCACGCTCCTCATTCGCAGTGCGGATCATATCCGTCACCACGCGGATGGAATTCGTACACGCCTCCAGTGCTTTCTGCATATCCAGAAACATCTCGCTGGTATGATTCAGCGCCTCTACCTGCTGCTTCGACGCATCATTCATCTGTACCATAATGCCCATCGACTTCTCGGAATTCTCTGTCAGCTCTCCGATAATGTCGTTAATCTCATGCGCTGTATCTGCCGACTGTGTCGCAAGACTTCCGATCTCTTCCGCAACTACCGCAAATCCGCGTCCGGCTTCTCCCGCGCGCGCCGCCTCGATCGAAGCATTCAGTGAAAGCAGATTCGTCTGATCTGCGATCTCACTGATCAGCGTCGCCGCCTTGCTGATCTTATTGACGGATGCATTGGTACTCTCCGTCTGTGTATACATCGACTCGATATCCGCCTCTGTCTTATTGTTCGTATCGATCAATTCACGAAGCTTAGCGAGCGACTTATTGGAATACTCCTGCATCTGATTGGCATTGCCGACCAGTTCTTCCATCTCGCTGGAGATCTTCTCGATGCCTTCCGCGATCGTCATGATACCGTTGGACGCTTCCGTCGTGGATCCTGCCTGCGTCGTGCTGTTTTCCGCAATCTCATTGACGGCAACCGCAACGTTTCCGATGGACTCCTGCATCGAGGAGAAATTACCAGTAAACGACTGCAGTGCATTCCGCAGATCTGTTGATGCCGTGCTGATGCTTCCTATCAGGGAAACAATCTGCTTCTGCGCGGCATTGAGTGCCTCTGCCGTGTCTCCCAGCTCGTTCTTCTCCCTTACGTTCACGGTCGTTGTCAGATCTCCGTCGGAAAGTCTGGATGCCAGCCCCTGGATCTCCACCAGCGGCTTGCAGAGCTTCGCCGCATAGATTCTCGCCCACACGAACGCCATCACAAGCATAACAGCCATCATTATCACTATCACAATGCAGAGAACCTCGAACTTCTGGTTGATGCGTCCTTCCACACCCGTCATCTCTACCTGCATGTCATCGACGTAGTTACCGGTGGAGACTGCCCATCCCCACGGTGCAAACAACTCGGAATATGCTACCTTCGGCGCAACCGTCACACCGTCCGCCTTCGTAAAGTAAAATTCATTGAATCCGCCTCCGTCGGCACTGTTACAGACCTTCATAATCTCCTGGATGATCATGACACCATTCTGATCCTCCAGATCGTAGCGGTTATTTCCTTCCTGCTCCGCCAGAATCGGATGCATTACCAGATTGTAATCCGTATCATCAATCCAGAAATATCCGCTTCCGTCATCGCGGTAACGCATGGCGCGGACGATCTCCTTCGCTTCTGCTTTCGCTTCTTCCTCTGTCAGTTCCCCTGCCTGGCTCTTATCATATTCTGCCTGCAGCACAGCAATCACCGTCTGGACCTCAGACTTGATCTCTGTGTTGTAACCGGAATCCATCGCACTTTCATATTCCGTCAGCGCCATATTGGTCGTATTCCGGATACTGAAAATGGAAGTTGCCCCAAGCAACAGGGATGCCAGTAATACCAGCATCAGACAGGTCATCGTTAACGTATGTTTCACACTTCTTCTGTTCATACCATGCCACCTTCCTTGTTGTGATTCCGCACAACTCTTCTGTGTTTCTCATTGTTTTTATTGTACTTTATGTACAAAAATCATGCAATGGTACTTCCTTACCAAAAGTGAAACATTTCTCAACAGACCTACGCATTCAGGAAATCTCTGATCTCCTCCGGTTCGCGGACAAAATGATCTGCACCATGTTCTTTTAAGAACGCTTCCTCCCGGAATCCCCACAGGACGGAAATGCACGGCAGACCGGAATTTTTCGCTGTCATCACATCCACCTCGGAATCTCCGACATACACGGCGCCCTCCTTTGGCATGCCAAGCTCCTTTAATGCCGCATAGACCGTATCCGGCGCCGGTTTTTTCGCCACTCCGGCACTCTCGCCGATTGCCACTTTCACAATTCCCTCAAAATAAATCTCCGCCAGTTCCTTCACCGCAGAATCCGGCTTGTTCGACACGATCGCAAGCGCATATCCGTCCGCCTTCAGTTCCCGGAGCAGATCAATCACTCCGTCATAGGCTTTTGTATTGTCATTGCAGTGAATATCATAATACTCCCGGAAAATCGCAAGCGTCTGCTCAAAGACTTCCGGTGCCGTTCCCTCCGGAACCGCCAGCTCGATCAGGCGCGCCACACCGTTTCCGACAAACCGGCGCACATCATCCAGTGTGCGCTCCGGCATATTCATCCTGCGCAGCGCATAGTTTGTTGCTTTTGTCAGATCCTCCAGTGTATACAAAAGTGTTCCATCCAGATCAAAAATGACTGTCTCGTATTTCTTCATTCTCCCACTCCTCTTCGCCTCGCGTGTGCATTACGCGCATTGCATGTCGTTCTGCATATCTGCACATCTCTTATTTTACGCTGACTTCTCCCGCCAGTACCCGCTTGTAATCTTCATAATTCTTCGCAAGCAGTGCCGGTGTGTCCAGTCCGTACGGACATTTGCTCTTGCATTTGTTACAGTGCAGGCAGCCCTCAATTTTTTTCATCTTCGCCTGCATCTCCGGCGTCAGCTGTGCCTCCGACGGCGCGCGGCGCAGCA
>OGQH01002176.1_pt1 | contig 14364 bp, 13 predicted proteins | sample 1553181 | NCBI WGS metagenome assembly OGQH01 (sample SAMEA2579946, study PRJEB22360) | human gut metagenome | biome: human gut; feature: human-associated habitat; material: faeces | place: Denmark | collected 2008/2010 | reverse complement strand
AAAGGATTTAGTCTTTATAAGATTAATCAGCTTGTAGAACAAGGACTTCTAAGAAAACTGAATAAAAAATTCTATGAGAACACCAATTTTCAAGGAGCTGAGTCTGATTTTTATTATGCTTATGCATATGTTCCGTTTGGGGTTATTTGTCTAATGAGTGCTGCAGTTTTTTATGATCTCACCACATATAGACCAGATGGAATAGATGTGGCTATTCAAAGAAAAGCGAGAGTCTCTACTCTTCCAGACTGGCCTGAGATACAGTTGTATTATTATACGGATGATAGATATGAATTAGGAATAGAAACAATTGAAGATGGTAGTAATAGGTTCCATATTTACAATGTAGAAAAGACTGTAGTAGATATTGTTTTTTATCGTGAGAAGATTGGGATAGAAGAAACAAAAGAAATATTGATAAATTATCTAAAAAGAAGTAACAGAAATCTTAATCAGCTTATTCGCTATGCTGATCAAATGAAGTGTGGAGATATAATGAGAAATTATTTGGAGGTACTTGTTTGATGAATGCTGAGTCGGTAAAAGTACGATTGAAAAATATTGCTGTAAAAGATGGTGGAACTATGCAAGATAAACTTATAACATATGCTTTGGAACGTTCGATTTACAGGTTATCAGTTTCAAAATATGTGGATAGATTTACACTTAAAGGCGGTATTTTTCTATACGCATTGTTTGATAAACAGTTTGCTAGGGCAACGAGAGATATTGATTTACTTGCTAATCGAATTCCTAATGATGTAGAAAAAATGTATAAAATTTTTCAAGATGTGTTTTCTATAGACAGCGATGATGCATTACGTTTTGATATAAATTCACTGAATGTTAATAGTATTACGGAATTTAAAGAATATCATGGAGTGAATGTATCTATAAATGCATATTTGAATAGAACAAGAATACCTGTATCAATTGATATTGGTTTTGGCGATGTGGTATATCCTGACAGAATAGAAATGGATTTTCCGGCGATTCTTGATATGGATGAACCTAGAATATTTGCTTATTCAGTGTATTCTGTAATTTCTGAAAAATTTGAAGCATTTGTATCTCTTGGCTTAATCAATGGTAGATATAAAGATTTTTATGATATATATATTTTAGCAAATCGATTTGATTTATCAGGTTCAGAGTTGCAGAAAGCCGTTCAGGAAATTTTTTCCCACAGACATACATCATTTGATGTTATCGTCGTATTTGAAGATGATTTTGTAAATGATTATACAAGAAATAATAGGTGGAAGAGTTTCATAAAAAAGAAAAAAGCAATAGAAAGTGTAAGTTTTAATGATGCAATCACAATTGTGAAATCAGTGTTGATTCCAATTGTAGATGCTATACAATTAGGCTTGGTCTTTGATAAGAACTGGTCATTTGAAGAGAAAAAATGGAAATAACAAGTACATCAATTATGGATACTTAATGAATTTTTTTGTGGTGTTACAAGCTCTGAGAGGCGGATAAAAGATAATAATATGACGGACAACCAGTTTAAACTGGCTTTCTTTTTTTTTTTTTTTTTTTACGTGTAATTTGAATGATATTCGGCAAAATAACAAAAAGCCGAATAACGTTTAAAAAATGTATTTAACTGTTAACAAACAACGAATATTCTATCATTGAGTAAATAGTGAATGAGGACTATAATCTTTGTTAAGGTTATAAGAATAATGGTATTAAGGGAAAAGAAAATGATACTCTAGTAGACTAATGAGTCTAAGGTATTTAGGAACCGATAACACATATAGTATGACAATGATGTTTTTGCATCTAATCGTCATACTTTTTTTGTTTTTATCTACTAAAAAATACGTAAAATATTTACATGAAACATATTGACAAAGAAAACCTTTACATCATATAATGAGACTGTAGAAAAAAGATTTTTACAGGAAAAGGAGACCATGTAAATGATTTACACAATTACATTTAATCCAGCATTAGATTATGTTATCACAGTTGATCATTTCCAGAAGGGAATTGTCAATAGAGTATGTGAAGAACATATCTTCTGTGGAGGTAAGGGTATTAATGTTTCAGCCATCCTTAAGGAACTTGGTTATGAATCTCAGGCTCTAGGATTTGTAGCAGGTTTTACTGGTGATGAAATTGTACGTCGTGCGAAGAGTGAGTATGATATCAATACTGATTTCATCAAGGTTGAAAAAGGTATGTCACGTATTAATGTAAAGATGCGTAGTGATGAAGAAACAGAAATCAATGGTATGGGACCTATGATCACTGATGAAGATGTAGCAAAGCTTTTTGAAAAGCTTGATACATTAAAAGAAGGAGATGTCCTTGTTCTTTCTGGTTCTATTCCTAAGTGCATCAGTCCTAGAATCTATGAAGAAATTCTAGAAAGATTACAGAACAAAGGTATCTTATTTGTCGTTGATGCAACTGGACAGTTGCTAGTGAATGTATTGGCTTATCATCCATTCTTAATTAAGCCAAACAATCATGAGATTGAAGAAATCTTTGATGTAAAACTAGAAACTGAAGAAGATCTAGTCATGTATGCGAATAAGCTACAGGAAATGGGCGCACGTAATGTCTTGATTTCACTTGCAGGTGATGGTTCTTTATTAGTAGATGAAAATGGTCATACACATCGCTTAGGTGTATGTAAGGGTACAGTAAAGAATTCAGTTGGTGCTGGTGATTCTATGGTAGCTGGTTTTGTGGCTGGTTATCTCAATAATGGGAATTATGATGAAGCATTGGCTTTAGGTACAGCATGTGGTGGAGCAACTGCTTTCTCATATTCATTAGCAAAAAGAGACTTCATTGATGAATGTCTCGCACAATTGAAGGGAGAATAACATGAAAATTACTGAGTTATTGGACTTAAAGGGCATTGAACTTGGTGTCTCTGTAGGTTCAAAAGAAGAAGCAATTAATAAGCTTGTTGACTTGATGTGTGCAACTGGTAAGATTTCAGACAAAGATGCATACAAAGAAGGTATCTTAGCACGTGAAGCATTAACTTCTACTGGTATTGGTGAAGGAATTGCTATTCCTCACGCACAGGTGGCAGCAGTTAAAGCTCCAGGGTTAGCAGCAATGACTGTGCCTGATGGTGTAGACTATGAATCATTAGATGGTCAGCCTGCTCACTTATTCTTTATGATTGCGGCACCTGCAGATGGTGGAAGCACTCATTTACAGGCATTAGCTAAACTATCAGCATTATTAATGGATGAAGGTTTCCGTCAGGATTTATTAAATGCGAAGACTCCAGAAGAATTCTTAAGCATGATCGATAAGAAGGAAGCAGACAAAGATGCTGAAGAAGCTGCAGAAGCAGCTGCACCAGTAGTTACTGGTTATAAGGTATTAGCTGTTACTGCATGTCCTACAGGTATTGCGCATACATTCATGGCTGCAGAAAACTTAACTAAAGCAGGTGAAAAGCTTGGTGTACCACTAAAAGCTGAAACAAACGGTTCTGAAGGTGTCGGAAATGCGTTAACTGCAGAAGAAATCGCAGCATGTGATGGTATTATCGTTGCTGCAGATAAGAATGTAGAAATGGCTCGTTTTGATGGTAAGCCAGTTCTTACAGTACCTGTTACTGAAGGTATCCGTCATCCTGAAGAATTAATCAATAAGATTGAAAACGGTGAAGCACCAATCTATCATGCAAGTGCAGATGCTAAAGAAGCAGCTGCATCAGGTGAAAGTGCAGGTAGAAGCTTCTATAAGCACTTAATGAATGGTGTATCTCATATGTTACCATTCGTTGTAGCTGGTGGTATCATGATTGCCATCTCATTCTTAGTAGATGATAAGAGCGCAGGGGCTAAGTTTGGTTCATCAACTCCTCTTGCTGCTTGGTTCAATAATATGGGTAACGTATCATTTGGTATGATGTTACCAATCCTTTCTGGATTCATCGCAATGTCAATTGCAGACCGTCCAGGTTTAGCTGTAGGTTTTGCAGGTGGTTTACTTGCAAAATCTGGTGCTACTTTCTTAGATCCTAGTGCTGCAAAAGTAGCAGCTACTCCAGGTTTCTTAGGTGCATTATTATATGGTTTCGTAGCTGGTTATATCGTTCTATTCTTAAAGAAGTTATTTAAAGGCTTACCAAAATCATTAGAAGGTGTTAAACCTATTCTTTTATACCCATTACTTGGTGTATTCTGTATGGCTGTATTTGCAAGTGCCATCAACCCATTAATGTCTATCATTAACCAGGCTTTAACTAACTTCCTTAGTGGTTTAGGTAACTATGGTATTATTCTTGGTGTTGTAGCTGGTGGTATGATGTCTATCGATATGGGTGGACCATTCAATAAAGCAGCTTATGTAACAGCAACTGGTTTACTTGCAAGTGGTAACTATATCTTAATGGCAGCTGTTATGGCTGGTGGTATGGTACCTCCTCTCGCAATCGCTTTATCTACTACATTCTTCAAGAATAAGTGGACTGAAGATGAAAGAAATGCTGGTTTAGTTAACTATATCATGGGATTATCTTTCATTTCTGAAGGTGCTATTCCATTTGCAGCCAATGATCCAATCCATGTTATTCCATCATGCGTTATTGGTTCAGCTGTTGCTGGTGGTTTATCAGTCGCATTCAATTGTCAGTTAAGAGCACCTCATGGTGGTGTATTCGTTATCGCAACTGTAAGCAACTGGCCATTATACTTACTTGCTATTGCAGCAGGTTCAGTAGTAGGATGCTTAATTCTTTCTACATTAAAGAAAGCTAAATAGTTATTATGAAGTGTTGGGTAAAACTGACACTTTTTATTATACATTATCAGTCAAAATGTAAAAAATGTTACAGAGAAGTGTAAAGAATGGTGAAAAGGTGTTGTAAAAAGATGGGGGTATGGTAGAATTTCATATGTCTTTCTAAAAAAAGACATAATATCGAAGAAAGGGGGAAAACAAATATGAAAAAATAGACAAGACCTGTAGTTGTAGAAGAACAGTTTACAGCTAACTCTAATGTCAGCGTATGTTATAGCTTAGTTTGTACATTACCTGGCAAGGATCCTTATACTGAAGATGGTATGTCTACTTTTAATTATTTCGAATATAAAGTTAAAGATAGAGGTAATATCCATCAGATTTGGGGACAACAACATTTCCGTGGACTAGAAAAACATGATGAAAACTGTGCTTTACCTGCACGTTATAATGCAGATACTGGCGTATTTAAAGAATCAGGTGGTAATGCTGCTCAGGTTTCAAATATCCAGATTGATACTGCAGATGTAGCTGCAAATGGTAAATATCCTGCAATATGGACAAGCCATTATATAGGATTTGATTATCATCATATGGGATATGCAGTAGATGATTCTGTTGGTCATCCACTTAGATCTTAATACATGAAGTATAGAAGGTAGTGAAAGCTGCCTTTTTTTATTTGATAGATGAAGATAATAGGATTGCATATGATAATAAGAATTTTCCTTAATCTGTAACACTGATGATGGAATACTGCTTCTTATTAAAAATGTTTCAAAAAGTAACTTGTAACAATGAAAAAATATTGTAAAAAGTATGTGGTATGTTAAAATAACACTTGTCTGCCGATAGAACGGCAGATTATTTCAAAAGTGAAAGGGGGAAATGAATATGAAAAAATGGATGACACCAACAGCTGTTGAAGAAAACTTTTTAGCAAATAATACAGTGAGCACATGTTATAAAATCGCTTGTAATACAGATGCTGCTAATAATGTTGAAAAATCGTTCTATCCAGCAGGATATAGGGCACATTATCATAGAGGAAACTATTGTGGTGATGCTGAGCATCAGGTACTTGTTACTAATAAAAACAATGAAATTGTAGGTATGAAAGAATTAAATGCTGATAATGGTACATTAGATTGTGCTTTGTATACTGATGTTAACTACAATAAAGAAATGTCACCAAGTAAAATTTCTGATTATGTTAATAAGAAAATTTATTGGAAGACAGAGACTACTTTCCTTTTTATAACTACTGAATATCATCACCAAGGTACTGTTCAGCTAGTGGATGCAAGTAAGAGAAACATGTCTTAAACTATAAAACATTGAAAAAGCTTATGAAATATATTAATATTTCAGTAAGCTTTTTTATTTTGGAATGAAGGGGAGAATTATATGGAACCAATGGAAGATGCCAATACCGTTGAAAGGATGCTTATTCATAAGGCTGCAAGTGTTAAATCACCTGCCAACGGTAGTATAGAACTATTACCTCTATGTAATATGAATTGTGATATGTGTTATGTTCATTTAACTCATAAACAATTAGAAGAAGCAGGAGGAAGAATTCATACTGGTAAAGAATGGTTAGAAATAGGGAAACAGATGGTAGAGAATGGAACACTATTCTTATTACTTACTGGTGGAGAACCATTACTACATCCTGATTTTAAAGAAATCTATTTGGGTCTTAAAAAGATGGGTATCGTTATCACAATTAATACGAATGCAACATTAATAGATGAATCATGGGTAGAATTCTTTAAGCAACATATGCCTAGACGTATTAATATTACTTTATATGGCTCTAGTAATGAGACATATGAAAGATTATGTCATTATAAGAATGGTTATGATAAGGTTATGAATTCTATTAAGATGTTACAGGAAGCAGATATTCCTGTAAGAGTAGGTTTCTCTCTTGCAAAGAATAACCAGAAGGATGCCGGAGATGTATTAAAGATGGTCACTGATATGGATATTCCAATCTCATTTGATACATATATGCTTCCTGCAACACGTGAAAGAAAGTTACCTTATAATCAACAGGCAAGACTTGCACCAGAAGATGCAGCTCTAACCTTTGCGCATAATCTAGATAAGATTGATTCTATTGATCATGTAGAAGAGTATGTGAATAAACAGCTTAAGTTAGTAGAAGATAGAGTGATTGGTGAAGAACAGGAAGGACAAATGGAATGTCTGGCTGGAAGATGTTCTTATACAGTAAACTGGCAGGGTGAAATGCATCCATGTGTTATTTTAACTGCACCTACTGCAAATGTCTTTGAGGTGGGCTTTAAACAGGCCTGGGAGACTGTTTCTGATGGGTGTTCAAAGATCAGATTATATTCTGGATGTTCTGTATGTAAATTAAAGCCTATTTGTCGTACATGTGCTGCAAGCCATTTATTAGAATCTGGCAGCTATATGGGTAAACCAGAATATATGTGTCGTTATACAGAAACACTCTATGAAGAATATAAGAGAATGAAGAAGGATTTCGAGAAGTAAGAATTACTCTTACTTCTTTTTGTCCTTATACATAAGTTCTCTACAAATATATAAAATATTATGGTAGAATGGCAATAACTATCAGAAAGGAGTAATTATGGAACGTATATATACGATTGGAACTTTCACATTTAAGTTAATTTTTGATGAGAAGTTAATAAAGATTCCTCCTAACTTTCAGATATTTGAAAGTCAGGAAGAACCTGAATATACATATGAGTTTATAGTCAGTGAGAAACTACCACAAATAGAAGGGAGAGTAGTCTCTCAAAGGGATGAGTTATTAATCCTTGATTGTGATGGGTTAGAAACAAGATATCTAGGTATTAAGGGGAGTGATTGGTATTATGGGGTTTATCAAGAATTAACACCTCATAGTGCAAGATCTATTATTCTAAAAGATACTTTAGGAGAATTGTATGTAGACCCATTCTTCTGTTCTTTCTTCTCTTTAGAGAAGAAGTTATTAGAGAAAGATGCATTAGTGCTTCATTGCAGTTATATGCAGTATAAGGATTATGCGATTCTATTCTCAGCACCTAGTGGTACAGGTAAGACAACACAGGCGACATTATGGGAAGAATATAAAGGATCCCATGTAGTGAATGGTGATAAGGGATTACTTATGAAGGATGATGGTGTATGGACAGCCCATGGATGGCCTGTATGTGGGTCTAGTGGTGTATGTCATAATAAGAATGTCCCTATTAAGTGTGTTGTAATGTTATCTCAGGAAAAAGAAAATAAGATAGAGAAATTAAGTCCTATAGCTGCTTTTAAGGAAGCCTATAGTCAGCTCACAGTGAATAGATGGGATAAGAGAAGTGTACTTAAGTCTATGGATTTATTACAGGACTTAATAGACAATGTGCCTTTCTATCATCTAGGATGTACTATTTCTAAGGAAGCTGTAGAAACTCTAGAGAAGGTCTTGTAATGAAGAAGAAGGTTATAAGCTGTATTGTGATGTTATGTATGTGTATTGTGTTAGGAAGTGGTTATTTAGTGTATGAGTCTTATTACACGATTGATGTCACACAATACACAATGAAATCAGATAAGATTCATAGCCCTGTTAATATTGTCATGATAGCGGATGTTCATGATAATCATACAAAGATTAAGAAACAGGTTATAAATAAGATTAAGAAGTTAAAGCCTGATTTGATTATGTGTGTAGGGGATATTATTGATAATGAATCTAAGAGTGATCAAAGTACACTTGATTTCTTACATTCATTAGTGGGTATAGCACCTGTTTATATGAGTTATGGAAACCATGAGTTGGAGTATTATAGTCATCATGCTTTCCAGATAGAGAATATTAAAAATACAGGTGTACACTTCTTAGATGAAAGTTATGAAGACATAACAGTGAAAGGTAATAGTATAAGAGTAGGTGGTATATATGATTATGCCTTCAGTAATGAAGATGGGGGTATAAGTAAAAAGTCCATGCATAATAATCATGTCTATCGTTACTTAAGTACATTTAATAAGACAGACAGTTATCGTATTATGTTATGTCATAGACCAGATACCTTTATTTATGCAGATGCCTATATGTGGAATGTAGGACTTATATTAAGTGGTCATGTCCATGGAGGACAGATTATTCTTCCTAATGGCAAGGGGCTGTATGCACCTGAGCAGGGATGGTTTCCTAAGTATGATTATGGTTTATATAGGTTAGGTATTAATAATATGATTATTACAAGAGGGGTGAGTAGTTCTGGAGAAGCACTGCCTAGGATGAATAATCCAGCAGAAATCGTTCAGATCACAGTAAGATGAAGATAGTAGATATAAATGAATATATGCCTGTATTAATAGATTTAATAAATCAGGGTAAAGATGTACGTTTTACTGTCACAGGTAGTTCTATGAATCCTTTCTTAATTCATATGCGTGATAGTGTCATTATATCTAAGCCTGTTGAACCTTTTAAGAAGGGAGATATTGTTTTCTTTCAAAGAGAGAATGGGCAGTATGTGATGCATAGAATACATCATATAAAGAAGGACATGCTATATATTATTGGTGATAATCAGACAGATATGGAAGGCCCTGTAGACCCTAAGCAAGTGTTTGGAATCATACATACAGTATATAGAAAGGATAAAAAGATTACTGAAGGGGACTTCTGGTGGGTATTTTTTGAGAAGATCTGGCTACATTTGATACCTTTCAGGCATTTGATTATGAGATTATACAAGTAAAATAAGAATTTAGTGTAATTTTTGCTCTATTCATGCATTAAGTGTTGTCAAAACTCCCAAAATGTGTGAAAAGATGTTATACTATTCACTAAATGTAAAAAGGGGTGAACTTATGATTGATATACATAGTCATATTCTTCCTCTCGTAGACGATGGTTCTAAGAGTGTAGACATGAGTCTAGAGATGTTAGATCAGGCTTATAGAGATGGTACAGAAGAAATCATCTTAACGCCACATCTTGCCTATGCATATGGTTTTGATAATCCTAGAGAAAAGATTGAAAATCTTTTTGAAGAGTTTAGAAATATAGTATGGGATGTAGGTATTCCTATTAAACTACATCTAGGATGTGAGTTCTTATATAGTTCTAAGGAATCTTTTGAAAAACATTTCAAGGATATTACAACTCTTGCAGATACAAAATACTTATTAGTAGAATTCTATTTTGATGTCAATGAGGATGTTATTCTTGAAGCAGTAGAAAGTGTGCTTGAAAAGGGATGTATACCTGTTATTGCACATCCGGAACGTTTTGAAGCATTTCAGACAAATACAGAACTTGCACCACGCATTATAGAGATGGGTGGCTATCTACAGATGAATAAAGGGTCAATACTTGGAGACTATGGTTCTATAGTCAAAGATACAGTATACGACTTGTTGGATAGAAGATTGATACATTTAGTAGGAAGTGATGCACATAACTTACGTAACAGATATCCTGCCATGTATGAATCATTTGAGAAGGTAAAGACTTATTTTGGTAGTTCTTATGCGAAGAGAATCTTCAATGAGAATCCAGAGAAATTATTAAACGGGGGAAAGGTATGAACAATAAGGTCAGAAACGGAATCATATTCCTAGTGATTGCGGCTTTATATTTTGGTTTCATTTATTATGATAACCATAAGCCTCAAACAGGGGAATCACCTGTCATTAATGTACCTACAGGTACTTTAATGATTAAGGCAAATGATGATGAGAAGAAGACAACCAAAGCACTATTAAAGGGTATTAAGGCCACTGATAAGGAAGATGGAGATATTACTAAGAAAGTGTTTGTACAGAGTATGAGTTCTTTTGGAGAAGGTAATACAAGAATCGTTACTTTAGGTGTCTTTGATAAGGATGATAACTATACAACAGTAACGAGACAGATTCAGTACAAAGATTATATTGCACCACAGATTAACTTAAATAGTGCACTAGTGTATTCATGGATTAGTTCTAAAGCACAGTTTGGTGATTATGTGAGTGCTTATAGTTGTGTAGATGGTGATATTAGTTCTCGTGTAAAAGTACTAAGAGAGTATACAGAGAATGATGATCATTATGTTGCGTTTGCGGTAAGTGATAGTACAGGAACTGAAACAAAACTTACATTAAAGGCGTACCAGACTAATAAGGAACAGACAGTGACAATTAATCTGGATACTTATTTAATGAGAGTTAAAGTAGGTACAAAAGTGAATGCAAAGAGTCATATCCAGTCTATTATGATGGATAAGATGGATTATTCTAGCTTAAAGAATCAGGTGACTATTAATACGGACTATGATCCTAATACACCGGGTATGTATGAATTTATTTATAGAGTGAAGACAGCCAATGACGACTATGGTTTAACTAAACTTGTTGTCATTGTGGAACAGTAAGGGGGATATATATGGAAAACAATAAACAGAATGAAGATCTCCTTTCCGTTATAAGTTGTATTATTGATGATGTATTTCATAGATGGGTACTTATTCTTGCAGTGATGTTTATTTGTGGGAGTATGTTTGATGTTGTAAAGACTGTCAACTATGTACCTCAATATGGTTCTAATATGACTGCTACATTAGGTAGTGGGGGAGATACATTTAAGAACCTAGATAAGATTCAGAGTTATATAAGTACTTTGAACTACTTAATGAATAGTAAAAATGCGCGTGCCTATGTAAAGAAGAAGATGGATATCCCATCTACTACATATACAGCAACTATTAGTACACAGCAGGCAAATATTATTAAATTTAATGTGACTGCAGATACGAAGAAGGAAGCTTATTATGCGATTGGGTATTTAACTGAATGGTATGCAGGAAGTACACAGCGTTATAATTTCCCATATGCAATCAATATGTTAGAAGAAAGCAGCTTCTCTACTACGCCAGTAAACTACAACAGTCATAAGGGTAACTTTATGAAGGGTGCATTAGTAAGTGGTGCTGTATTAGTATTTATTCTCGCTTTATATTACTTCTTTAGAGATACAGTGAAGAGTGATAAGGAAGCTAAACAGAAGTTAAATGCAAGACTATATGCAAGAATTCCTTTTGAAAAAAAGAAGAAAAGAAATCCTTTCAAGAAGAACAGAAAAGCTATTCTTATTACTTCACTTAAGACAAGTTTCTTCTACAGAGAATCTATTAATAAGTTAAGAAGTAAAGTAGAAGCATCTAGTCAGAAACATGGTTATACTTCTTTCATGATTACTAGTGCTCATGAAAATGAAGGTAAATCAAGTGTAGGTGCTAACTTAGCCTTAGCACTTGCTAAGAATGGTCATAAGACTATTTTAGTTGATATGGACTTTAGAAAGCCTTCATTAAATAAGATTTTTGAATTAAAGACAAATACAAGCTTAAATAATGCGATTGAAGGAACATTCCATTGGAAGTCTCAGGTTGTTACTCTAGATCATCCAGGTTTAGACTTATTACCTTGTCAGCAGGATTTAAAGGATTCTGAAAAACTCACTGGAAGCAATCGTTTAAAAGCTATCGTAGAAGAATTGAAAGAAGAATATGATTATGTCATTGTCGATGTCAGCCCTGCTTACTTATTAAATGAACCAATGACTATCAATGAAATGATGGATGCAACATTATTCGTTGTAAGACAGGATTATGCTGAAAAAGACATGATTAATGAAACTATTTCACGTTTGACTTATGTTAAGAATAACGTAGTAGGTATTGTATTCAACAGTAGAGTTTATGAACCAAGTACAATGCGTGGTACTTATGGTTATAGATATGGATATAACAGATATAGAACTAAGGGGGGAGAATAATGGATCAAACAAGTTCAGATGTACAGAAAATAGATTTAATGAAGTATTTTGACCGTTTCTTCCGTGCTTTCCGCCGTTTATGGAAATATGTTGTATTATTCCTATTGATTGGAATACTCGCATTTGAAATGAAAGAAGTACTTTTCTTTAATACCACTTATACAAGTGAAGCCGTATTTGTTCCTGCTACTAGCCAGGAGGATGTTTATTACTATGCAGACTCTAAGAATGGAGAATCTACAAACTCATTGATTCCTACATTCAATTCATTACTGACTAGTAATGAAATGCAGAATGTTATTAAGGAAGTATTACATGTGCAGTCAGTACCTGCCACTATTACTACAACTCAGACTAAAGGAACAAACCTCGTTACTTTAAGAGTAACTGCAAGTAATCCTAAGGATGCTTATAATGTAGCTACTTGTGTTGTTAATAACTATGATAACGTAACAGCGAATGTAATGGACGATGTAACAATCACATTATTAGATAATCCTAATATGCCTAAGAGTCCTGATGCAAATCCAGACTATGTTAAGGCAGCTATGAATGGTGGTATGTTAGGTCTTGCAGCAGGTATTCTATTCTTAATTATTGCTTCTATCTTTAGAAATACTATTCTAGATAAGAAGGATGTTAGAAATATCCTTGGTATGGATTATATTGCGAAGATTCCTTTTGTAGAAGGCTATGATAAACGTAAAAAGACTGGTGCGAGTCTATTACTTAATTCTCCAGGTATGAAATCTGGATTCAGACATGCATTCCATAACATTAGAATTAAGATGGAACAGGCTCATAAAGCTAAAGATCAGTCAGTCTTTATGTTTACTAGTACTGTACCTAATGAAGGTAAAACATTAGTATCTGTCAATAGTGCTATTTCATTAGGACAGAAGGGTTATAAAGTATGTCTTGTAGACTTAGACTTAAGAAACCCTTCAGTAGAAAAGACTATGAAGTATGCGAACATTAAACGTACTTCATTAGATTTCTTAAATGATTCGCATATGTCATTAGAAGATTGTATTGTTCATATGGATGATATTGATGTTATATTTGGTAGTGATATTTCAATGGATGGTGCAACAGAATTATCAAGACCTAGACTTTCAATCTTAATTGAAGAACTTAGAAAGCATTATGATTATATTATTCTAGATGTACCACCTCTATTCATGATGCAGGATGCTTTATTAGTTGCAAAACAGGCTGATAGTGCTATTGTTGTAGTGAAACAGGATCATGCTACTGCAGCTGATATCTTAGATTCTGTAGATGAATTACATGATACTTTACCAAATATTCTAGGTGCAGTATTGAATGGTTATAAGAACACATTCTTTACAACTGAATCATCTAGTGGTTATGGCTATGGTTATGGATACGGCTATGGCTATGGTTATGGGAAAAGATAGTATTTAGATTTAGAAGGGAAGAGGTTTTATGTCTATAAAGAAATTTGATACAACCCTTTGGCTTAGTTCTCCTACAATGCATGGGGATGAATTAAAATATATGTCAGAAGCTTACGAAACAAACTGGATGTCTACACTTGGTGAAAATATCAATGTAGTAGAAGAAGAAATCAGTCGTATTGTAGGTGTAAAGTATGCAGTTGCACTCTCAGCAGGTACTGCATCTTTACATATGGCTGTAAAGTTAGCTGGTGTTAAGCCAGGGGATAAAGTATTCTGTTCTGATATGACTTTCTGTGCAACAGTGAATCCTATTGTTTATGAAGGTGGTATTCCAGTTTTTATTGATACAGAATATGATACTTGGAATATGGATCCAAAGGCTTTAGAGAAAGCTTTTGAATTATATCC
>OGQH01002170.1_pt1 | contig 14408 bp, 10 predicted proteins | sample 1553181 | NCBI WGS metagenome assembly OGQH01 (sample SAMEA2579946, study PRJEB22360) | human gut metagenome | biome: human gut; feature: human-associated habitat; material: faeces | place: Denmark | collected 2008/2010 | reverse complement strand
AAGTATTACTAACCTTTTCCCTTTTTTTCCTTATATTACGTTTTTCATTTCTTCAAATCTTTTTATCTTTTGAGTAGTTGTTTTTATTAATTCTTTATCTGTTAAAGTAATTTCTCTAATATATTTATAAGCAGGCATTGTTTTGTTTACCTTCTTCACTTCTTGCCAAATTAATTCTTTTAATTTTTCTTCTTCATCTGTTCCATAAATTTCTTTTACATTATCCTTGTCATAAACAATCTTACAACAAATTTTATAATCTCCATCATCTTCTGGCTTTCCGTATACAAAACTTTCTTTTATTCCTTCAATTTTATTAACTAAAGTTTCAAGTTCTTCTGGATAAATGTTTTTTCCATTTTTTAATACAATAACAAATTTCTTTCTTCCTGAAATAAATATGTATCCATCCTTATCTATTTTTGCTAAATCTCCTGTATGTAGCCACCCATCTTCTAATGTTTCTTTTGTTGCTTCTTCATTGTTATAATATCCAAGCATTATTGATGGTCCTTTTGCAAGTAATTCTCCTACTCCTTCTTCATTTGGATTTTCTATTTTTACGTCTATACTTGGAAAAGCTTTTCCTATTGAACCTAATCTTTGATATTTGTCATCTTCTGCTGCTATTACTGGTGAACTTTCTGTTAAACCATACCCTTGTAACATTTTTATTCCAAAATTGTTAAAACCTCTTTCTGCTTCCGGATCCAAAGCAGCTCCTCCTGCAACAAATAATCTAGCTTTTCCTCCTAGGTTTTCATGTACTTCTTTAAATATTATTCTTCTTATATCAATTCCAAATTTTAATAAGAAATTACTAATTTTTATTCCCTTTTTTACAGTTTCTAATTTTCCTTTTTTCTCTATTCCCTTCATAATCTTTTTGTATATTGTTTCATATAAAATAGGAACAGATATCATTGCAGTTACTTGGAACTCTTTTACATTATCTGCTATATGTCTAATTCCTTCACAAAATGCAATAGAACATCCTTTTGAAATTGGATATAAGAAACCTACTGTACACTCAAAAGTATGATGTAATGGTAAAAATGATAACATTCTATCGTCTTCTTTTAACTTTATAACAGATGCTATATCCATTAAATTAGCACATATATTTTTATGTGATAACATAACAGCTTTAGACCTTGCTGTTGTTCCAGATGTAAATAACATTATCCCCATTTCTTCTGCATTAATTTTAGCATCTAAAAATTCTCTATCTCCATCTTCTATTTTTTTCTTTCCTTTTTCTAATAATTGCTTTAATGAATACACTTCTTTTTCATTTTTTTCTATATCCATTGAAATAAAATATTTTACATTTGTATTTTTTTCTTCTCTTACTCTGTTCATTACTTCGTCGTATTTTTTAGAGTAAACTATAGCTTCTATTTCTGAACGCATCATTAGACTCTCGATTTCATTATCAGGAAGAGCTTTATCTAAAGGCACAATTACTCCTACTCCAGTTGCAACAGCTAAATATACTAATCCCCACTCATATCTATTGTCAGAGATAACAGCAACTCTTTTTCCTTTTAAACCTAATTCAATAAGTGCTGTACCTAAAGAATTTATATCATCTCTAAATTCTTTATGTGTAATTTCTCTAAACTTACCTTTTTCTTCAGTTTTAAATACATATGCTGGTCTATCTCCATATATCTCACCAGTTTTATTTAGCATATCTTTTAAGTCTGTAAATTCCATATAATCATGAATTGGTTTTCTCATTGTTTTATCTCTCCTCTATTTATTTTTAATCCTTCTATTATTGTATTCTCAAATTCTTTATATAATTTTATAATATCAATTTCTTCTTTACTTCTTGCTTTATATACCAAACTTGAACATATTAGTCCATAAATTTCAGAAGCAATTGCTTGTGGATTTCCTTTTTTTATTTCGCCTTTTTCAATTCCTTCTCTTACAATATCTTCTATTTTACTAATATATGAAAGGATATTTTCTTTACACATTTGGTTTCTACTTTCATTTCCCCAAAATTGGCTTAAAAGTATAGTTATTAAATCTTCATATTTTACTACTATTTTTATTTGTATTAAAACAATAGCTTTTAGTTTATCAATATAATTAGGAAATTTTGCAGTTTTTATATCTACACTATTTTGTAAAAGTTTTATACCTTCTTCTACTAAAAAATTAAATATTTCTTCTTTACTTGAAAAATGATAGTATAGTGTCCCTTTTGCTACTCCTACTGTTGCAGTTATATCTTCTATACTTGTTGCATCATACCCTTTTTCTGCAAATAATTTCATTGAAGTTTCAAATATTTTTCTTTTTGTTTTGTTCATACTTTTTTATCCTCTCACCTACAGATAATTTGTTTTTATTATATATACTTTTGTTTAATATTGCAATAGTTTTATGTTATTTTGAACAAGTAGTTCAATTATTTTTTTACTGTATTTATATTATTGTTTGTATCTATATGTTTCATTAAATAGTGTAAGAGCTAGTTCCTTAAGGGTTATAATATTTTTAAGATTATATCCTTTTCATTACGTTCAAAAAGAAAATCTAATATAAAAAAACAAGGCTTTTTCACTCAGGCTAAAATGTATATATGTATATGATTTTACAATGTTTGAATATGATTGAAGCAATATTAGAATTTCTTAAAGAAATTCATGGAAAATGTTCACGTCGAGCTTTAGCTCGGACTAAGTGAAAGGGTGCCATTAATTTATTTTAGAAATTCTTATGTTGCGTATTGAACTGAAAACATTATAAAATCATATACATATATACATTTTCCCGTGAACATTACTCATTTTTTTATATAAGATTTTCTATTTTTCTCTTCAATCAAACGGATATAATCTTAAAAATATTATAACCCTTAAGGAACTAGCTTTTACACTATTTAATAAAACATACGATTACGAAATTTAACATATTCATAAACATATTTCATTTTTTTTTCATAATTTCTTTACTTTTTCTTACAACTAATATAAAATAATTTTAAACTGGTTATACTAAGAAAAAATATTGGAGGAAACAAATGAAAAATAAAAATGAATTAAATTATAAAGATTTAAAAATGACTTGTAATCCAGATATTTTTCACTTTGATACCACAGAAGAATTAGAACCCATCCAAGAAGGAATAGGTCAAGACAGAGGTATTAAAGCTCTAGAATTTGGTTTGCAAGTTGATGTAAAAGGATATAACTTATATCTAGAAGGACCTAGTGGAGTTGGTAAAACAATGTACACAAAAAATTATCTACAAAAAATAGCAACAAAAAAGAAAGTTCCTTCAGATTGGTGTTATATCTATAATTTTGAAAATCCAAACGAACCAATAGCTGTTGAATTACCTGCTGGACAAGGTAAAGAATTTAAAGAAGCTATGGATGGATTTATTAAAGAAATACGAAAAGATATTCAAAAAACATTTAATAATGATGATTTTGAAAAAGAAAAAGCTTTAATAAAACAAGAATTTGAAGAAAAGCGTTCTGCTTTATTAGATAAATTAAATAAAGAAGCTTCTAAATATGATTTTCAAGTTAAAGCTGCTCAAAATGGTATTTATATGATGCCTGTTGTAGATGGTAAAGCAATAGAAGAAGAAGAATTTGATAAACTATCTGATGAAATAAAACAACAATATGAAGCAAAATCTGTTCTAGTTCAAGAACAAATAATGACTGCTATAAGTCAAATAAAAGAAATAGAGCGTCAATCTGACAAAAAAATTTCAGAATGGCAATCAAATGTTGCTTTACTTACTGTAAATGTTCACATTAATTATTTAAAATCTAAATATAAAAGAAATAAAAAAATAAATACTTTTTTAAATAATGTAAAACAAGATGTTTTAAAAAATATTCCAACTTTTTTAGAAGATCCTAATAAACAAGCACCTCAAAACCAACCAAATCCTAATTTAAGGAAAACTGATCCTTGTTTAAATTATCGTGTTAATTTATTTGTTGATAATTCAAACAGAGATGGCGCTCCTGTTATTATGGACTCTAACTATTCTTACCAAAACATTTTTGGTACATTGGAATATGAAAACTATTATGGTGCTTTAAAAACTGACCATACAATGTTAAAATCTGGTCTTATGCAACAAGCAAATGGTGGTTATATTATTTTTCAAGCAAAAGATTTATTATCAAACGCTGCTTGTTATGAAGCTTTAAAAAAAGCTTTACGAATAAAAGAATTAGGAATTGAAAATGTGGCAGACCAGCGTTCTTCTGTAACTCTAATTTCTTTAAAACCAGAACCTATTCCTTTAAATTTGAAAGTAATATTAATAGGTAATAGTAACATTTATCAGACATTATTAGCAATGGATTCTGATTTCAGAAAATTATTTAAAATTAAAGTTGAATTTGAGGAATCTGCTGAAATTACTAATGAAAATGTCAATAAATTAGCTCAAATTATACATGGATTTTGTGAACATGAAGGTTTACCTCAATTAGATAGAGATGCAATGGCTAGATTAGTTGAATATGCTTCTAAATTAGCAGGAAGTCATAGCAAAATCTCAACTAGATTTGATGATTTAATTCAAGTTGTTGGTGAAGCTGCAACATGGGCTAAAATTTCTAGATCAAAAATCGTAACTAGAAAATTTATTGATAAAGCTTTGTCTGAAAGAATTGAAAGAGTTAAAAAATATGATGAAAAATATTTAGAAATGATAAAAGAAAATTCACTTTTAATTAATACCTCTGGATATGAAGTCGGTGAATTAAATGGTTTAACAGTATTAACTGTTGGTGATTATACATTTGGAAAGCCAGCAAAAATAACTGTTAACACTTATACAGGAAAAAGTAATATTGTTAATATTGAAAGAGAAGTAGAAATATCTGGACCTTCTCATTCAAAAGGTGTTTTAATATTAACTGGATATTTAGGTGAAATGTTTGCTCAAGATATTCCTTTATGTTTAACAGCAAGTATTTGTTTTGAACAATTATATAATGGAGTAGATGGTGATAGTGCTTCTAGTACTGAATTATATGGATTACTTTCTAGTTTATCTGGCATCCCAATTAATCAATCAATTGCTGTTACAGGCTCTGTAAACCAAAAAGGACAAATCCAACCTATTGGAGGAGTAAATGAAAAAATCGAAGGATATTTTCAAGTATGTAAAGTGCGTGGCTTAGATGGTTCTCATGGTGTTATGATACCTGTTCAAAATGTTGATAATTTACAATTATCTGATGAAATAATTCAAGCAGTAAAAGATAAAAAATTCCATATTTATTCTGTCTCATCTATTGAAGAAGGAATCGAAGTTTTGACAGGTGTACCAGCTGGAAAAAAAGATAAAGATGGTCATTTCCCTGCAGGAACAGTTAATTATTTAGTTTATGAAAAATTAAAGAAATATGCTAAAGTAAGTTATGAAAAATAAAATTTATTATAAAAACCTATATTATATTTTTTAATATAGGTTTTTATTTAAAATACATTTTGTAAATTAAATGCATATTTATCTTCAATATGTTTTAATACAAAAACACATTTATCTAACTCACTAATTGCTTCTGCATATTCTTTAGTTTCTATAAAACTATTTAATGCTGTTAAATCTGTTTTTACTTTTTCTAACTCATCGTGTTCAATAAAATATGCTAATTTATCATATCTATTTTCCCATTCTTTTTTCATTTCTTCTTTTTTATTTTTTATATTTTCATTTACTTCTTCTTCCCCATTTTCTTCCGCTTCTATGACATATTTTTTTAATTCTTCTAATTCTTCTGATAATATTCCAATTGATTTCACTGTATAATTTTGTGTTACAATATTTCCAACTATAATAGCTATTACAATTATAATGCACACTATTATCTCCTTTTTCACAGTTTAGTCCACCTCTTCCTTTTTTTGACAGAATATTTGTCCTTTTCCATCAATTGTCACAACAAGAGCCTCTTCTGGTTTAATATCAAATTTTTCCACTTGTTTCTTTAACCAATTATAGTTTTTTCCAATCGCCTTTAAATTTTTATTCATAATTTTCCCATCAACTACTAAGTCATATGGAATTCCTTCATATTCTGGTACAATATTAAAATCTTCTGGTATAGTATTTCTTTTTTCTGGTTTTTGTATTACAGTTACTTGTCCACTCGTTTCTAAAATTGCATATTCTACATCACCTAAATTCACTACATTATTTCCTCTTAATCTTTCTTCTAATTCATTAATTGTAAATCTTTCTTTTTTTAATTCTTTTTCATTTATTTTTCCTCTATAAATTAAAATACTTGGTTTACCGCATATAATTTCTCTTGCCTTTAAACTTTTCAAATTAATAAGCGATAAAATTAAATGCATTACTAAAAGTCCTAATATTGGAACAATTCCATTAAATATTGGTATTCCTATTTCTGTCATCGGAATAGAAGCCAAATCTGCAATCATAATAGAAATAGCCAATTCAAAAGGTTGTAATTGTCCAATTTCTCTTTTTCCCATTAATCTCATAACCACCAAAACAATTAAATATAAAACAATTGCTCTAAAAAATGTAATTAACACAGCTCTTCCTCCATATTTATAATTTTTTATTTTTATTTTTTACATATTTTAACTATTCTATACAGTTTTTTTTAGTATAATTATTATTTTTTTGTGAATAATATTATTGACCACAAGAAATTTTAAAGACAAAATAAGATTTTCTAACAACTTAAATAACGGAAAATTTAAATCTGCATATTTAATTGTATATTATTTACAATTTAAATAGCTAAGGAGGTTAGACTTATGTCAGATGTTCAAGGAAATCAATCAAGTAGTGGTGCTTCTACTGTATGGCAAATAGTGGGAAGACTTATAGCTTCAGCAGTAGTATTAGCTATTACTGCATTTTTTACACCTGGATTTACTATTAATAGTATCTGGACTTTAGCAATAGCTGCTATCGTTTTAACTATAATTGATTATTTAGTTATCAAATTTACTGGTTTACATGCTAGTCCATTTGGTAAAGGTTTTGTTGGATTCGCATTAGCTGCTATTATTTTATATGTTACTCAATTCTTTGTTGCTGGTTATTCTATTTCATGGATAGCCGCTATTATAGGAGCTTTAATCTATGGTGTCGTTGATTACTTTATACCTGGTAACCAACAAATGTAGTAAAAAAAATCAACCTAATTTAGGTTGATTTTTTATTAAATTTTTTCTACTATTTCATTTTGCTTTTTATAAATACTATTTTTTGGTACTACTCCTCTTACTGAAGATAATGGATATATATTTGTATTTTTTCCTATTATTGAACCTGGATTTAATATACTTCCACATCCTATTTCAACTTCATCACCAAGCATAGCACCAATCTTCTTTATTCCTGTTTCTATTTGTTCTTTTCCATTTTTTATTACAATTAATTTTTTATCTGATTTAACATTTGATGTAATTGATCCTGCTCCCATATGAGATTTATATCCAAGTATAGAGTCTCCAACATAATTATAATGAGGAACTTGAACTTTGTTAAATAATATAACATTTTTTAGTTCTGTAGAATTCCCTACAACAGCCCCTTCTCCTACAATTGCATTTCCTCTAATAAAAGCACAATGTCTTACTTCTGCATTTTCGCATATAATTGCTGGTCCATGAATATATGCTGTTGGTGCAACTTTTGCGCTTTTAGCAATCCATATGTCTTCTCCTCTTTTTTCGTATTTATCTTCATCTAACTTTTTACCTAATTCTAATATAAAATTAGAAATCTTAGGTAAAACTTCCCATGGATATATAGCACTTTCTAATAAATCTTTAGCAATAGTTTCTTCTAAATTATATAAATTACAAATTTTACATTCTTCCATTATTATTCCTCCTACTAATGATAATAATAATTTTCTAAGCTTTTATATTATTTATTGTCTTTGTCGATTCCAATATTTTTCGTATAATTCCTTTGCTGTTTTTGGGCTATCTGATCCTTCTCTATTTTTTACAGGTGCAAATTCATCTTCCCTTTTTACTCTTAATAATGCCATTTCATCAAAAAATTCAAAAGCATCAAAAATAAATGATTCAAATTTATAAGAATTTGGTTCTTCTGGTATTATTTCTTTTCCTGTTTCATCTATGTATGAATTCTTTTTAAATGCACTATGATACATTAATGTTTCTTTACTTATTTTCTCTATTGCTTCTATAGTATATAAGTGGCACATAATATTTGATTCTCCATATTTTAACTCTCCATTGTTATCTACTTCTTCTGCCATTTTTTCTGGTAATTCTGCATATTCAATAATTTTTGGATGACCATTTATTTTGCAGAAAACTCCTACTTTTTCATGAGGATTTGCCTTTACTACTGATTTAGAAGCAATTTGAACTCCTTGTTTTGCTGTCATTCCTAATAATGTTACATCTGCCATTTTTAATAAAACATTATCTACTCCTCCAATAAATACCCATTTAATTCCTTTTTCTTTCATATCTGCTAAACAACCACTAGCTCTTAAAGAAGAATATGTTCCTCCGTTTCCATCAGAAGCTTCTTTAATTTTTAATTCTTTGCTTATAAGAAGTTTTCCTTCTGTATCAACTAATGGTAACTCACTTTGCATAAATATTGTTACATGGTCTCTATCGTATCCAAAGTAATTATTTTTTTCTAGAAAATCTGTTGTTTCTTTATTATTTTCTTTACTTGTCATAATATACCATGGTATTACTGTATCATATTTTTTATTTGCTTCTTTTAAATTTTCTATTAATATTTCAAATAAATATTTTCCTTTTCCATATACATCTAATTTAAAAGTTCCTTTTGGTCCTGTGTGTCCTAATCTAGTTCCTTGTCCTCCTGCCATAGTAACAACAGCATATTTACCACTTTTTATAATTTCTTCTCCTATAGTGTCAAATTCATTTTTTTGTTCTTTTGTTAATTTTTCTTTATCATAGTAAGGAATTGATTCTATTATGTTTTCTTTTATTTCAATTTCTTTTTTTGTATTATCATATAATTCCATAATTTGATGAAAGTCTATTTTGTTTATTTGTTCTAATAATTCTTGTTTTTTTGGCTCCTCTAATTTATTTAATAAATTTATAATATGTTCTTGATTATATTCTTTTAATACATCAACCACATCTTGTATTTTTTTATCCATATTATTCATCCCTTTCAATGTATTAACCTAGTACATTATATGCTTTGTTCTATAATGTTGCTATTTTATCATATCTCTTTCTTTTTATCAAGTTTTTTAATTAATTTAGGAATGTTTAAAGCTTGCTCTTTTGATTGCATATTTTAAATGTAAAATTTAAATTTAAATAAAACTTGTCATATTATAAAACTTTCCACCATATATATTAACTAAAGTAATTTCGTACAAACATTTTCTTAGAATTGAAGGAGGTATATAGATGGAAAATACTAGATTGTATCAAGACATCGCAAAAAGAACGGATGGTGACATTTATGTAGGAGTTGTTGGACCTGTGCGAACAGGAAAATCTACATTTATAAAAAAATTTATGGACTTACTTGTAATTCCTAATATTGACAACGAATATAAAAAAGAAAGAGCAAAAGATGAATTGCCACAAAGTGCTGGTGGAAAAACAATTATGACAACAGAACCAAAATTTGTTCCTAACGAAGCAATTGAAATCACATTAGACAATAACTTAAAATTTAAAACTAGACTTGTTGATTGTGTTGGATATTTAGTAGACAATGCTATTGGATACTTAGAAGATGATATGCCAAGAATGGTAAAAACACCCTGGTCAGAAGAAGAAATCCCATTTGAAACAGCTGCTGAAATTGGAACAAAAAAAGTTATTGAAGAACATTCTACTATTGGAATACTAGTAACAACAGATGGTTCAATTACAGACATTCCTAGAGAGGATTATATCAAAGCAGAAGAAAGAGTTGTTTCTGAATTAAAAGCCTTAAGAAAACCTTTTATTATACTTTTAAATTCTGAAACTCCTTCTTCTAGCTATACTCAAGAATTAGCTAATACTCTTAGTGAAAAATATGAAACACCTGTTATTCCAACAAACTGTGAAGATTTAACAATTGATGATATTAACAATATGTTTTCTAAAGTTCTATATGAATTTCCAGTAGAACAAATAAAAATAAAATTTCCTAGATGGATCGATGGATTAGAGTTTACTCATCCTTTAAAAGCTGAATTATATAAAGAAATTAAGGAAGCATTTGAAAAAGTTACTGTATTAAAAGATGTCTCAACATGTGCAAGTTCAATTAAAAAGACTGAAATTATATCTAATACTTCTATTGCTGATATTCAACTAGGTTCTGGTAATGTTAATATTGAAATCACATTAAAAGAAGAATTGTTCTATAATGTTCTTACTGAAATTACTGGTGTTAATGTAAAAAATGAAGGAGATTTATTTAGTATCATTGCAGAGCTTTCAACTACCAAGAAAAAATATGATAAAATAGCATATGCATTAGATGAGGTAAATCGCAAAGGTTATGGAATTGTAACTCCTTCTATGGATGAACTTATTTTAGAAGAACCTGAAATGGTAAAACAAGGTTCAAGATTTGGTGTTAAACTAAAGGCCACAGCTCCTTCTATACATTTAATAAAAACAAATGTAGAAACAGAAGTTTCTCCTATTGTTGGCTCTGAAAAACAATCAGAAGAGCTTGTGAATTATTTACTTTCTGGTTTTGAAAGTGATCCAAAGAAAATTTGGGAATCTAATATATTTGGTAAAAGTTTGCATGAACTTGTAAATGAAGGATTACAAACAAAACTTTCAAAAATGCCAGAGGATGCTCAAATAAAATTACAAGAAACATTAGAAAGAATTGTAAATGAAGGTAGTGGCGGATTAATTTGTATTATATTATAATATAAAAGAAACTCTTAAAATATTAAGTATAAATTAATATTTTAAGAGTCTTTTTTATTTTTCTATCTTCAAATACTTCCTAAACAAAATCGTAAGTACTATAAAATTTATAATTGATACAACTATAATTCTTGCAATTCTCTCTATCATTGGTTCAATAGGTGCAATATTAAACCACCAATTTAAAACCGTTAAACCAAAAACAAACATTCCAGTTAATATTATAGCAAGTGACAATCTAAAAATAGAAACCGGAAACATAGTTTCTTCACTTTTTCTAGATTTAGCAAGTGTAAATAATAATATTATCCCACAAATTCCTGTAGCAATTACACACAAACTTGAATATTGTTCTGTTGGAATTATTCCATTTTTATACAATATTGATATTACAAATATATTAAGTGCAACTGTTAGACCAGTAGGTAATGCTCTTGCTACAACATTTTTCAAGAATTCTCCTTTTATCCTTTCTTTATTTGGCTCTAATGCTAATATAAATGATGGGATTCCTATTGTTACTGTACTAATCAAACTTAATTGAATTGGTACAAATGGATATGCTGACCCCATAAATAAAAACATTAACGCAAGAATTGTTGAATATATTGTCTTAACTAAAAATAATGATGCTGAACGCTGGATATTATTAATTGTTCTTCTTCCTTCTGCTACTACCTTTGGCATAGAAGCAAAATTAGAATCTAATAAAATTAATTGTGCAACACTTTTAGTTGCGTCACTTCCATTTGCCATAGCAATGCTACAATCAGATGCTTTTAATGCTAAAACATCATTTACTCCGTCTCCTGTCATTGCAACTGTTTTCTCTTTTTCTTGAAGAGCTAATACTAAAGCCTTTTTCTGTGTTGGAGAAACTCTACCAAAAATAGTATATTTTAAAGCTGCCTCTTTGACCTCTTTATCACTTTTTAATGTAGACATATCTATATAGTTATTATATTCCTTTATTCCAACTTGCTTTGCTATTTTTGATACTGTAATTGGATTATCTCCTGAAATAATTTTTACATCTACACCTTGTCTTTCAAAATACTCTAATGTATTTTTTGCTTCTTTCCTTATTTTATCTAAAATTAAAACAAATCCAATAAGCTCAACATTATCTGGTAATTCATTTTTTATAAAATTTTCTTTTGAATTTGCTAACACAATTACTCTATAATCTTTCGCGTATTTTTCTATCATATTTTTATATTTATCAAATTTATCTCTTAATACAAACTCTGGTGCTCCTATTATATAACTTCCCTCGTCCTCAAAGTAAATTCCAGACCACTTAGTTTTAGATGAAAAAGCTACCTTCTGTGTTGGCTTAAACTCATTTTTTGTCTCTCTAAAATAATCTCTAATAGCTTCAATTGTAGAATTTTCATCTTCAGAAAATTTACCTATATTAGATAAAATATTTGACATTTTTTCTTGTGATGTATTTACTGGTACAAAATCTTTTACTTCCATTATTCCTTCTGTCAATGTTCCAGTTTTATCTAAACACAAAGTATCTACTCTAGCCAATGTTTCAATACAATATAATTCTTGAACTAATACCTTTGACTTTGATAATCTAATAACACTGACAGCTAGAACTGTACTCGTTAATAGAACTAATCCTTCTGGTATCATTCCTATTATCGCAGCTACACTTTTTATAACTGCGTCTTGCATACTTGCTCCTTGTAAATGTAGTTGTGTATAAAATAATGCAATTCCAATTGGTATAATAGCAAAAGTTAGAATTCTAATAATTTTATTTAGTGATGTCATTATTTCAGAATTAATTTTCTTTACATACTTTGCTCCACTTGAAATCTTAGCTGTATAATTTTCTTCTCCTATATGCTCTACTTTTGCTATACATTTTCCACTTACAATATAGCTTCCAGATAATAGTTCTTCTCCTTCTTTTTTTAAAATAGTATCTGGCTCTCCTGTAAGAAAAGATTCATTTACTTGAACTTCTCCTTGTAATATTTTACTATCTGTTGCGACTTGATTTCCTGTATTAAATTCGACTACATCATCCAAAACTAAATCATTAATTGATATTTCTTGTTTCTTTCCATTACGTATCACTCTTGCTTTGCTACTTGCCATTACTGAAAGTTTATCTACTATTCTTTTAGAATGAATTTCTTGAAAAGTACTAATTGCTGTATTTATAATTACTATTCCTAAAAATAGCATATTTTTATATGAACCTACCAAAAATATAGCAACCGCTAAAAATAAGTTTAAAAAATTAAAAAGTGTAAAAAAGTTTTCCAAAAGTATTCTTTTTATGCTTTTAGTTGGTACAGAAGTATCATAATTAACTAGATTTTTCCTTTTTCTTTCTTCTACTTCTTCTATTGTTAGTCCTATTATTATTTTAGTATCTTTTGCTTCCATTTTTATTTCCTTCTTAATATATTTTTTTTAAATCCTCTTTACTAATATCTGGATATTCAAATACTTTTCCATTTGGTGTAAACTGTCCACTTGGCACATGGTCTTGTAAAAAAGTATTAGAACCCTTTAAAAAATATTTATATCTTGATTCTTTACTTGCTCCTCCACCACCTGTTACCACAGGATCATCCCATGTGACATCAATTGCATACCATTTATTATTTAGTTCGACATAATTCCATGCATGATTCTCAGTTTGCCCTTGAGAATTTTTTCCCTGTCCAATTACTAATACACATGGTATATTCATTTCATCCATAATGTATTTAAAAGCTCTTGCATATCCTTCGCAAACAGCAACATTGTTTACTAATGCTCCATATATATCATAAATATTACTTTGTGATATACTTGTATCATATTCTACATTATTCACTAAATAATCATGTACCATTTTTATGTCATCATAAGCATTTCCCGTTTTATTAGCTATAATATTATTTTTTACTTTTTCAATTTTTTGACTAGCTGTATCAACTTGTTCTTTTGATGAAAAATCATCAGTAAAATAGTTATTTTGCTCTCCTGTATTAATATAAACATTATATGTATTTCCATTTCTACTAGTCGTAGTCTCGATATTTAAATACATTTTATTAGGGTCTAAATAAAATACATCTGGATTATCATAATTATAAGCTTCAAAAGCAGATTGATAATACTTTCCTAGTTGTTCTTGCCCATCTTCTTTTTTTAATAAATTTGAAAAACTATTTCCTAATTCAATTTTATAATTACCTGTTTTCAAGTTTTCTTGGTTTGCTTCAAATGCTTTATATATTGTTTTTGATTCATCTTCTAATTGATTATAAAAATATTTGTTTATCTGAACATTACTATAATTTGTATCCTCTTTTGTTTCTGACGATGAATTTATTATTTGATTTATTTTATCTTTTACGACTTGTGGTGTTGTTATCTTTTTTGAGTCTTGTACAGAGTTGTCTGTTGCTGGATTATATGTAGATACAAAATTTTCTACTATTTGACTTGAATCCTCACCCATTATGTCTTGATATATTAATACT
>OGQH01002168.1_pt1 | contig 14415 bp, 12 predicted proteins | sample 1553181 | NCBI WGS metagenome assembly OGQH01 (sample SAMEA2579946, study PRJEB22360) | human gut metagenome | biome: human gut; feature: human-associated habitat; material: faeces | place: Denmark | collected 2008/2010 | reverse complement strand
TTATTAGAAAAACAGAAAAAAGTCAGGAAAAGAAGGAGTACATTTTGGTTCGGACTTTCAGAGAGAGGCAGCTTGGTGGGAAAGCCTCAGCAGCACAGAATGGAAGCAGTCTTTTCGGTTTCTCTTGTTTCTTCAAAGGAAACAGGCTCCGCAGTGGAATAAAAAAGTATATTGCGGCGTAAATCGGCGTTAACGATTTCGAGTGACGGCAGCAAAGCCGTAACTAGGGTGGTACCACGGTAAATTCGTCCCTGTTCTTCGGAACAGGGATTTTTTTCATTACCCAAAAAAACAGGATTTTATTGTGGGAATTATATTTTTATCTTTTTTAAGGAGGAAAAGCTATGAAAAATCTCGGTGTAAACGAAATCAGAGAGCTGTTTCTGCAGTTCTTTGAATCCAAAGACCATCTGCGTCTGAAATCCTTTTCCGTCGTTCCCCGTAACGACAAGAGCCTGCTGTTGATTAACTCCGGTATGGCACCCATGAAGGCATACTTCACAGGGCAGGAAACACCCCCCAGTAAGCGTGTCACAACCTGTCAGAAATGTATCCGTACAGGGGATATTGATAATGTCGGCAAAACCGCGCGCCACGGCACATTTTTTGAAATGCTGGGCGATTTCTCCTTTGGTGATTATTTCAAGAACGAAATCATCCCTTGGTCTTGGGAGTTCGTTACCAAATGGCTGGAAATCCCTGAGGATAAGCTGTATGTCACCATCTATGAGGAGGATGACGAAACAGGCGAAATCTGGCATGAAAAGGTTGGTCTGCCTTGGGACAGAATCAAGAAGCTTGGCAAGGAGGATAACTTCTGGCAGCATGGTACAGGTCCCTGTGGTCCCTGTACGGAAATCTATTATGACCGCGGTCCCGAATATGGCTGCAACAGCCCTACCTGCGGCGTTGGCTGTGACTGCGACCGCTTCATGGAAATCTGGAACCTGGTGTTCAGCCAGTATGATTCCGATGGCAAGGGCACCTATGCGCTGCTGCCCAAACCGAACATTGATACCGGCATGGGCCTGGAGCGTCTGGCCGTTGTCATGCAGGATGTGGATAACCTGTTTGAGGTCGATACCGTTGCCGCTGTTCTGCACCATGTGGAGCGCATCTCCGGCAAACAGTACGGTGCAAACGAGAAGGACGATATCTCCATCCGCGTCATCACCGACCATATCCGCGCTACCGTGTTCATGGCTTCTGACGGCATCCTGCCCTCCAACGAAGGCCGCGGCTATGTTATGCGCCGCTTGCTGCGCCGCGCTGCCCGCCATGGCCGTATGCTGGGCATCGACCATCCGTTCCTGACTGATCTGGTGGATACCGTTATCATCTCCAGCGAGGTTGGTTACCCCGAACTGCGCGAGCATGAATCCTATATCAAGAAAGTTATTGGCACCGAGGAAGAGCGCTTCTATAAGACCATTGACTCCGGCATGAACATCCTGAACGGCATGATCCAGCACCTGCACGAGACCAACAAGAAGATCCTGTCCGGCTTGGATGTTTTCAAGCTGAACGATACCTTCGGCTTCCCGCTTGATCTGACCAAGGAGATCGCTGCTGAAGCCGGCCTTGGCATTGACGAAGCTGCTTTCCATGTCGAGATGACCCGCCAGCGTGAGCGTGCCCGTGCCGAGCGCCTGGCCAAGGATATCTCCGGCTGGAGCGAGGACCTGTTCGGTGAACTGAACGCTGAGCCGACCGAGTTTGACGGCTATGATGTGCTGAAAGAAACCGCCAAGGTTCTGGCCCTGTCTGACGGCGAAGAACTGAACGATGCGGTTTCCACCGACTATGAAGAGCGCGAGAATGTGCTGGTCGTTCTGGACCGTACCCCGTTCTATGCCGAGATGGGCGGCCAGGTTGCTGACCACGGCTACCTGACCAGCGGCACTGCAAACCTGAAAGTCAACCAGGTCAAAAAGACCCCCAAAGGCTTCTATGTTCACACCTGCACCCTGCTGGACGGCACCATCCGCGTAGGCGATACCGTAACCGCTGCTGTGGATGAACAGCGCCGCGCTTCCATCTGCCGCAACCACACCGCTACCCACCTGATGCAGAAAGCCCTGCGCGAAGTGCTGGGCGAGCATGTCCACCAGGCCGGCAGCTACCAGGACGACAAGATCACCCGTTTTGACTTTACCCATTTCAACGCCGTTACCCCCGAAGAACTGGTGGAAGTGGAAAAGCGCGTGAACGAAAAAATCTTTGCCGCTCTGCCTGTTACCATCCAGAACCTGCCCATTGAGGAAGCCAAAAAGATGGGCGCTATGGCTCTGTTTGGCGAAAAGTACGGCAAGGTTGTCCGCGTTGTGGATGCAGGCGGCTGGAGCGTTGAGTTCTGCGGCGGCACCCATGTCAAGAACACTGCCCAGATCGGCTGCTTCAAGATCCTGTCCGAAGCCAGCGTTGCCGCCGGTATCCGCCGCATTGAGGCCACCACCGGTTACGGCGTGCTGAACCTGCTGGACGACCGTACCGCTGAACTGGCCAACACCGCTGTTGCCCTGAAGGCCAACAACATGAAGGATGTTGCCGCCCGTGCCCAGGCTGTGACCGCTGAGCTGAAAGAGGCCAACAAGCAGCTGGAGATCGCCAAGGCAAAGCTGGCATCCAGCCAGATCGACGGCCTGTTCCAGAATGCTGTCGAGGTTGACGGCGTGCGCATTGTTACCGTTTATCTGAACGGCACCACCCCTGATACCCTGCGCAGCATGATGGATAAACTGCGTGATAAAGAGCCCAACGCAGTCGGCGCTTTGATCGGCACCGATGGCAGCAAGACCACCCTGGCTGTCGGCGTTGGCAAAAACGCCCTGGCCCGCGGTCTGAAGGCTGGTGCCCTGGTTAAGCAGATCGCTGCCATTGCAGGCGGCAACGGCGGCGGCAAGCCGGACTTCGCCATGGCCGGTATCCGCGATACTTCCAAGATCGACGATGCACTGAACGCTGTGGAAGGCATTGTGAAAGAAAACCTGGAAAAAGCAAACTGAGCGTGCTATAATACAACTGTACAATTTCGGGGTGCCGGGCCAACCGCTCCGCACCCTGGGAAAGGGGGCAAAACCGATGGATGACTGCCTGTTTTGCAAAATCGCAGCGGGCCAGATCCCGTCCAATAAGCTGTATGAGGATGACACTCTGCTGGCATTTTATGATATTGACCCGCAGGCACCGGTGCATTTTCTGGTAATCCCCAAGCAGCATATTGAATCTGCGGCAAAGCTTACCGAAGCGGACGCTGCACTGCTGGGCCATATTTACGCTACCATCGCCAACCTGTGCAAGCAGCTTGGCGTGGACGAAAGCGGCTACCGCGTTGTGACCAACGTTGGCGCCGACGGCGGCCAGAGCGTGAAGCACCTGCACTTCCATGTGCTGGCAAAGCGCAGCCTTGCATGGCCTCCGGGCTGATGCAGGCTCCTTTGCGCCGAAATGTGAAAAGAGGTTGTTTACTATGGCAAAAACCTATACCTTGCATGTGGCAGGCCTGACCCGTGAATTGCCCATCTGCAAAATCAATGACCATCTGGACATTGCCGCATTCATCATGTTCAGCGATGTTGAGCTGACCATTGCCTGTGCCAAGGCCCTGCTGGAAAAGTGCCCGGATTTTGATGTCATCCTGACTGCCGAGGCCAAGGGCATCCCCCTGGCATACGAAATGTCCCGCCAGAGCGGCAAGCAGTGGATCCCCGCCCGCAAGGGGGTCAAGGGGTACATGGCGGATCCGGTCATCGTGGAGGATCAGTCCATCACCACCGCCGGCAAGCAGACGCTGGTCATTGACAAAAAAGACCTTGACTATATGAACGGCAAGCGCATCCTGGTTGTGGATGACGTGATTTCCACCGGCGGCAGCCTGCATGCGCTGGATGCACTGGCAGCCCGCAGCTCCGGCACCATTGTGGCCCAGGCAGCTGTTCTGGCGGAAGGCGATGCAGCCGAGCGCAAGGATATCATCTTCCTTGAGCCGCTGCCCCTGTTTGCCCACTAAAAACTCATGACTCGTAAGCTGGCTGGCTTTGGTCTTGCCTTCGCATTGGCAGAGCTGGCCGCGGCGTACCTGCCGCCGTTGGCCTCGCTGCTGACGGCGGCACTTTTTATATCGCTGTTCCTCTTTGCTGCCTTTACCCAGCGCCGGGCGGCCCGCTTTGCGCTGCCCGCCGTGGCAGGGCTGCTGGCTGGCCTGGTGTGGAGCGCTGCTTACCAGCTGGCCGTGGTAAAACCGGCCCAAAGCCTGGCAGGGCAAACCTATGCCTGTACCGCCATTGTGCAGCCGGACGCCGAAACCTCCTGGCAGCCGGGCAATGTGCGGGCAACGCTGCTTATCACCCGGCGGGATGGCCGCAAAACCTCGCTCAAGGTTTACTGCACAGACCTGCCGTATTCCGAAGCAGGGGATATCATTACCGGGCAGTTCCAACTGCAGCCCCTGCGGGCGGACTCTTACCGCATGTCCCGCTATGCCAAGGGTACTTGGCTTGGGGCATCCTATCAGGCGGATTATATCTGGCAGGGAACCTCGGATGCGCTGCCGTACCGGCTGTACCACCTGCGGCAGGCGTTTGCCAAACGGTTAACCACCTACTTGCCACAAAATCTTGCCGGGGTGGAAGCTGCCATGCTGCTGGGCGAGAAAAGCGAACTGACGGACGAATGGAGTGATACCTTCCGCACGGCGGGCATTGCCCACCTGCTGGCGGTTTCCGGCCTGCATGTGGCGCTGCTGTGCGGCCTGTTTGCTATGGGGCAGGGGCGGCGCAGCCGGTTCTCGGTTCCGCGGGTCCTGCTGCAAATCACGGTTCTGCTGCTCTATATGGGGCTGACAGGGCTGCCGTTCTCGGTGTTCCGTGCGGGCGTTATGTTCCTCATCATGCTGGTGGGCAGCCTTTTGCTCCAGCCGCCGGATTCCCTTACCGCGCTGGCGTTGGCTGCCATCATCATTGGGGTGCAGCAGCCTTTTGCCCCGTGTGATATCGGCTTCCAGCTTTCCGTCTGCGGGGTATTGGGCGTGCTGGCAGCTTCGGCGCTGGCCAAACGGCAAACACAGCTTGTGCAGGTGCGCTATGCGGCCCGCCATAACCAAAGGCGGCAAACCGCCCTGCCGCTGCCCCTTGCCATCGTGCTCCGCGCGGTGGATGCGGTGCAGACTGCGGTACTGGCCACTTTGGCAACCTTACCGGTCTTGCTGCTGCACGGCATGGCAGCCAGTGGTGCCGCAGTGCCCGCCAACCTGTTGGTGGTGTGGCTGCTTGGCCCGGCGCTGCGGCTGGGGATCCTGGCGCTGGTGCTTTCCTTTGTGCCGGTGCTGGACCCGCTGTTCCACGGGGCAAGCCTGCTGCTTGGCATTGTGCTGCGCCTGATGACCACCCTGGCCGCCTGGTGCGCGGCTCTGCCGGTGGCACACATTGCCCTGCCGGTGCGGTATACTTTGTGGGTGCTGGCTGTTTTTGCTGTGCTGGCGGCGCTTTTCTGGCGCACCCGGCAGCTGCGCCGCTTTGTGCCCGTTGGGTTTGGAAGGCATTTCTTTGTGTGCGCAGTGGCAGCCGTTATGTTGGGCAGCACCATGCAGCGCGATGTGGTACGCCTGGCCATGGTGGGCACCGCGGGCAATGGCTGCGTGGTGGCGGTGCAGAATAACCGCGCCGTGGTGCTCTACCGCGGCAGCGCCGCCAATGGCCGTGCGGTGCAGCAGTACCTGACCCAGAACGGCGCGCCGGAACTTGCCGCAGTGATTGACCTGCGCACCGAACCCGGCGAAATGCCTTTGCAGGCCGCGCAGCTGCTGACCATTGCCGACCTGCCGCAGGGCCTGACCCATCTGCAGCTGCTGGATACCGTGGAAGTTGATTTGCTGCACACCAACGCCGCAGCCCTTGCGGTACTGGATGTCGGCGGCTGGCACGCCGCGGCCAGTGCGGGCAAGCTGAGCCTGGCCGATCCGGTGGCAGTGGATCTGTACTGCGCGGGTGGCAGCTGCCCGGAAACCATTCAGGCAAAGGCAATTTTGTGCAACCAGCAAACACCCAAATGGCTGTCCAAAGCGGGGGATACCCCTGTTTATTACGATGCCGAAACCCCGACTGCCGTGGTGCGCCCCGGCAAAAGTGTTGTGTATGAGGAGGTGCAGCCCCTTGCTGTACAGTGAAACCGAACTGAAAAAACGTCTCAAGTCCGGCTGCCCGGTGTTTTACTTTTATGCCAGTGATGAAGCTCTGGTGCGCAGCGCCGCCGCCAAAGCCGAAAAGTTTTTGAGCGAAGAAGCCCCCGATACCACCACGCTGGATGGCCCCACCCCCAGTGTGGAGGATATTGTGCTGGCGGCGGGCACCATCTCGTTCTTTGGCTGGTTATGCTGCCGCTCATTCGTCCGTCTGCCTATTCGGATAAAGATTTGCAGGAGCTCTGCGATACCCTTTCCGATACCGAGAACGCCGCCTTTGTGCTGACCAGCCTGCTGGAAGAAAAATACGGCAAAATCAAGCCCGGCAAGCGAGAGCAAAAGCTCATCGCCGCATGCGAAAAACTGGGCTACTGTGTACAGATCGCTAAACCCGGCCGCGCCGCCTTGCAGGAGATGGCACGCAGTTGGGCAAACGAATGCGGCGCTCAGTTTGCTAAGGGCGCGGAAGCTGCCCTGCTGGACCGCTGCGGCGACGACCAGTTTTTGCTGCAAAATGAGATCGCCAAGCTGGCAGCGCTCAGTGGCTATACCACCATCACTACCCAAATGATTCAGCAGCTTGGCACCGTCACGCTGGACGCTGATACCTTTGATATGGTCAAGCTGGTGGCGGCGGGCAACACCCGCCAGGCTCTGGCCAAACTGCAAACCCTGCTGGAACTGCAAAACGAGCCGATCCTTATTACCGGCGCGCTGATCGGCAACTATCTGGATATTTACCGGGCTTTTTTGGCTAAAAAGAGCCGCCGCCCGCTGGCGGATCTGGCCAAGGATTTTAAGTATACCGGCAAATGGAACTACCGCCTTGGCAACGCGGATCAGACTGCCGCCCGCTTTCAGCGCGGCCAGATCGAAGAAAGCCTGCGCATCCTGCAAAAGCTGGACCTGGATTTGAAAGGCAGCCGCCTGGATGCCCCGCTGCTGATGCAAAAAGCCATCTGCGAACTTTCGCTGGCAAGGAGCCGTGCATGAACCAGAATAAATTGAACCTGACCCAGGCCCTTGTGGTGGAAGGCAAATACGATGCCGCCCGCCTGGCCAACCTTGTGGATGCCACCATCCTGACAACAGACGGTTTTGCTATCTTTAAGGATAAAACCATGCAGGCGCTCTTCAAACGCATTGCCGCCGCCCAGGGCATGATTTTGCTGACGGACTCCGACGCCGCAGGCTTTAAGATACGCCACTACATCACCGGCCTTGTGGGGCCGCAAAACGTGCTGCAGGCCTATATCCCCGCCGTGCCCGGTAAGGAACCCCGCAAACCGGAACCCGGCAAGGAGGGCCTGCTTGGCGTGGAAGGTGTGGACGATGCCCTGATTCTGCAGGGGCTGCATACCGCCCTGGCCGCGGCCCCCCTGCAGGCCCAGCAGCAGAACACGGACCCCATTACCTATACCGATCTGTATGAGTGGGGCTTAAGCGGCAGCGCCAACGCCAGCGAGCGGCGGCGCACGTTCCTGCGCATTCTGGGCCTGCCGCCGCGGCTGAGCAAAAAAGAGATCATTCAGGTACTCAATACGCTGTATACCCGCGCCGCATTGCAGGTGCAGCTGCAGGCGATGAAGTAACAGAATTATTGCAAAGTAGAAGGGGGAAACCTATCGGATGGAAAACATCAGGGAAAGAATCGTATCCTGCGCGGGCCGCGTATGGTTCTGCGCAAAAGAGCTGTTGAAATGGCTGGCACTGGCCATGATTACCGGCGTGCCCTGCGGTATCATTGGTGCGGCGTTTGATCTGGCTGTGGAGCATGTAACCGAACTGCGGACCGAACACACCGCCATCCTGTTTTTGCTGCCGGTCATCGGCCTTGTCATCGTGGCATTTTATAAAGCGGCAAAGCTGGAGGGCGTTTCGACCGATGATATGATCGACTGCGTCAAGGATGGCAAGCCCATCCGGTTCTGGCTGCTGCCGGTCATGTTTATCAGCACGGTGCTCACCCACTTGGGCGGCGGCAGTGCCGGGCGCGAGGGCGCTGCTTTGCAGATGGGTGGCACCATCGGCTGGTGGGCCGGCGGTGTGCTGCACCTGAATGAGCACGAGCGCCGCATGGCCGTGCAGTGCGGTATGGCGGCGTTCTTTTCCGCTTTGTTCAGCACCCCGCTTGCCGCAACCTTTTTTGCCATGACGATTGTCAACGTGGGCGTTGTGTTCTATGCGGCGTATATCCCGTGTTTTACGGCGGCAATCATTGCCTATGGCGTTGCTCAGCTTATCGGCGTTACCCCTACGCGCTTTGCGGTGGAAGCCCCGGCGTTTGAACCTGCCATGGTCGTGCGGGTCGTGCTGCTGGCGCTGGCCTGCGCGGTGGTGGTGCATCTGTTCTGCTTTGTGCTGCACAGCGCTGCGCACGGCCTGCCCAAGCTGCTGCCCAACCCGTGGGTGCGGGCCTTTTTGGGCGGCTGTGTGGTGGTGGTGTTCACCCTGCTGTATGGCAGCATGCGCTATAACGGCGCGGGCGGGAACATCATCGCCGCTGCGGTGGAACAGGGCCAGGCCCTGCCGTGGGACTGGATCGTCAAGATCCTGCTCACCGCCCTTACCCTCAGCTCTGGCTTTAAGGGTGGTGAGGTCGTGCCCAGCTTTTTTGTGGGGGCAACCTTTGGCTGTGTGGCCGCGCCGCTGCTGGGCATCCCGGCGGGCTTTGGCGCAGCCCTTGGGTTGGCTGGCGTATTCTGCGGTGCCAGCAACTGCGTGGTGGCATCACTGGTGCTGGCAATCGAGCTGTTCGGTGCGCAGGGGCTTTGGTACTTTGCCATCGTGTGCGGCATTACCTATGCGCTTTCCGGCTATGCCGGGCTTTACCACAGCCAGCTGTTCCTGACGGATAAGCTGGAACCGGAATACCGCATCATTCGTGGCCACAACCATCATTAAAACCGTATAACCGCAGCCCGCAGCAGGGGGGAGCCTGCCGCGGGCTGCGGCTTTTATCATTCAACTGCCATAATAAGCGGGCACATCGCCATCCAACAAAAAGCTGGCCAACGGCACCCGTACTTCCACCTGGGTCAGCGCGGCGCGGCCGTTCAGGATAACATTCACTGTGGTTTCCAGCACAAGGTCCGCCGTAAATCGGGTGCGGTTGATGGCGGCGGGCTCCATGGGTTCTTCCATGCGCCCCTCCACATACCCGTCCGGGTTCAGGTGCACCGTCCAGCCCGGCCCCATTTCCAACAGGAAAATGCTGCCGGATAAGCTGCCTAAGGAAATGCTGATGTCATTTTTCGGCATGGTATTCAATGCCTGCTGGGCGGTCTGCACCAGGGCTGCCCGCGCGGTGTTGATTCGTTCGCTGTCCCCCAGCAGGCAGCCACCGTTCAGCGTGTACAGCCCGGCATACCGCTGCGGGTAGGCGGAAAGCTCGCCATAGACCGCCGTGTTCAGGCACTGCACCACAAGGCTGCGGCATTCATGCTGGGCAACTTCCCGCATGGCGGGCCACATGGCATCTTCAATGCAGTCGGCCAGGTGCCAGCAAAGGCAGAAAACTGCCGCTGCCAATGCCAGTCGCCGCCAAAGCACGGCATGGCGGCTGTGGCGCCCGGCACTGCGGCACTTGCGCATGGGGCATCACCTCCCGCCGCTTTATTTTCCGCGCAGCCCATGCTATGCCCGGCAAAGCAAAAAAGTGAGCCAAACCCCAAAAACTTTCAAAAAATCAGTTGACAAATACCAAACACCCTGTTATAATAACACCTGTCGCCGGTTGAAAAGCCAACCACGGCAAAGCATCTGGGGGTTTAGCTCAGCTGGGAGAGCGCTTGCATGGCATGCAAGAGGTCACCGGTTCGATCCCGGTAATCTCCACCAGAACAAAAGCGCTTGGCAATTTTGCCGGGCGCTTTTCGTTTTATATCGCGTCCAAGCCGCCCACAGGCAGGGCGGCCTTTTCTATATCTGCCCGCAGCCGGGCATACTAAAGTGCATTGAAAAAGCAAACCAAACTCGGAAGAGCAAGCCGAATAACCGCGCAAACGGAGGAAATACTACCATGGAACTGGAGCAGGCCCGCAAACGTGCAGCAGAACTGCGCGCTGTGATTGAAAAGAATAACCGTCTGTATTATGACCAGGACGCCCCGGAACTGGAAGATTACGAGTATGACCAGCTGACCCGCGAGCTGAAAACCATCGAAGCCCAATTCCCGCAGCTTGTCACGCCGGACAGCCCCACCCAGCATGTGGGCGGCACCCCCAGCGGCAAGTTCAGCAAGGTGGCCCACGTTGTTAAAATGGAAAGCCTGCAGGACGCTTTCTCGCTGGATGAACTGCGCGAGTTTGACCAGCGCGTGCGGGAAGCAGGCGTTACGCCGGAATATGTGGTAGAAATCAAAATCGACGGCCTTTCTGTCAGCCTGGAATACCGCAACGGCCGCCTGACCCGCGGCTCCACCCGCGGCGATGGCCTGGTGGGGGAGGACGTGACCGAAAACCTTGCCACCATCAAGTCTATCCCCAAAGAGATCCCCAATGCCCCCGAATTTCTGGAAGTGCGCGGCGAAGTTTATATGCCGCATGAAGCGTTTTTTGCCCTGAAGGAGCAGCAGGAGCTGGAGGATAAAACTCCGTTCAAGAACCCCCGCAACGCGGCGGCTGGCTCTCTGCGGCAGAAAGATGCCAAGATCACGGCAGCCCGCGGGCTTTCTATCTTTGTGTTCAACCTGCAGCAGGTGGAGGGCAAAACCTTTACCACCCACAGCGAAACGCTGGATTATATCAAGTCCCTCGGCTTCCCGGTATCCCCGCGCTATAACGTATATACCAACATTGAGGATGCCATTGCCGAGATCCAGCGCATTGGCGAAGCCCGCGGCACCCTTGATTTTGATATGGACGGCGCTGTTATCAAGGTCAACGATCTTACTGCGCGTCAGGCCCTTGGCAGCACCAACAAGTTCCCGCGCTGGGCTATTGCCTTCAAGTATCCGCCGGAAGTCAAGGAAAGCACCGTCCGTGATATCGAAGTCACTGTTGGCCGCACCGGCGTGCTGACTCCCACCGCGGTGTTTGACCCCATTTTTCTGGCGGGTACCAGCGTTTCCCGCGCCAACCTGCACAATGAGGATATCATCGAAGCGATGGACGTCCGTATTGGCGATGCCATCCAGGTGCGCAAAGCGGGGGATATCATCCCGGAAGTCATCGGTGTGGCGCGCCACGGCGAAAACTCAGTGCCGTACCATATGCCGCGGGTCTGCCCGTCCTGCGGGGCACCGGTGGTACACCTGCAGGATGAAGCCGCCCTGCGGTGCGTCAACCCGGAATGCCCGGCCCAGAGCCTGCGCAACCTCATCCATTTTGCCTCCCGCACTGCCATGGCCATTGACGGCCTGGGCGAAGCAATCGCCCAGCAGCTGATTGACCGCCAGCTGGTGCACTCAGTAGCAGACCTGTACGACCTGACCAAAGATCAGCTGCTGACGCTGGATAAATTCAAAGCCAAGAGCGCTGAGAACCTGCTCAAAGCTATTGCTTCCTCTAAGCAGAACAACCTGGATAAACTGGTGTTCGGTCTTGGTATCCGCAATATTGGCGATAAAGCCGCCGCCCTGCTGGCTGAGCATTTTGGCAGTATGGACGCCCTGAGAAACGCCGCAGCAGAGGACATCAGCAGCATTGATGGCTTCGGCGGCGTGATGGCGCAGAGCGTGGTGGAGTTCTTTGCCAAAGACGGTACGGCGGATTTGCTGCACCGCCTGGCCGATGCGGGTGTAAATATGCAGTGGCACGGCGAAAAGAAGGGAACGGCCCTTGCCGGAATGACGATCGTTGTGACCGGCACACTGCCCACCCTTTCCCGCCAGGAAGCCGAGGCCATGATCGTGCAGAACGGCGGCAAGGCCAGCGGCTCTGTTTCCAAAAAAACAGCCTATGTTCTGGCCGGTGCCGCGGCAGGCTCCAAGCTGACCAAAGCCCAAACGCTCGGCATCCCCGTGATTGACGAAGCCGAGTTCCTGCGCATGGTAGCCCCCGCCCCGGCAGAACAGCCGGAACTAGAAGAAGAAACCTGATAAATCAATAAGCGATAAGCAAGAAAACTCCCTCGACAAGCAGTCCCGCATTACCGCGTGGAACGCTGCCGGGGGAGTTATTTTATATTTATCAATATCTGCCATCATCCCGCCGCGGAGAAACTTTGAAATCTGCTATGAACATTGCAACCAATTTGTAGGGAACGATGCTTGCATCGTTCTGCAAACGGGCTGCACCCAACATTCTACCCACCATACGGCAAATAACCTTTCCCATAGGCCATAATGGTCATCATTACCCCCATAAGCGACAAAAAGAAAAGCACCGTACCTGAACCAGATACGGTGCTTTTTGGTGGAGATTACCGGGATCGAACCGGTGACCTCTTGCATGCCATGCAAGAGCTCTCCCAGCTGAGCTAAACCCCCAGATGTGCTGCTGTCGCCTAACAACGTGTTATATTATAGCAACCAAAACAGCAGTTGTCAATAGATTTTGACAAAAAAGTTTGGGGGATTTTGAAAAAACTGCAAGACAGGGGAACTAAGGCAATACCGCATAATTCTAAGTGCCGATACGGCGAGCGAGGTGCGGCAGATGCCAAGCCAAAAGCGCAGATAATACTGGATGTCTTATCGAGCATTTTGGCAACGCAGATGCCGTGCCGCAGCTGCCGGAGCGGTGCTTAAGCCGCAAGGCGGGAATTGTGCGGTGTTGCCCTAAAGCAAAGAAACAAACAATAAACCACGAAAATACGCAAGATATAAAACAACAAAAAGCACCGCCAAGAAACAATCCTGGCAGTGCCCGGTCAAGGGTCAAAATAAATAATGAGAAAATAGAAAGCGGCTGAAATCAGTCCTTTGCCGCCTGTGCAGGGGCCTGCTCTTGCACATAGCGCACAAACGCATCGCGCTCTGTGGCGGTATCCAGGGTGGCAACATACATCTGGTTGCCCATGTCCAGCGAAAGCACATCCGGTACGCGGTCGCACATCTTCATCTGGCGGCCATACCGGGCCAGAATCTCCTCATGGCTGTGCTTGTAGGTGTGGCAGTCGCGGCGGCCAGCGTATACACAATAGTGGTGGGGCAGGTCCAGCTTTTCGTGGCGGAGCTCGTCATAGCATACCATGTCGGCCCAGATCTGGTAGCAGTCCACGCTGTTGGCATAGTTGATCAGGTCCGGGGTGTAGCCGCCGGCGGGGCGCATGTTCACTTCCAGCGCAACGTAATCGCCCTTTTGGCCAAGGCCCTCTTTGTCCTCGTTCAGGCGGAAAAACTCGCAGTGGAAAAAGCGGCTCTTTGCGCCGAATGCCTTGATGGTGCGAAACCCGACATCCCGCAGCTCCTCCGGCACGGTTTTCTGCGTCCAGTAGGAAAGATCGCCCAGCGAGTTCACAATGTCGATCAAGGGGGTGGGGAATACGTTGGAGGTGTAGAACAGCGGTACACAGCGGCTGTCGGCTACGCCGTCAAAGCTCACAATGGTGCCGTTGATGAATTCTTCCATAATATAGGAAGTATCCGGCAGTTCCGCATAGAACGCTTCCAGTTCGGCATCGTTTTTTAGCTTATAGGTGGCCTCGGCACCACAGCCGTTGTCCGGCTTCACAATGACCGGGTAGCCGACCTGAGCCACAAAGGCGCGGGCATCGTCCAGGCCGTTTTCATGCACCATGTGGTGGCGGGCCACGGGTACCCCGGCAGCAATGTAGCTTTCCTTCATTTTGCTCTTGTACTTGATGCGGTCAATAAAGTCGTTCTGTGCGCCGGTGGTAATATTGAAATCGGTGCGCAGGGCGGCGTCCTGCTCCAGCCAGAATTCATTGTTGCTTTCCAGCCAGTCGATTTTGCCGTACTTAAAAGTGAAATACCCCATGGCGCGTACCATGGCATCATAATCCGCCATGGAATCCACACGATAATACTCGGTCAGGCATTCTTTCAGCTCGTCCGGGATCTCGTCATAGCCGGAATCGCCAATGCCCCAGCACATTTACCCCGTTGTGCTTGAGCCGGTCACAAAAATTCCAGTAGGTTTTGGGGAACTGCGGCGAAACAAAAACAAAGTTCAAAATATACTTTCCTCCCTTAAGGGCGCACATGAAAAGCCGAAACCATCGCCTGTTTCTACAAACGCAGCCGAATTTTGTGTTTGCGGAAGGGTCACCATTTGTGTAGGGCAACACCGCACAATTCCCGCCTTACGGCTTAAGCACCGCTTCGGCGGCTG
>OGQH01002163.1_pt1 | contig 14441 bp, 12 predicted proteins | sample 1553181 | NCBI WGS metagenome assembly OGQH01 (sample SAMEA2579946, study PRJEB22360) | human gut metagenome | biome: human gut; feature: human-associated habitat; material: faeces | place: Denmark | collected 2008/2010 | reverse complement strand
GTCCCCGGTTTTTTTATAAAGCCTTACTGTGCCTTTGCCAGAGCCTGTGCCACAGCCTCACGGAAGCCGTCGGAGGTCATGGTAGCGCCGGAAGCGCCGTCGATCTCTGCGCTGTTGGCAGCAATGGCGTTCTGGATCAGCTTGTCCAGAGCCGGTGCGCCAATGTCAGAGGACTCGGCGTGGGAGTTGACCACGATGTCCGAGATCTTGCCGTCGGTGATGGTCACGGTCACTTCCATGTCGCCGCCGGTGCCGTTCTCCAGAGACATGCGGTTGTACTTGCCGTAGTCTGCATCAAAGATGGACCATGCAACGTTGCCGGTCTGGTGCATGACATTCATGCTCTTGCCCTGCACCCAGGTGCCCTCGTTCATGAAACGGTGGCCTTATGCTGCGCCGCCTGCAGGAGTACGACCAGGCCCACAGCACCGCCCTGCTGCACACCCTGTGCGTCTACCTGCTGCAGGAGCAGAACCTCCATGCCACGGCCCGGCAGCTTTTCATCCACCGCAATACGCTGGTGTACCGGCTGCAGCGCATCCGCACCCTGCTGCAGCTGGACCTGGACGATGCCGCCGTGCGCAATGTCCTGCGCACCGGCTGCATCCTGCTGGAATACTATCAGGGTGCCTTCTGATTTTTCGCACAAAACAAGCCCCGGCACAGTCTGCATTCCACACTGTGCCGGGGCTTCATTGGTTTGTTTTCGTTACAGGGTCTCTACGCGGTCAAACAGGGAGCCTGCGGTCTCCACCGCGTCCCTGCTGCCAAAGGTCACCTTCACACCGGCAGCCATGGCATCGGCCAGACCGGCGGCCTGCTCTTTGAGCAGAGCTGCGTCCACGGCACACAGGGCCTTGCGGTCGGCAGCCTTCATTGCTTCGGTGATGCCGCAGAAATACTGCCGGTCCAGCTCCCGTGCCTCGGCGCGGGGCTTGCGGGGCGTGTCCAGCTTGGCCACGGCACCCACGATCAGGTCGTTCAGGTCCTTTTCGGTGTAATCGCGGGCGGCCAGCTCCGCCGGGCCCTTGGCAAAGGTGTCGTAGCTCTCGGTCAGGTGGGGGTCCCGGTAGGTGTACAGGTACTCCACGCCGTCCGACGACAGCATGCCGGTGCCGTAGGCGCCGCCCACCTCGCGGATGTTGTGCCACAGGTATTCGTAGCTCATCACGCGGGCCAGCACCTTGCGGTCGCTGCGGCGCTCCATGGGCCACACCTGCACCGCGTAGTTCACGCCGCCGTCAATAATAAAGGCCTCGTTCACCGGCGGGGTCAGCGGCTCCGCATAGGGCTGCGCCGCGTCGCGCTCCTGCGCCGCAAACCGGCTGCCCGGCAGCAGGGTGCGCAAGGTGTCCAGCGCCTGCTCCGAGCCGTGCAGGCTCACGGTGAGCTGGGCGTGCTGCAGCACCTGGGCCCGCAGGGTTTCCAGCTTTGTGCCAAGGCCTGCCCAGTCGGCCTTTTCCAGCAGATCGCACAGGAAGTGATAATAGCTTACGCCGCTGCATCGCTCGCTGGCCGCGTTCTCCACATTGTAGTGGGCACTGGCACGGACCGCCGCATAGGCGTTGCCCTGCTGGATGAACTGCTGTTCCATGTTCAGTTTCTGCTGGCTCAGCACCCGGGCAAAGGCGGCTTCCGCCGCCGGGCCGGTGAGCTGCGTGTCATACAGCCACTCGCCGCCCAGCTCCACGGCCTTTTGCAGGCTGCGTTCCAGCAGGCTCAGGCTCATGGTCAGTTTGGCATGGCAGGGTGCGCCCTCCTGCCGGCCGGTCCAGAAGTCCAGCAGTACGCGGCTGTCGCCCAGCCAGGTGCTGCGCAGGGTGTTCAGCTGCTGGGCCGTGTGGGTCGGCGTGTCCAGCTCGTCCAGCACATCGGTGAGCAGGTCCAGATACGGCAGGTCCACCGGGGCCACATGGCCCAGGTCATAGTAGAAATTCAGGTACAGGCTGCCCGCCGAGGGGTGGCGCAGCACCGTGGCACCGGCCACCTGCTCGGTCTGCCCGGCCGCGCTGGGGGCACCTTCGCCCAGGTCGGCCACGGTCAGCGGATGATCCAGCACCAGTTTGGCGTCGGTGCGGGCCGGGGCCTGTGTCTCTTCCTGCTTCTTGGGCAGGGTGGGCACCTGCAGCACCTGCACCGGAGCCGGGGCAAACAGGCTGCGCAGCAGCTCGTCGAACCAGCCGTCCGCCATCTTGCTGCGCAGGGAGGCAAACAGCTTATCCGTGTGCAGCAGCAGGGCAGGGTCCCCGGTGTGCAGCCAGCCCGTGGAAGCGTTGATGGCGTCCAGCACGCCGTCCGGCAGGCTGCCCGGCCGCTCCAGCGAGGCAAACTCTGCCGAATTCAGCGAGGCCAGCAGCAGCTCCTGCGGGATGCCCCGGGCCAGTACGTCATCCACTGCCTTGCGCACCGCCGGGGCAAACTTGCGGGCGCTCTCTTCGGTGGCACCCCGCAGCACCAGCTCCAGCGTGGGCTGCAGGGTGCTGTCATCAAAGCCCATGTCGATGTCCGCACCCAGCTTTTCGGCCAGCAAGGCCGCTTTCAGGGGCGAATTGTTGGTGCCCAGCAGCGCGTCCAGCAGGATCTCCACACCCAGCTGCCGTTCCCGGTCCGCAAAGGCACCGGTGTACCAGGCCAGTGCGCACTGCACCTCGTCCGGCTCCGGGTTCTCGGTGTAATAGGGCAGCTCCACGCAGGTGCCCGGCTGCTCGTCCTGCACCGTCAGGCGGGGGCGGGTGGTGGTCCTGGGCATCCGGGACAGGTAATCGCGGTCCAGCATTTCCAGCTTTTCGGCCATGTCCATCTTGCCGTACAGGGTGATGCAGCAGTTGTCCGCGCTGTAGTGGCGGCGGTACACCCGCTGATATTTCTCATAGGTCAGCGCCGGGATGCTCTCCGGGTCGCCGCCGGACACAAAGCCATAGGCCGTGTCCGGGAACATGGCACGCTCCAGCGCATTCTGCAGCTGAGCGTCCGGGGTGGCAAGGGCCCCCTGCATCTCGTTGTACACCACGCCGCTCACGGTGCCGTCGGCATCCCGGTGCCAGCCCTCCTGCTCGAACACAGCCCTGTCCACCATGGCCAGCGGGCAGAACACCGCGTTCAGGTAGACGTCCATCAGGTTTCTGAAATCCGTCTCGTTGGGAGTGGCAAAGGGGTACACGGTCTTATCCGGGAAGGTCATGGCATTGAGGAAGGATGCCATGCTGCTCTTGAGCAGCTGCAGAAACGGCGAGGTGACCGGGTATTTTTCGCTTCCGGCCAGCACCGAATGCTCCAGAATATGAAAAACGCCGGTGTCATCGGAGGGGAAGGTGCCGAACCCGATGCCAAAGGCCTTGTTGTTGTCCTCATTTTCCACCAGCAGGATGGTGGCCCCGCTCACGTCGTGGGTGAGCACGGTCAGGGTACCGTGCTGCTCGGGGCAGTCCTCTGTGCGGACGAGGGTATAACCGGGAACCTGCTTCATCGCTTTATTCTCCTTTGTGTTTTTGGTCTGGCCCTATTGTATCATTCACCGTTCCAAAACACAATTGCCGGTTTGTAAACAATAACCCAAAAAGGCTCCCCTGTGCATGCACAGAGGAGCCTTTTGAAAAAACGTGTGTTACACCTGCTTGGCGTGTTCCGTCCGGCACGACACCCGGAACAGCACAAAGCCGATGGCGAACAGCACCGCGATGCTGCCCACGCCCACGTTGGCACTGCCGGTGAGCTGGCTGCCCACACTGACAATCATGGTGCCCAGGAAGGATGCCCCCTTGCCGCAGATGTCGAACAGGCCGAAGTATTCGCCGGATTTTTCCGCCGGGATGATCTTGGCAAAGTGGCTGCGGCTCAGTGCCTGCACACCGCCCTGGAACATCCCCACCATCACGGCCAGCACCCAGAACTGCCACTGCTGGGTGAGGAAGAAAGCAAACACCGCAATGCCGGTATAGGCCGCGATGCACACCGGGATCAACTGGCTGGAGGGGTATTTTGCGCTCAGCCGACCGAAGATCAGCGCCGAGGGAAAGGCCACGATCTGGGTGACCAGCAGCGCCAGCAGCAGGCCGGTGGTGTCCAGCCCCAGGGCCGTGCCGTAAGCCGTGGCCATATCAATGATGGTGTACACACCGTCGATGTAGCAGAAGAACGCCAGCAGGAACCAGAACACCTGCTTGTCCTCATAGAGGTGCTTCAGGGTGTGGCCGATGCGCACAAAACTCTGCCGGATGGCGTGCTGCTTCACCTCCACATAGTTGACCTGCCGGTAGCGCCGGAGCAGCGGAAGGGTGGTGACCAGCCACCACGCCGCCGTGATGAACAGTGCAATGGTCAGGGCGGTCATCTGGCTCATGCCGATGGCCCCGCTGCCCAGCACCAGCGCCAGACACACCACAAAGGGCACACAGCTGCCGATGTAGCCCCAGGCATAGCCGCGGGAGGACACCATGTCCATCCGCTCCGGGGTGGTCACGTCGCCCAGCATGGAGTCGTAGAACACCAGACTGCCCGAAAAGCCGATCTTGGCCACGATGAAGATGACCAGGAACGGCAGCCAGGTGCGGGCCGCGCCCATGGCACAGCAGCCCAGCACACCCACGAACAGGCAGAGCATGAAGATGGGCTTTTTGAAATTCTTGGTATCGGCCAGGGTGCCCAGGATTGGCCCCAGCACGGCGGTGACCACCGTGACCACCGAGCTTGCATAGCCCCAGTAGGCCAGATAGTTCACCTTGCTCACGCCGCCGGCCTCCGCCAGCGCATTGAAGAAGATGGGCACCAGGGTTGCAATCATCAGCACAAAGGCCGAGTTGCCCACATCGTACAGGATCCACGCACGCTCCAGCGGCGTGACCTTAAATTTTTTCTTTTGCATTCTTGTTCCTCTCGCACCGCCGTGTGGTGCACTCTCTTTTCCCAGTTGTCTGAACGGCAGGAAGTTTCTCTGACCTCCTGCTGGCCGCCCCTCAGAATTCCCCGAAGGTGTGGTCATAGGCCTTGTCCAACGGCTCGTCCGTGTCCAGCGTTTCCGCATAGGCTTCGATCAGCCGCACCGCCAGCGGAATGGCCTGCTGGTACAGGGCATCCAGTTTCTCATTGCTCTCGGTGCACTGCGGGTTGGGCTGCGGGTTGGCCACAAGGCCGTGGAGCACGTCGTACTTGCCCACTGCCTTCATGCCGGTGAGCACCACCCAGCGCTTGACCGCGCCGGAGGGCTGCAGCAGCCGGTGCATCGCGATCATCCCCTTGAGGGCGTTCAGCACCTGCAGGCCGGTCAGGCCCTCGTAGAAGGGCGCGATGACCCGGGCATTTTCCGCCGTGGGCCGGATATGGCTGGCCGTGAAGAAGCTCTTCGGGTCATGGCCGTCCCGGCGCAGCAGCATGTCGTCGAACTCGGTCTCGATTTCGCAGTGGCTCACCCCGCTCTGGCGGGTGTAGGCCTCCACATAGGGGTGACAGGTGCTGTCCAGCGCAAAATGACACACGAACCCCAGCGCATAGGCCAGCGCGGCGTCCCGGTCCTTTGCCTGTTGCACCACGCCCCGGGCGCGCTCAAAGAACACCCGGCCCGGCTGCTCGTGCATGGCGTTGCCCAGGGCACTCACGGGGTTGGACTTGGCTGCATGATAGTAGAACAGCAGATCCGGCCCGTGCAGGCCCACGTCGAACAGGGCCCGGTTTTTCCCGATCTGATCCTGCAGGGCTGCGGGCAGCTGCTGCAGAACATCCGCGCCGAAGCGGCGGTGCGCGTAAGTTGACGGCATAAGATCCCCTCCTGTTTCTGTCGGGCGCAGTGCGCTCATAGTTTCAGTATAGCAGAAAGTTTCCCGACCTTCTACCCTTTTGTGTCTGATTTCTGTAAAAATTTTGAATGATTCTTACTGCATTTGCCGGGTCGTTTCTGAAAATATGGGCTCTGCACGCAAAGCGCAAAAAAGCACAGCCGTTCTCAGAACAGCTGTGCCTTTCCGGTATCAATTCTTATAGGTTCTCATAGCCCTGGGGCATCTCGTTCTTGCGGTTGCGGTCCATGAGGGTGCGCAGCGCGTCGCTGGCACTCATGCCCTCCTTGACGATGGCGTTCACCGTCTGCACGATGGGCATTTCCACGTTGTACTTGGCGGCGAGCTCCATGGCGGCGGGCAGGGCGTTGATGCCCTCCACCACCATACCCACTTCCTTCACGGCCTGCTCCGGGCTCTCGCCCTTGCCGATGAGGATGCCGGCGCGGTTGTTGCGGCTGTGCATGCTGGTGGCCGTCACGATCAGGTCCCCGATGCCGGCCAGGCCCGCAAAGGTGTGGATGTTGCAGCCCATGGCCACGCCCAGGCGGGCGATCTCGGCAATGCCGCGGGTGATCAGGGCCGCGCGGGCGTTGTCGCCGTAGCCAAGGCCGGTGGAGATGCCCACGCCCAGGGCGATCACGTTCTTCAGGGCACCGCTCAGCTCCACGCCCTTGATGTCGGGGTTGGTGTACACGCGCATGCAGGTGTTGCTGAACACATCCTGCACAAAGCGGGCCGCCTCGTCATCCGGGCAGGCCGACACAATGGTGGTGGGCAGGTCCAGCGCCACTTCCTCGGCGTGCGTGGGGCCGCTCAGGGCCACCAGCCTGCAGTTTTTGGGGCCGCCGTCCCTGTTCAGCTCGTCGGCGATCACCTCGGTCATGGTATATAAGGTATCCGGCTCCATGCCCTTGGCCACATCCACAAGGATCTGACCGTCCGGGATATAGGGCCGTGCCTTGGCGGTGGTGCCCCGCACGAACACCGACGGCACTGCAAACAGCAGCACATCCTTGCCGGTGCACACTTCCTCGATGCTCTTGGTGAACTGCAGCTCGGCCGGGATCTTCATGCCCGGCAGGTTGGGGTGCACCCGTGTAGTGGAGAGGTTGTCCACCTCCGCCTCAATGGCCGACCACACCTGCACTTCGTTGCCGCTGACGGTCAGCATCCGCGCCAGCGCCATGCCCCAGGTACCTGCACCCAGAACGCCAATCTTCCGTTTCGTCACGTTTGTGTCCTCCGTTTGCACCGGCAGCCGGGCAGCCGGTGAATTTGCGCGGCACCGGCAAACCCGGTGTGCACGTTGTTATGCCCATTGTACACGAAAGCGCCTGCCGCGTCAACCGGCTTGCCGCATTGCACAAAGTTCCCGCAGCGGCTGGGCCGTTTTTGTTCACAATACGCGATTTTTGCAAACCATTTGCACCGCCGGACGTTTCATGTTATAGTATTCTGGTAGGTTTTGTAGGAATTTCCGCAAACCCCTTGACTTTGAGTATACTCGAAGTTGTATAATACATTCACCGTTGTTTTCTGAGAGTATTTGAGGTACTGTGATCGTTCATGTTTGAAGCACTTTTATCCAACCGCACGGTCAGCGTGCTGGTGGAGGCCCTGCCCCGCATCCTGACGGCCGGCCTTACCATGACCATCCCGCTGACGCTGGTGTCCTTCTTTTTTGCCATGATCATCGCGGTGGTGGTGGCACTGGTGCAGTACGCCAACGTGCCGGTGCTGCGGCAGATCGCCCGGTTCTACATCTGGGTCATCCGCGGCACACCGCTGCTGGTGCAGCTGTTCATCATCTTTTACGGCCTGCCCAGCCTGGGCATCATGCTGGACGCCTTCCCCGCCGCCGTCATCGCCTTTGCCTTCAATGAGGGTGCCTACTGCGCCGAGACCATGCGCGGCGCGCTGGAAAGTGTGCCCCAGGGCCAGCTGGAAGCCGGTTACTGCGTAGGCATGAGCTGGGTGCAGATCATGCGCCGCATCGTGCTGCCGCAGGCTTTGCGCACCGCCGTGCCCGCCCTGTCCAACTCCCTCATCGGCATGATCAAGGACACCTCGCTGGCGTCCAACATCACGGTGGCCGAGCTGTTCATGGCCGGTCAGCGCGTGGCGGCCCGCACCTACATCTTCCTGCCCATCTACTGTGAGGTGGCGGTGGTGTACCTGCTGTTCTGCACGGTCATCACCAAACTGCAGGCTGTGCTGGAGCACCGGCTCAACGCCCGGGGCTTCCAGTAAGAAAGGAGTGTGGAACCCATGGCAATGATGGAGATCCGGAACGTCCACAAGACCTTCCGCACCTACGCAAAAGCCGGCCTGCGCCCCGGTGCACACAAGGTGGTCAGCGAGCTGCCGGTGCTGCAGGGCGTGGACCTGACCGTGGAAAAAGGCGATGTGGTGGCCATTCTGGGCCCTTCCGGCTCCGGCAAGACCACCCTGCTGCGCTGCCTGAACTTTCTGGAGACCGCTGACAGCGGCACTCTGGTGTTCGACGGCGAATCCTTCGATCTTGGCAGGATCTCCCGGGCCGACATTGCCCGCCTGCGCAAAAAAACGGCCTTTGTGTTCCAGAACTACAACCTGTTCCGGAACAAGACCGCCCTGCAGAACGTGACCGAGGGACTCATCGTGGCCCGCAGGATGCCCCGGGAGCAGGCCGACGCCATCGGCCGCCGCATGCTGGAAAAGGTGGGTCTGGCCGACCGGGCCGACTACTACCCCCGCCAGCTCTCCGGCGGTCAGCAGCAGCGCGTAGCCATTGCCCGTGCACTGGCCACCGACCCGGAGATCATCTATTTCGACGAACCCACCAGTGCGCTGGACCCGGAGCTGACCGGCGAGGTGCTGAGCGTGATGCGCCAGCTGGCCGAAGAGGGCATGACCATGCTGGTGGTGACCCACGAGATGGGCTTTGCCCGCAACGTTTCCTCCAAGACGGTGTTCATGGAGAACGGCGTGGTGGTGGAGCAGGCTCCCTCCCGCGAATTCTTTGCCGACCCGAAGGAGGAGCGCACCCGCGCCTTTTTGCAAAAGATCGCCCACACGGAGTGATATACGGTCATCGGGGAGCTTCCTCCTCGGACACGAATACGGGTTGCGGCTCCCAGCGCATGCGGCGGCCCTTGAGCGAGCCTTGCATTCTGCTGGCCGCTGTCCCAACAGCAACTCCCTGTTTCCGCCGCTGGCGGCGGTCGTTGCCGTTGCAGGCCATTCCATCGCCCGCCCTATTGCCCTACGGGCAACAGGGTCCCACCCCAGCGGACGGTCCTCGGAGAAACTCCCCGATGGCCGCCTAGACAAACATTTTAACTGAAAGGATATTTCTATGAAACGCAGAACCTTTATTTCTCTGATGAGTGTGATGGCTGCCGCCGGTGTGCTGACCCTGGCAGGCTGCTCTTCCAATTCCGGCAGCAGCGCTGCCGCTTCCGGTGCGGCTTCTTCGGCTGCTTCCACCGGCGCTGCCGACCAGCTGGCCGCCATTCAGACCAACGGCAAGCTGGTGGTGGCACTGGAAGGTGCCTGGCAGCCCTGGAGCTACCACGACGAGAGCGACACCCTGGTGGGCTATGACGTGGAAGTCTCCCGCGCCATCGCCGAGAAGCTGGGCGTGGAGCCGGAGTATGTGGAAAGCGACTGGGACAGCCTGTTCGCCGGTCTGGACGCAGGCCGCTTTGACATCGTGTGCAACGGCGTCGAGGTGACCGACGAGCGCGCCAAGACCTACGACTTCACCACCCCTTACGGCTACATCCACACCGCACTGGCCGTGCGCAAGGACAACGAGGACATCAAGAGCTTTGAGGACCTGAAGGGCAAGACCACTGCCAACAGCCTGGCTTCCACCTACATGGAGCTGGCCGAGAGCTATGGTGCCACCGTGCAGGGCATCGACACGCTGGAAGAGACCATCCAGCTGCTGACCGCCGGCCGCATCGACGCCACCCTGAACGCCGATGTGTCCTTCTACGACTACCTGAATGTGCATCCGGACGCCGACTTCAAGCTGGTGGCCCAGACCGAGGACGCTTCTCATGTGGCCATCCCGGTGCGCAAGGGCGACGACAGCGCTTCCCTGCTGGAAGCCATCAACACTGCCATTGAGGAGCTGCGCGCCGACGGCACCCTGAAAGCTCTGGGCGAAAAATACTTTGGGCAGGATATTTCTTCGGAGGACTAAGAAGCTCAGCCCTCTCCGTCTGCTCCCTTCGTTTCCATCCAGCTCCCCCGAAAGGGGGAGCTTTTTTGTTGCCTGCCATATTTTTTTGTGCTCCTCTATTGACTTGTACAATATTATATGCTATATAATATTATAGAAACAGGTCACATCGAAAGGAGGTTGTCCCCACATGAGTTTTCCCATCAGTGCCGCGCTGCTGGATGCCATTGTGCTGTCCGTGGTGGCGCAGGAGCCGGAAGGTACCTACGGCTACAAGATCACCCAACAGGTCACCCACACGCTGGAGTTGAGCGAGTCCACCCTGTACCCGGTGCTGCGCCGGTTACAGAAAGATCAGCTGCTCACGGTCTACGATGCGCCCTTCAATGGCCGCAACCGCCGCTATTATCAGATCACCTCCGCCGGGCGGGAGCAGCTTGCCGCCTACGCGCAGGAGTGGAGCCTCTACCGTTCTTCCATTGACACATTTTTCAGAGAGGTGGAATGATTTATGACCCGTACTGCATTTCTTGCTGCGCTGGAGCAGCTTCTGGCTCCCTTGCCGGAGACTGAGCGCAAGGACGCTTTGAGCTACTACGAAGATTATCTGGATGCCGCCGGACCGGAAAACGAAGCCCGCGCCATTGCAGAGCTGGGCAGCCCCGAGGAGGTCGCCCGCAAAATTCTGGACGAGCAGACTCCGGCAGGCAGTTTTGCCGCCCCGGCATCCCCTGCCCCGCGTTCCCGCTGGCGCATGGTGCTGGGCGGCGGGCTGGCGGTGCTGGTGCTGGCCTGCTTTTTCTTCCAGCACTCCAAAGCCACCCCCGTGCAGCCGGTGGAACCTGCGTCTCCGGCAGCAGACAGCAGCTCTGTCCCGGAAGAGAGCAACGGCACCCACCTCACTGTCCCGGCCGATACCGTACCCCTCACCATTCCTGCTGATGACCTTGGGGAAAGCACCCTGCAAATCCCGCTGGAAAAGCTGGATCAGGAGTTGAAGCTCAGCCTGAACTACGGTTCTGTGACCTTTGTCACCGATCCGTCCCTCACCTCGGACAAATACGCCACCTTCCAGTTCGACAACTTCCCGCATTCGCCCGTTCTGCGCACCACCGGCGGGGATGGCCGTACTACCCTGACCTTTGAAATGCCGGAAAACTGGCAGGTAGCCGAGGATGCCCCGGAGGCCATGCTCACCGTCACAATCCCGGCAGACGCCCTCACCCGGCTGATCATCAGCTTGGAGACCGGCGATGTCCGCCTTGCGCCCATGCAGCTGAAAACGCTGACTGTTGCGCTGAACAATGGCAGTCTGCGTGCCGAAAACCTGACCGTGACCCGCGACATGCTGGTCGAACTTCCTGCTGGCGAATGTATGATCGATCACCTTTCCATTGCGGAATGCGCCAGTATCGCTGCGACCCGCTGCATCCGTCTGCATCTGGATGGAGACCCCGCCGACTACACGACCGATGCCCGCACGGATAACGTTGTACGCATCGGCACAAAAACATACGATAAACGCTATACCTCTACCGGTTCCAACGGGACCCTGAATCTTTACGCCAAAGGGCTGATCGATCTGAACGTTGAGGAATAACGCCCCGCATAACAAAAAGCGCCCTTCTCCCACGGCCTTGAGCCAGCGGAGAAGGGCTTTTGCTTATGCCTGATGAAAATACTCGTAGATGGTCTGCGCCAGCTGCTTGCCCACGCCGGGGGTGTTTTCCAGCTGGTCCGGGGTAGCCTCCTTCACGGCCCCCACGCTCTTGAACTGGGCCAGCAGGGCCTTGGAGAGCTTGGGCCCCACTCCCGGCACCTCGGTCAGGGTGGAGGAATAGCTTTTCTGCTTCATCTGCTGCTTGCGGTAGGCGTTGGCAAAGCGGTGGGTCTCGTCCTGGATGGCGGTGATGAAGGTAAAGGTGCCCCGGTTCATGTTGATGGCAATTTCCCGCCCGTCGCTGTCCACGATGGCGCGGGTGCGGTGGTGGTCGTCCTTTACCATACCGAACAGCGGCACCTCTGCCAGCGCTGTACCGGCAAGCGCCTCCTTTGCGGCGCTCACCTGGCCCCTGCCGCCGTCCATCAGCAAAAGGTCCGGCTTTTGGCCAAACCAATTGCCGCCGGGCTGGTCATTCTGGGCCTGCGCGGCGTATTTTTCGTACTCTGCCGCCCGGCGTGCCACCGTCTCCGCCAGGGAGGCGTAGTCGTCGGTGCCCACCACAGTTTTCATCTTGAACTTCCGGTATCCGGCCTTGAAGGGCTTGCCGTCCTTGAAGGTGACCATGCCGCAGACGCTGGTGCCATCGCCCCAGTTGGAGATATCGTAGCTTTCAATGGCGCGGGGCGGCTTTGAAAGCCCCAGCACCTGCGCCAGTTCGTCCAGCAGTTTTTCCTCCCGGGCGTAGCGGCCGCTCTCCCGCGCCAGCCGCTCCACCGCGTTGGTGTGCGCCATCTCCACCAGATGCGCTTTATCGCCCCGCTGGGGCACATACAGCTGCACCTCGCTGCCGCGCTTCTGGTTCAGCGCCTGCTGCAAGGCATCCACGTCCGGCGGCAGCGCATCCACCGCGATGATCTTGGGGATCTGCTCATCGTCCAGATAGTACCGGGGCAGAAATTCCTCCCGCACCGCGTCGATGTCGGAGGTGTCATGGAACAGGAACTCCCGCTTGTCGGTGAGCCGCCCTTCGCGGAAGCGCAGCACCGCCGCGCATACGCTGCCGGGCGTACCGGCCAGCGCCACCACGTCCATCTCTACGTCCGGATCCACGACCACCTTCTGCCCGGCACTGACCTTGGTGATGGCCTGGATCTGGTCCCGCAGCAGGGCGGCGGTCTCAAACTCCAGCCGCTCCGAGGCCTCCAGCATCCGCTGGTTCAGGGTCCGGAGGATCTCTTTTTTGCCGTAGCGGATCAGGTGCACCGCCCCTTTTACCGCCTCGTTGTAGGTCTCGCAGCTGATCCTGCCGCTGCACACCGCCATGCACTTGCCGATGTGGGCGTTGAGGCAGGGGCGGCCCTTGCCCAGGTCCTGGGGGAACCGCTTGCTGCACCGGGGCAGCAAAAAGGCATCCATGGCGGTCTCTGCCATCTCCCGGGCTGCAAAGGCGGAGGTGTAGGGGCCCAGATATTCGGCGTCGTCCTCCTCCTTTTGCAGCACAAAGGACAGCCGGGGCCACAGCTCCCGGGTCACCTTGATATAGCTGTAGCCCTTGTCGTCCTTGAGCAGGATGTTGTATTTGGGGGTGTGGGCCTTGATCTGGCTGGCCTCCAGCACCAGGGCCTCAAACTCGCTCTGGCAGACGATGACGTCAAAGGTGTAGGCGTGAGCGATCATCTGGCTCACCTTGTTGTCGTGAGGCACGCCCTCCCGGAAATACTGGCTCACCCGTATCCGCAGCCGCTTGGCCTTGCCGATATAGATGATGGTGTCACTTTTGTCCCGGATGATGTACACCCCCGGCAGCAGCGGCAGCATACAGGCTTTTTGGTAAAGCTCGGCCTTGGTCATCCCTGTTCCCTCCCAGCATAAGAAAAAGGCGGCAGGTCACCCCGCCGCCCTTTGTTGTTTGATCTCAGAGCTTACTCTGCAAAGCCGGACTCCACCAGCTTGATCAGGCCGTCCACTGCAGCCTGCTCGTCAGCACCATCAGCGATGATGCGGATGGTGGTGCCGCCCACGATACCCAGAGACAGAACGCCCAGCAGGCTCTTTGCGTTCACGCGGCGTTCTTCCTTCTCGACCCAGATGGAAGACTTGAACTCGTTAGCCTTCTGGATGAAGAAGGTAGCCGGACGAGCGTGCAGACCAACCTGATTTTCAACGGTAACTTCTTTCACGTACATAGTAAAGCGCTCCTATCTAATATCGTTTTGACAGTACAAAAGCAATCGTGTACCTGTTGCGTTACACCCATTTTAGCGCAAGTCGAAACCGTTGTACAGCCCCCTTTTGCATTTTTGGCGGTTTCTCCAATCAAGAGGGGGGCATTTTTCATTATTTATACAAAGACAATAAAATTATTCCCCGAAGGTTAGCGGTGTAACACAAAAGTTTTCAACAATTTTTGTATCATGCCAGGTTTTTTCATCTTTTTTTGTGTATTTTACCAGCATCTCGGCAGCTGCCCTCCGGGGGATTTTACGCCGGTTCACTCCTGTGCAGGGCCCTCGTAGCGCATCTGGACCAGGGCGCATTTCCGCACCACTGTGGGGCACTGTTCCGGGTCAAATTCCAGCTGCATATCTCCGGTCAATTTCCACCCCATCCGGGTATACAAGGCAATGGCCCGGGTGTTGGTGTTCAGCACGCTGAGCACCGGGTGGGGGTGCTCTGCCAGCTTTTTCCGGGCAAAATCCAGCATCTTGGTGCCAATGCCCTTGCCCTGGGCCTCCTGGGTCACAAACAGGTGCTCGATGTGGCCTGCCTTGTGGCTGATGCACACCATGCCGTCCGGCACGTCCTTGGTGGTGTGCAGGTAGCACACCCAGCCTGC
>OGQH01002162.1_pt1 | contig 14448 bp, 15 predicted proteins | sample 1553181 | NCBI WGS metagenome assembly OGQH01 (sample SAMEA2579946, study PRJEB22360) | human gut metagenome | biome: human gut; feature: human-associated habitat; material: faeces | place: Denmark | collected 2008/2010 | reverse complement strand
CCAGCCAGACCGGCAGGATCCCGGCCTCCGCCCTCTCGATGGCAGGCAGCAGCAGGCTCCACACGCTGGCCGCCAACATGATGCCCGCCGCCATCCCGCTGAGCACCCGCTGGGTGCGCGGTGCCGCCGACCGACGCAGCAGGAACACCCCGGCCGCCCCCAGTGTGGTGCACACCGCCGGGAACAGCAGCACCCCGGCCGCAAAAACGATCTGGTTCAAAACGCATTCCCCCTTTGCCCATTTTATGTTCCGGCAGCGCAAAAGGTGAACGCGCGGCAGAAAAGCCTGCAGGTTTCCCCGCAGGCTCTTCTTCATGCAACAACTACAAAAAGAGGTTTGCGAATGTCAGAACGAGATGTCCTCTTCCCCGTCCTCTGCGGGTTCGGCCCCAAGCGGCACCTTCACTTTTTTTCCGGGAAGCAGCACGACAAATCGTCACAGAACTGTCATCTCCACTAAGATTCTTTTCCACGAGCTCCAAAGGTGGAATCTTTACGAAAGCAGTTTGCCAAAAAGTGTTCGACTTTTGGCGCAAAATTATAACAAAAGCGTAGATTCTCCCGAAATATTGCAATCTTTGCCTAAAATCCTCTTGATTTTTTTGTAAAAAAGACTAGAATATTGCCTTGCAGACAGGCCCCGTACACAAGGCCCTCTGTGGAAATATTTTTTGAGAAACAAGGAGATTATAGATATGAAACTCAAGAATGTTGCTGTTGCTGTTGTTGCTCTGGCTCTGGCTGCCGGCATGACCGCTTGCGGCGGTTCTGCTTCTTCCACCGCTGCTGCTTCTACCTCTGAGGCTGTGTCCTCTTCTGTTGCTGCTTCTTCCGAGGCTGCTTCTTCCGAGGCTGCTTCCAGCGAGGCTGCTGTTTCCGAAGCTGCATCCAGCGAGGCTGCTTCTACCACTGCCGCCTGAGTCTGAACACTCACACAGGTTGCTTGAAATCTTGCAAAAAGCCTCTGCACTGGTTTTCCGGTGCAGAGGCTTTTTCCTGTTCAGTGGTTTTTATCTGATTCCAGCAAGGCACGGATCTGGGCAAGGTCTGCCGCAAAATGGATCCCTGCCTGCCGCTGGGCCGAGGAAAGTCCCTTGCAGATCATCTCGTTCAGCAAGGCTTTCAGGCTGTCGTAGTAGCCGTTGAGATTGTAGAGGATGCAGGGCGCATCCAGCTGCCGGAGCGACACCATGGACATGACCTCTGCAATCTCTTCCAGCGTCCCGGTGCCGCCGGGAAACGCCACGAATGCATCGCCCAGCTCGATCATCTTCGCCTTGCGCTGGGCCATATTCTCCGTGACGATGAGTTCGGTCAGACCGTTGTGCTGCAGCTCCTGTTCCACAAAGAACCGCGGTTCCACCCCAGTCACCTGCCCGCCGGCGGCTAATACGCTGTCGGCCAGCAGACCCATCAGTCCGCTGCGGGAGCCGCCGTAGACCAGCGCGTTGCCGCTCTGACCGATCCAGCGGCCAAGCTCCTGCACGGCTGTTTTCAGCGCCGGGTCATTGCCCTCGCTGGCTCCCAGATATACTGTGATCTTCATCGGATTGCTCCCTTCCCCGGCGCAGTTTCGGCCGGATGCCCGCTGTTTTTGTTTCAGCATACCACACCCCCGCCCATTGCGCAAGCGGCCGACAGGACAATCCGACAGAAGTCATCGCCCATCAAAACGGACATTTTCACCCTGCAGCACACTACATTTTCTGACAAAGGCACCGCAAAATCAGGCATTTTGCGGCAGTATCTGGCAGTATCTGACACGACGGTAAAAAGAAAACTCCACGAAGCATCGAATTTTATTCGATATCTCGTAGAGTTTTTCTGGTGCGAGGGAGGGGACTCGAACCCCCAAGGATAAACCACACGCACCTCAAACGTGCGCGTCTGCCAGTTCCGCCACCCTCGCACAACTATAAAATTGTTGCAATCCCGGATTTCTGAGGCTTGAAACCGTTGTTGCGGACTGCTTGAATATACTACCACATTACCCCGGGAAAGTCAAGCGATTTTGATAGAAATTTCCTCGTTTCATATTCAACGGTTTCCCGGTGCATACTAGAACAAATTATCACCGGGGAGGCAGGACCGTGAAACGACGCAACAGAGCATACCGATTGCTGAGACTGACAGCAGTATATCTGCTCCTGCTGCCGTTTCTGCTGCTGGGTTGGCTGTACAGACGCCTGCCGGATCGTGTTTATCTGGAACCCGGGCAAGCCTTGCTTTTGCCCCGCTTTGGCTGGGTGGAACCTATGGGGCTTCACGGCAGCCAGAATGCGGCCAGTACCCAGGTCGTAGGCAGTTACCAGACCACTCTGTCACTGGGCGGCTGGCTTCCCATCAAGAATATCCGCACGGTGGTCACGGAGCGCACACAGGTCACGGTCTGCGGTACGCCGTTCGGGGTCAAAATGTTCTCCGAGGGGGCACTGATTGTAGGCTTTTCCGATATTGACAGCCCCGGCGGGAGCACAGTGAACCCGGCAAAGGCAGCGGGACTGCGTCTGGGAGACCGCGTGATCCGCATTGGACAGACCAGTACGGAAAACAATGACGCTGTGAAGGAAGCGCTGGAAGCCGCCCGAGGAAGCGCCGCAGAGGTCATCTATGTCCGCAGCGGGGAACAGCGCAGCACCACCCTGACCCCTGTCTGGGATGTTGCTGCCGCCCAGTGGCGGGCAGGCATGTGGGTGCGGGATTCCTCTGCCGGTGTGGGCACTCTGACCTTTGTGGACCCGGAAAAGGGTGTCTTTGCGGGGCTGGGGCATCCCATCAGCGACGGCGACACCGGCGAAAGCATCGCTCTGCGCAGCGGGGAGATCGTGCCATGTGAGATCACCGGGTGCAGCATGGGCACTGTGGGCAGCCCAGGGGAGCTGAAGGGGAAGTTCTTGAGCGCCCACGCCATTGGCAGCATCCGGATCAATGGAGAAAACGGTGTTTATGGCACAACACGGACAGGCTTTTCCGGGCAAACCATGCCGGTGGCGTTTGCGCAGGAGGTCGAGACGGGGGATGCACAGATCCTGGCTACCGTCGCCGGGGAAACGCCACGTACCTACCATGTCCGCATCGAGAAGATCAGCGATGCCGTTCCGCGCCGCAATATGGTCGTCCGGGTGGTGGACAAAGCCCTGCTTTCCCGGACCGGCGGCATTGTGCAGGGGATGAGCGGCAGTCCCATTTTGCAGAATGGGCGGCTGGTCGGCGCAGTGACCCATGTTCTCGTCAACGATCCGACACGGGGCTACGGGATTTTTGCGCAGACCATGTTGGAGCAGGCTGAACAGGTTGCATCGGCGGAAAAATGAGCAGATTTGGTAAAACAAAACAGGCTGATTCGACTGAAGATACCATAATGTGGCAAAAATAACAGTTGAAATCCATGGGAATTTATGGTAAAATCAGAAACGTAAGGAAAACCGCACACATTGGAGGAATGAACGATGGACAAGATCAAATTTTTGATGTCGGATACTGGCGCAGAGATCACGGCAGCCTGTCGTGAAGCTTTGGAGCAGAAGGGCGTAGAGGTGACCGTGGTGGAAAAAGACGGCCTGAAGGTTCTGCAGAAAATGCTTGCAGTGCGGCCCCAGGTGGTGTTGCTGGATGCCTTTATGCCCGGGCTGGATGCGCTGGCTGTGAAACAGAAGTACAATGCAGCCGGTGAGCGCCACACCTCTTTCTTTGTGACGGGGGCGTTCCAGAGCGAGGAAATGGTGCAGGAGCTGCTGGACGAGGGCTTTGCTTACTACTTCGTCAAGCCCTTTGATGAGACGGTTCTGGCAAACCGCGTGCTGAAGGTGGCTGCCGGGCAGGAAAAGCGCATCCTGCACACCAGCGTTGACAGCGATGAACTGACAGTCACTGAGATCCTGCACCAGATCGGCGTTCCCGCCCACATCAAGGGCTACCAGTTCCTGCGGGATGCCATCCTGCTCACCATGAACGAGCCGGAGTACATCAACGCTGTGACCAAACGCCTCTACCCGGAAATCGCCAAGAAAAACGGTACCACTGCCAGCCGCGTGGAGCGCGCCATCCGCCATGCCATCGAGGTGGCGTGGGACCGGGGCGATGTGGATACCCTCAACAGCTACTTCGGCTATACCATCCACAACCTGCGGGGAAAACCCACCAACAGTGAATTCATCGCAATGATCGCTGACAAAATGAGGCTGGATAAACGGCAGAGGGCAGTGTGATGGATGTACGCGCCAACGTGATATTTTATGCGCACATCTGGCAATTCTGGGAGGCTGAAAAATGTTTATCGCTATGGAATTATAGAATTATGGATTCCGTAGCGATAAACTGATTGTTGATAGGGCAATAAATCTCCGGAATTTATTGGGTGTGGAGCCGAATGGATTCCGGAGGTTTTTATGGTGGAAAAAGATGTAGAAATGTTTCTGGAGGCGTGCGAGTTAAAGGGACTGAGCATGAAGACGATTGGAAGCTACGAACAGACGATGCGATTATTTATTAGATTTTCCAACGAACAGGGAATTGTGCAGACGGAGAAGGTGACGCACATGATGGTACAGAACTATATTAGCGTCAACTAATGCGGTTGAACGAGGGTTGATAAAATGACTGCTCTATGATAAAATAAACAATAGAAACAGGAGCTATGCGCGGGATGTTCAAGGATAATATTCCATTGGCAGAACTGGTGCTCCGCATCATTGTGGGTAAACCTGATCTGATACTGACCAAATGTGAAACGCAGGCCGACCTGAAGCGCGTGACTGGAGCACGGTCAATTTGTCTGGATGCATATGCCGCCGACAGCACGGGAAAGAAATATGATATCGAGATTCAGCGCTCTGACAATGGAGCTGACCCGCACCGGGCAAGATATCATTCCAGCGTGATGGATGTGGAAAATCTGGACAAGGATCAGGATTACCGAGAACTGCCGGATACCTATGTCATTTTCATTACGGAAAAAGATTACTATAAGGCCGGAAAACCTGTATATGTCGTTCAGAACATGAACCTGACATTAGGAGAGCCATTTGAAGACGGAACTCATATTCTGTATGTGAATGGCGAGTACCGTGGCGATTCGGACATCGGAAGACTGATGCACGATTTCAATTGTACCAGTGCAGAGGATATGAACTTTGACCTGATGGCAGAACGAACGCGCTACTTGAAAGAAAACCCGAAAGGAGTGGGCAGTATGTGCAAGGCTATGGAAGAATTGAGAGTTGAAAGCTATGCCGAGGGAAAAGCTGAAGGCGTAGAAATCGGTAAAATGGAACAGGCAAAAAAGACTGCCTTGAGACTCAGTCGGAAGGGAAATTCCGTAGAAGAAATCGCAGACCTTCTTGGCTATGATGTTGATACTGTAAGCAGTTGGATCGCCCCGAAAGCATGTTGAGCGAAATGTGCAAGGCTATGGAAGAGCTGAGAGTAGAAAGCCGAAAAGAAATGGCAGTTGAGATGGCACAGAGCCTTTATGAACAGGGTGTATCGATTGAGCAGATTGCAAAAGCAAGCAAGGTCGATGCGGACACTGTAAAAGGATGACTCACACCGAGGGCTGGGTAACAGCAGAACAATAAGACACCAGCGTATCGTGTTACGAAAACATGGTACGCTGGCGTTTTTGCTTGAAGAAATTGCTATGTTCTCTTATTGCTGGTAAAATAGGGGCGGATGTACGAATAAGAATGAATGTGGGAGCGTGATGGAAAGTGGATATCTCTTTTAAGATGGGCGATGAAAAGTTCAATTACAGAGTGAGTGCAATCATAATTTCTAACGGAAGAATTTTGGCAATGTCCCATGACAAACCGTCAGAGTACTACTCTCTGCCCGGGGGTAGAGTGATGATGGAGGAAACGGCTGAACAAGCGATGATACGGGAAGTTCGGGAAGAGCTTGGTGTTTCACTGAAGATATCCCGGCCATTATGGTTGAATCAATCTTTTTTCACAAAAGATACAGACGGTCTCCGATATCACGAGATATGTATTTATTTTTTGATGGATACCGCAGATGCTGGCCTGCTGGAAAGGCAAAACACGTTCACTCGAACAGAGGGAACCGATACGCATATATTTAAATGGTTAGAGATTGCTCAATTAAAGGATGAAACTTTTTATCCATTGTTCCTGAAAAAAGAAATTTCCAACCTTCCAGATGGGTTCACGATCCGAACGGAAGTGCGATGATGAATCTGTGCTTTCGATGTTGACGTTTTTGTTGTACAAAATTGAGGAATTTATCCTAATGGCATTTCTTCTGTTGTGATATAATTGTATCGATCAAAAGGAGGAATGCAAGATGATCCATCTGCTGTTAGCGGTGATCTATGTTTCTTTTATCAGTCTGGGCCTGCCGGATTCTCTGCTGGGGGCTGCGTGGCCTTCGATCTATCAGGGATTTGGGGCTCCGGTCTCCTACTCCGGTGTGATCTTCTGTATCATATCGGTGGGAACGGTGCTCTCCAGCCTGCAAAGTGACCGGATGACCCGCCGGTTTGGAACAGGCGGCGTTACGGCCATCAGCGTTGCCATGACCGCCGCAGCGCTGTTCGGGTTCTCTGTCAGCAGCTCATTCTGGGCCATGTGCCTGTGGGCGATCCCTTATGGACTTGGGGCTGGAAGCGTGGATGCTGCACTCAACAACTATGTGGCGCTCCATTTTGCCAGCCGCCACATGAGCTGGCTCCATTGTATGTGGGGGATCGGAGCCTCGGTCGGGCCCTACATCATGGGCGCAGCGCTTTCTTCCCGTGCCGGGTGGCAGACGGGGTATCGGGTCATCAGTGTGATGCAGATGGTGCTGACGATCATTATTCTGCTGAGCCTCCCGCTCTGGAAAACGAAATCGGGTGCGAATGCCGAGGAACGGGAAGCGGTCCCGGCAGAAGCGCTGACCCTGAAACAGATTTTCCGGATCTCCGGCGTAAAAGAGGTTCTGGTTACATTTTTTTGCTACTGCTCTCTGGAGCAGACCACCAGTCTGTGGGCCAGCAGTTATCTGGTGCTGAACAGGGGAATCTCACCGGAGACCGCCGCCGGCTTTGCCAGTCTTTTCTTTGTCGGTATCACCGTGGGACGGGCGTTGTGCGGCTTCCTGACCTTAAAATTCGATGATACCCAGATGGTTCGTATGGGGCAGGGGATCATCGCGATTGGGATAGCGGCGTTTCTTCTGCCGCTTGGGGAAGCAGTGACACTGGCAGGGCTGCTGCTGGTTGGTCTTGGCTGTGCTCCGATCTATCCCAGCATCATTCATGCAACGCCGGGCCGCTTCGGTGCGGACAGGTCACAGGCGATCATTGGGGTTCAGATGGCCAGCGCCTATATTGGCAACTGCCTGATGCCGCCACTGTTCGGTGTGATCGCAAACCACACCACAATCTCGATTTTTCCGTATTATCTGCTGGTGATCCTGATTTTGATGGGATATATGCACGAAGCGCTGCAAAAGAAAACAAAAGCGGCGCAATAAAATACCGCTGCTCTTGCATTTGGGGAAATGCACAAGAGCAGCGGTATTTTTTGTATGCATATCAATCCCGCACCTGCACCGGAACAGTCGGCAGGTCTCGCAATCGGATGCGGCACACCACGATTCTGGATGTGGCACTGGGGTGAAGAATTTATTGCTCAGACGGTCCGGATCGCTGGGGTTCTCTTGCCTGTATGCGTCGGCAGGCATCCTCCTTCACAAGCTCAATGATCACCGCCGTCAGGGGGATAAAGAAGATGATGCCGATGATGCCAAAGAGCTCTCCGCCGATCATAGCGGCCACAAGGGTGTACAGCGGAGAAAGTCCCACGGATTTTCCCACCACCCGGGGGTAGATGAACTGGTTTTCAATAAACTGTACGGCAAGGTAAACAATGAGACAGCGCACGGCCAGAACGGGATCCACCAACAGCACGAGGAACACGCTGACCACGCAGGAGATCAACGCTCCGACGTAGGGGATGATGGCGCAGATGGCGGTCAGCATTCCCACCAGGCTGCCGTAGGGGATCTTGAAAACGGAAAACGCAAGAGCCATGAGAACGCCAAGGATCACGGCCTCACTGCATTGCCCCGTCAGAAAGTTTGCAAAGGATTGCCGGAACAGCCGGCAGAACTTCAGCAGCCAGGCGGAGTGGCTGGGTTTCAGGTAGGCACAGACCAATGTGCGGGCGTGGTGGCAGAGACTCTCTGAGCCAACGGACATATAAACAGAGATGATCAGGGCAAAGGATGCGGTCACCACGATATTTACCGTGGCAGATACGGCACCTACCGCATTGACCAGTACGGTATCAATGCTGTCGGTGACCCTGCGAAGCAGCTGCTCCCAGTCGATGCCCTCCAGCCAGCTCATCAGCCACCCCATGTCGGCATCCTGTGCGCTGAGATAGGCGGTCCAGCGGGGGATGTTTGCTTCGATCTGTACATAGAGGCTGTGAAAAGACTGCACCAGCTCCGGGATCAGCAATGTCAGCGCCAGCACCAACACCAGCACAACACACAGCAGGGTGATGAAGAAGCTCAGGAGATGGAGTGCTTTATCCGAGGGCTGTTTTTTGGCCTTGCAGAACAGGCGTTTCAGCCGTTTTTCCAGCCCGGTCATAGGCACATTGATAAATAGTGCCAGAATGCCGCCTGCCAGAATGGGCAGTACCAGGTCTACCAGCTGTGCAGCAAATGCCAGAACGGAAGAAAGCCGCAGCAGCGCCACAAAAAGCGTGACTCCTACAACAGTTATGAGCAGATATTGTTTTGTTTTTGGTTCCATGAAAAAATCCTTTCCCGGAGCTGATGGCTGAAATATGAAAAGAGAACGTCTGCGAACTCTTTTTTCGTATTGTAATCAGAAGCAGCTGGCTTGTCAAGAAGTCGGGAACTGCGGGGTTTTCTTTTTGGGCTGGGCGTGATATAATATGTAGGTCGCAATTCCGCGAAAAAACTCAAAATAAACGGGAATGCGTGGAAAAGCAAAGAAATATAACAGAGAGTATCTTTGCTGCTTACATAAGGTTGAACGAAAATCAACTTAATACAAAATTCCATAGTACAGTCTGTATAAAAATGGCACGAAAAAAGCTGAAATTTCCTCTTGCTTTTTCTGAGATCTGTGCTATAATATTAAGGCAATCGTTTCCAAGGCCGCTCGCGGGGGTAGCCGATATTGAAGGTTGTGATGGGCACATACATTTATAATATGGCCCCAATAAGTCAGAACCAGAAATGAGGTGAAAAAGAATGAAACAGGGTATCCATCCGAACTACGTTGACTGCACCATCACTTGTGCTTGCGGCAACGTCATTAAGACTCGTTCTACCAAGCCCGAGATCCACGTCGAAGTTTGCTCCAAGTGCCATCCCTTCTACACTGGTAAGCAGAAGCTGGTTGACACCGGCGGACGTGTTGAGCGCTTCAACAAGCGTTTCGGCCGTAAGTAATTACTGGTCTTTTCAGCGCCGTCTCCTTTGGGAGGCGGCGTTTTTTGTTGTTATGCCGCACAAAAGCTCTCTTTCTGTAATTTACACGCCGTTCCCTTATTTTGAACACATTTCCGGACTAAAATAAACCAGTATCTTCAAAAAGCGCTTTGCGCTGCCTTAGAAAGGAGCGTTGTGAACGTGATCGAAGTTTCTCATCTCACCAAACAGTATGGCAATCATCTTGCCGTGGACGATGTCTCGTTTACCGTGGCAGATGGCCAGATCTGTGGTCTGCTGGGGCCCAACGGCGCGGGCAAATCCACCATTATGAACATCCTCACTGGCTATCTCTCTGCCACCAGTGGGCAGGTGACTGTGGCAGGGCACCCTCTGCCCGAGGAGGCCGATGCCGCCAAGGCTTGTGTGGGCTATCTGCCCGAACAGCCGCCCCTTTACCCGGAAATGACGGTGCAGGAGTACCTGACCTTTGCCGCCGAGCTGAAGGGTGTGAAAAAGGCGGAACGGAAGGAGCAGGTGTGCAGGGCTGCCCGCCGTACCGGGCTGGAAGCTGTTTTGCCCCGGCTCATCCGCAGCCTTTCCAAGGGCTACAAGCAGCGGGTGGGCATTGCACAGGCATTGCTGGGCAGTCCCAGGCTCATCATTCTGGACGAGCCGACGGTCGGCCTGGACCCGGCACAGGTCATCGAGATCCGCAAGCTCATCCGGGAGCTGGGCCGGGCACATACAGTTATCCTGTCCAGCCATATCCTCAGTGAGGTGCAGGCAGTCTGCCAGCAGATCCTGATCCTTTCCAAAGGGCATCTGGCGGCGGCAGGCAGTCTGGAGGAGCTGACCGCCGATGGCAAGAGCCTGGAAGAGGTGTTTCTGGAACTGACCGACGGTGAACCGGAAGAAGCAACCGGAGAGGAGGACGCAGAATGACAGCTATTTTCAAGCGGGAATTCCGCAGCTTTTTTCACGGGATGCTGGGGTACGTCCTCACGGCGTTTCTGGTGGCGAGTTCCGGCCTGTATTTTCTGGCCCGGTGCCTGATCTACGGCCTGACGGATTTCAGTTACTACACCCTCTACCAGACCATTTTCATGCTGCTGCTCTATATCCCGGTGCTGGCGATGCGCTCACTGGCCGAGGAGCGCCACAGCCGCACCGACCAGCTGCTGCTCACCAGCCCGGTCTCAGTGTGGGGCATCGTGCTGGGCAAGTTCTTTGCCATGGCGGCTGTGTTCGCTCTGTCCTGTGCCGTGGATGCGGTGATGATCTTCATCCTCTGGGCGCTGGGCGGCACCGTGTCTGCTCTGCTCGCAAACCTTGCGGGGCTGCTCTGCTACTTTTTGCTGGGCTGTGCAGCCATTGCATTGTGTGAGTTTCTCTCCGGCCTGACCGAGAACCAGATCATTGCCGCCATGGCGGGCTTTTCAGCTTTGCTGCTGGCCTACCTGATGCCCAGCCTGCGCAGCATGTTCAATGCGGGCAGCGCCGTGGCGCTGGCAGTGTTCACCGGGATCGCAGGCGCGGCTTCTCTGGCGGCCGGTCTGCGCACCCGCAGCTTTGTGCTGGGGTGCCTGACCTTTGCGGCGCTCTGCCTGGGCCTGACGGGGCTGTTTCTGCTCCGCAGTGCATGGCTTACCGAGGCTTTCAGCGCCGTGCTGAGTGCCCTGTGCCTGTTTACACCCTTTGAGGATTTTGTCAACAACAGCTTCTCCATCCCTGCCGTGGTCTATTATCTGACCGTGACGGCGGTGTTCCTGTTCTTTGCGGCGCAGGACATTGAGAAGCGCCGCTGGAACTGAGAGGAGGGAACACAGATGAAGCTTTTTGTAAAGCAGAGCTCCTCGGGTGACGGGCGGGTGTTCCGCAGCGGGGTGTGGTCGGCAGCCATTGCCGCGGCTGTGATCGTGCTGGCCGTGCTGGTCAATCTCATTGTCCGGGCCATTCCTTCCAGATATACCGAGTTCGATCTCTCCGAGGCGGGGCTCTACACCCTGAGCGAGAGCTCCAGACAGGTGGCCGATGACCTGACGCAGGATGTGACCATTTACTATCTGGCCCAGACCGGCAATGAGGACCAGATCATCTCCAAGCTGCTGGACAAATACGCCGCCCAGAGCAGCCATATCACCTGGGAACTGAAAGATCCGGCAGTCTACCCGACCTTTGCGGCCCAGTACGGCGCACAGGATCTGACCTCCGGTGGGCTGATCCTGGTCTGCGGGGAACAGAGCAAGGTGCTGGATGCCGCAGAGCTTTACGACTACGATTACAGCGATTATGCCACCACCGGCGCGGCCAACGTGACCTTTGACGGTGAAAGCAGGATCACCTCTGCCATCTACCAGCTGACCAGCGGAGAGAGCCGCCATGTGTACTACACCACCAACCACGGCGAGCAGGCGCTGACTTCCACCCTGACCGATGCGCTGGAAAGCCAGAACCTGACCGTCTCGGCACTTGACCTGCTCTCCCAGACCATCCCCGAGGACTGTGACCTGCTTGTTATCAACGATCCGGCGCAGGACTTTTCCGGCGCAGGCAGTCTGGTGGATGAGCTGGGCCAGCTGCGCAGCTACCTGAGCAACGGAGGCCGCGTGCTGCTGCTGACGGATTCCTATTATAGTACCCCCAATCTGGATGCTGTGATGGCCGAGTTCGGCCTGACCCGCACCGAGGGCCTTGTGGTGGAGGGCGACACCAACCATTACCTCAATGGCTACCCGGCCCTTTACCTGCTGCCGGATTATGCCAGTACAGAGGAATCCACCGCGCTGGACAGTGTGAACACCAGCCGAAGAGTTCTGCTGCAGATGGCACAGGGCATCACCCTGACCGAGACAGAGCATGTGGTCTCGGATGCCCTTCTGGTCAGCTCGGACAGTGCTTACAGCAAACCGGAAGGCTACGAGATGACCACCACCGAGAAGGCGGACGGCGACCTTGCCGGTCCCTTCGCGCTGGCAGCATACGCCCGCAATGAGGACACGGGTGCCCAGGTCATCTGGGTCAACTGCGGCAATATGGACAATGAGGGCATCTATCAGGTCATCCCGGGCAATGTGACCTTCCTGCAGGGGTGTGCGGCTTCGCTGGCCGGGCAGGAGAGCGCTGTCCTCATCGACAGCAAGGCGCTGGAAGCAGCTCCGTTGGAAGTGCCAGGCATTGCCGCCTCTACGCTGGGCCTGCTCTTTGTCATCGTTCTGCCTGCGGCCCTGCTGGCTGTGGGTGCCGTGGTGGTCGTGCTGCGGCGCAGAAAGTGAGGACCTGTCCATGAAAGCAAAACGGCGTACCCTCGGGGTGCTGCTTTTCCTTATCCTACTGGCAGGCGGGGTGTTTGCCCTGCTGACGCTGCGGAATGCCCGGGAAGAACAGGCTGCCAGTGCGGCCGCAGATGGAACCATTCCGCTGGCGGCAGTTTCGGGCAATGACCTGACGCAGATCGTGCTCCATTATCAGGGCGAGACGAACACCCTGCTCTATACCGCCGATGGCTGGACGCTGGCTGAAGATCCAGCTTACCATCTGGACACCTCTGCCTGCAACACGATGCTCACCGCGCTTTCCTCTTTGAACGCAAAGCGGGAGCTGAGCCCGCAGGCAGGGGAGGACTACGGCTTTGCGGAGCCTGCGCTGACCATAGAGGTGACGGCAGCGGGCGAAACGGACACCTATACCTTCGGGACCAGCAATACCATGACAGGGGATCTCTATGTCCGCAAGAATAACAGCGATGTCATTTATACGGTATCGGGGACCAAAGCCGCCTGCTTTGAGTTGACCAAGGCGGAGCTATTCGGTGCCTTCAACCCGGCGGGGCTGACGGCCTCGGAGATCGAAGCCGTCTCCTATACGCTGGCCGATGGCGAGACTGTGACCCTGAAAGCAAACTCGGAGCCTGCAGCAGAGAGTGACAGCAACGCCTACCAGACCGTCTGGCGGCTGGCGGGGGATACCGCCGCAGACCTCGACGAGACAAAGGTGGATGCTATCCTCTCGGCGCTCTGCACCTATGTCTCGGCACAGGCAACAGATGCCGACCCGGCGGCGTATGGTTTTGAGGCCCCGCTGGTCACAGCAGAGGTCACCACAGCCGATGGCACAATCAATCCGACCTATGCTATGGGGACAGACGGCTGTTACCTGATGGTGGAAGGCGACAGCTCCGTTTATACGGTGGATGCCAGTGTGGTGAGTGCGCTTTTGTACCCCGCAGATCAGCTGAAAGCAGAATAAAACGTTCCTCTCTCGCGCTGTGCGAATTCTTGGTACAGCGCGGGATTTTTTTGCGCCGGATGTAAAGTTTCGGCAAACCTCGACAGAGTGATTGACATTTCAGTTCGGATTGTTTATGATAGGCGATGACAGGGCAGAATAACTGCACAATATTACGGATGTCATGGATGTTGTGCGGGGCTGGGTCGCCCTGGTACGAAGGATGGGGTGGATGCCCTGTCTTTTTTCGTATCTGAGTTTAAGGAGGAAAAGTAAAAAATGGACAACTCGGTGATCGTTTCACTGCGCGATATCGTGGTGGAATTTGACGGTCAGCGCATTCTGGATGGGCTGAACCTGGACATCCATGACAAAGAGTTCGTAACGCTGCTGGGCTCCTCCGGCTGCGGCAAGACCACCACCCTGCGCCTGATTGCAGGCTTCCTGGAACCCAACGCGGGTCAGGTGCTGCTGAAGGGCCAGGATATTACTGGTGTGCCCCCCTATAAGCGTCCGGTGAATACCGTGTTCCAGAAGTACGCGCTGTTCCCGCACCTGAACGTGTTTGAGAATGTGGCCTTTGGCCTGCGTCTGAAGAAGATGGACGAAGAGACCATCCGCCGCAAGGTGCGCGATATGCTGGAGGTGGTCGGCCTGAAGGGCTTTGAGCGCCGCAGCATCGGCCAGATGTCCGGCGGCCAGCAGCAGCGTGTTGCCATTGCCCGCAGTCTGGTCAACGAGCCTGAGATCCTGCTGCTGGACGAGCCTCTGGGTGCACTGGACCTCAAGCTCCGCAAGGAGATGCAGCTG
>OGQH01002154.1_pt1 | contig 14491 bp, 16 predicted proteins | sample 1553181 | NCBI WGS metagenome assembly OGQH01 (sample SAMEA2579946, study PRJEB22360) | human gut metagenome | biome: human gut; feature: human-associated habitat; material: faeces | place: Denmark | collected 2008/2010 | reverse complement strand
ATGCTCATTTAGCAGGGACTGTCAACATTCTGTCCTTGACTTTTGAACCAGTTTATTAATCAGGATTTTTTGCGTATGTATTCTGGATAATATATAGTACAGCCTTTTGTATACGTGTATCTGAAGTGATAGGAACCTATGACTCTGCCACCTTTTGGGTAAACGTATAACTTCTTTATGTAATTTTCAGGCGAATGATTTCTTTGTTCAGACAGAAATTGATAAATGTCTTTAGATGTGCGGTATTTTCATCAAGAACTGATTGAAGTCATCTTTAGATAAGTAGTAATGACTTAATTACGATTCATTTCACTTGAAGTGTTCTGAGAGTAAGGTGCATCAGAAATAGGTCCTATTATGATATAGGTACCCTATGTGATATTTCTTTGTGATAGACTTAACCATAAGAAATACTTTCTTTAGTTGAGAAGTAAGATATTGTCTCTTTTTTGTAGTATAAGTGTATATAGAGTGGATTTATTATATGATTGACACCGTATATGACACCATATTATAATAAGAACAGGAGAAATGAATTATGTCGAAATGGGATAAGCTAATTTTTAAGATTAGCACATTATCAAAAGAGTTACGTTTTTCTGAATTGAGAAAAGTATTGGAGAGTTATGGATATGTAATGAATTATCCTAAAGGAGGAAGCAGTCACTATACTTTTAGGAAGAAAGGATGTATGCCTATCACAATACCTAAACATGAACCAATAAAAAGAGTATATGTTGAAATGGTAAGATTAATTGTAGAAAAAGAGGAGAAGAACAATGAAAACACTCAATGATTATATGGCCTTACCTTATCGTTTAGAAATAGTAGAAGATCAAGAAGAAGGTGGATATGTAGTTTCTTATCCTGATCTTCCAGGTTGTATCACTTGTGGAGATACAATAGAAGATGCTATGAATAATGCAAAGGATGCAAAGAAAGCATGGATTGAAGCGGCATTAGAAGAAGGTATTGAGATTAATGAACCAGATAGCATAGAAGATTATTCTGGACAATTCAAATTGAGAATTCCTAAGACTTTACATAGAACACTTGCTCTGCATGCTAGAAAAGAAGGCATCAGCATGAACCAATATTGCGTTTATCTCCTATCTAGAAATGATGCTTTACTTTCAAAATAGAACCTAATTACTTGAACACATACACTTGTATGTGTTTCTTTTTTATACAACAAGCTACATAATAATACACTTATAGGAACAGTTAATACAATACCAAGAGTACCAGTAATGCCTTGAGATATCTCTATCGCTATAAAATCAGAATTCATTAATTGAGGATATTGAATCTGATAAGCAAGAAATGCGAGTAAGATTGTCATAGAACTACCAGTAGAAGCAAGTATTAAAGTATTACACATTGTACCAATCATATCTTTTCCAATATTAAGTCCTGAGATGAAGAGCTGTTTTCATTGAGATGTGTTTTTTGTGAGAATCACGATTGTGAGTGTGGAAGGGATAGGGGAATATCCACTAAATATAAGAGGAAGAAGTAAATCTATAATCGCAAAAAATGTAAAACCTAAACTGATAATTGCACGTATGCCTTTAGAACGTCCTATTAAGAATATAATAATTAGCAACAATCCTACAAAAGCATAAATAAAAGGTACACAGTAATAGTTATAAATGAAGTTGATTCTCTTGTAGCAATAGAATATAGTGAAATTACGATAACAAAAAATGAACATATAAAGAAAGGATTTCTTATAGCAGCATGAATACAAGAAACTTTATAATAATCAAATATTTAAAAGAAGTAGGAGAATATGTAACAGCTGAATCTTTAAGTGCATTATGTCATGTAAGTACTAAAACTATTTTAAAAGATATTAAAAGTATAAATGATGATATGAAGGTCTCAGACAATTATATTGAAGTCAGACCTTCTCATGGTATTAAGCTGATCATCCATGATATGGATGCCTTTTCTCATTTAAGTGATTCTTATCGACCTTTTCAAGATTATTTTATGTTAAGTGTAAATGAAAGAGAAGATTGGATACAGAAATATTTATTAGAAGCGAACGATTGGATCAAAGCTGATTTTTTATGTGAGATGTTATTTATATCTCCCTCTGTTCTTTCACAAAACCTAAAAGAAGTTAGAAAATCTTTAAAGAAATATGATTTAAAACTCTTACAGAAACCTCATTATGGTATGAAAGTAGAAGGTAGAGAATTTAATAAGAGATTATGCTTATCACAAATCTATATTTCATATATTGATCAAAGAGAAGATTTTCCAGGTGCCCAATTTAAAGAAGAAGACTTAGCTTTTATTCAATCTATTAATCATATTGTGGAAAATACACTAATAGATTATGAAGTAGCTATGTCCCAGGTCTCAGTACAAAACTTTGTTATTGATATCTATGTCTCATTAAAAAGAATTAAGCAAGGTATCTTATTAAAAGCTTCTGAAGATATGGTTATTGGTATATCACGCTGGACAGATAGTGTTGTAGCGGTAGAACTTGCGAAAAGATTACAGGAAGAACTAAATATAAAAATAGAAGACCAAGAAATCGTTTCTCTTTCCATTCATCTTGCTTCTAAAAGAATCATTAGAAACTTTGATGAAAGTATTCACCGTATTATTATGAACTTTGATGTCAATCAAATACTTAATAACATGCTAGAAGCAATGAATAGTAAATGGCATATTGATTTTCATCAGGATGAAGAACTAAAATCTCAATTACTATTACATCTTTTACCACTAGAAGTACGTTCACGTTATAATGTCGTGCTCCAGAATCCTTTGATTGATAAAATTAAACAACAAAATATTCTTGCTTATCATTTGGCAGTTATTGCCTGTCATCAATTACATGATTATCATGGCAATTATCTAAGTGATGAAGAAATAGGTTATATAGCGCTTTATATCAATTTTGCGTTATTGCGTAAACAAATTAACGAAAAGAAAAATGTATTAGTGATGTGTGCGGTTGGAAGAGGGACTTCACGCACACTTGCATATCAGGTGAAAGAACTCTATGGGAAATATATTAATGAAATTAAAGTAATAGATTATATAGGTCTTAAGAAGTATGATTTTGAGAATATTGATCTAGTAGTTTCTAGTGTTCCTATTAAATATGAATTGCCTGTTCCTAAAATAGAAGTCAATTACTTCTTAAGTGATCTAGATAGAAGAAGACTTGAAACATCTTTAAACGAGCAAGAAAAATTTGGTATGGAACATTACATCAGCCATGTTTTAATGCATATGGATGGAAAAACAAAAGAAGAGGTTATTACTCATATCATTAAACAAACACTTGATGATGAAGAAATAACAACAAGTATTATCGAAAATGATCAAATAGGAAACTATGAACTAGAAAACTTGACAGCTATCTTATCCTGTTATACAAATCAACACTCTACTCAGGTTATAATTAGTGTGTTACCTAAACCTATATTATGGAATATGCGTAAGGTACAGGTTATTATCATTCCTATTATAGGAGAACCTATTAATTCTAAAATTATTGATCTCTATAATGAGCTTTCTTACTTAGTCCAAAATCCTCTTTATCTCAAAAGAATCATAAAAAAACATACCCAAGAAGAAATATTTAAAGTATTTAATGAAATAGAAATACTAAGAGAACAGTAAAATGTTCTCTTTTAATTTTGAAAAGTTCCACAAATAAAAGGAAATTACAGAAGTTGAGTTCTATAATTATCACTTTATAATTTAAATTGAAAATAGAGGAAAAACAAATCTGCAGAATTGAAACCTTATATTTTTAGAAGAGAGAGGAAAACAAAATGAGAGAAAAACTTGAGAGTACATTACTATCAGTAACGTCTAAAGTAGAATCTAATAAATATTTAGGTTCAATTAAAGAAGCATTTACAATGTTTGTACCATTTATTATTGTAGGATCATTTGGAAATATGTTTAATATTTTAATTTCTGGGGCAAATGGTCTTGCGCAATGGTTCCCTTGGCTTGCAAATCTATCACCTGCTTTTACAACAATTAACTTTGTAAGTATTTCTTGTATGTCTTTACCAATCGCTTTCTTAATTGGTTATAAACTAGCTGAAAGAGAACATGTACCTGCTTTAGAAAGTGGTTTAATTGGTTTGCTATCTTATTTAGCAGTATGCCCTAACACAATTAGTACTGTCGTAGATGGATTAAAAGATCCTGTAGTTGTAGCTGGTTTAGGCGCTGGTGTTATTGGCGCACAGGGTTTATTTGTATCAATGATCATGTCTATTTTAGCTGTTAAGTTATTTAAAATACTTACTGAAATTAATGCAATTAAAATTAAGATGCCTGACTCAGTACCAACAGGTATTGCTCGTTCATTCAATATCTTAATTCCAATCTTTATTATCTTAGCTGTATTCTCTATTGGGGGCTGCTTATTTAATACATTTACAGGTAATTACTTAAATGTATGGATTTACAACATTATTCAGCTACCATTACAGGCTCTAGCAAACACTACTGGTGGTATCGTTGTTCTAGCTTTAGTTAACCAGCTATTCTGGTTCTTAGGCATTCATGGGGGTATGGTTATTGAAGGTATCAGAGGTCCATTATCTGCAGCTGGTATTGCTGATAACATTGCAGCTGTACAGGCAGGAAAAGTAGCGACTAACATTCTTACAAGAGGTTTCTGGACAAGCTTTGTAGTAGTAGGTGGTGGAGGTATTACCCTATCATTATTACTTGCTATCTTCTTATTCTCTAAACGTGAGGATCATAAAGCTATCGCAAAATTCTCATTCATTCCAGGTATTTGTGGTATCAATGAACCAGTTGTATTTGGTTTGCCATTAGTACTCAATCCTATTTTTGCTATCCCATTTATTATTAACTCTGCAATCGCTGCTTTGATTGCTATTGGTGCCACAAATCTTGGATTTATATCTTGTGGTGTCTTAGATTGTCCTCCAGGTTTACCTGTATTTGTAACAGGATTCATCAGCTATGGTCTCCATGGTATCATCGTACAGGCTATTATTCTTGCTGTGACTTTTGTCATCTGGATTCCATTTGTTTTATTATCAAATAAACAGAAACCTGAAGAAGAAGTATCAGATTAAAAACAAGAGAATCTATCAGTAGATAGATTCTCTATTTGAAAGGAGCATGTAATATGAGTTTTCTAGATAATTTCTTATGGGGCGGTGCAACAGCTGCCAATCAATATGAAGGTGGCTGGCAAGAAGGTGGACGTGGTATTGCGGTTCATGATCTTATTACTGATGGCACTAAAGATGAACCACGTCGTATCTATTGCCGTAATAATCAAGGTGAAGAAACAACAATTCAGATGGGAGAATGTATACCATTTGGATATAGAGGTGTATTAAAAGAAGGGTATTATTATCCTAGTCATCAGGCTACTGATTTCTATCATCATTATAAAGAAGATATCGCATTAATGGGGGAAATGGGCTTTAAGACATATCGTCTCTCTATTTCATGGACAAGAATATTCCCTAATGGGGATGATGAAGAACCTAATGAAGATGGTTTAATATTTTATGATCATGTAATTGATGAACTTAGAAAATACAATATTGAACCTTTAGTAACTATTCTTCACTTTGATATGCCTTTAAACCTTGCAACTAAATATGGAGGATGGATTGACCGTAAACTTATAGATTTCTATCTTAAATTTGCGAAAACATTATTTGTGAGATGGAAAGATAAAGTAAAATACTGGATCACTGTTAATGAAATCAATGTACTTGGTGGTTATTGGACATTAGGTCTTGCTTCTAATAACCGTAAAAAAGGAAGCCATTCTAATCAGGGAGAAACACCTTTAGAAGATGCTGGTATTAAATTTCAGTCTATTCATCATATGCTTGTGGCAAGTGCGATGGCTAATAAAATAGCTAGAGAAATCAATCCAAAATTCATGTTAGGCACTATGTGTGCTTTATCTGGAATCTATCCTGCAACATGTCATCCTGATGATGTATTTGGGGCTTATGAATTTAGAAGAAAAGCATTAATGTTTAGTGATGTGACATGTAGAGGTTATTATCCTAACTATGCCCAGGCTATATTTGATGAATACGGCTTCAAACTAAAAATGGAACCTGATGATGAGAAGTGGTTAAGAGAAAATACTTCTGATTATCTTGCTTTCTCTTATTATCGTACAACCGCATATGATAGATTCTCACCTAATACAACAACGACCGGCGGACAACAGGCTTCACCTAATCCTTACTTAGAAAAAACACCTTGGGGATGGCCTATTGATCCTGAAGGGCTAAGATTTGTCTTAAATGAACTGTATGATCGCTATCAAAAACCATTATTTATTGTAGAAAATGGTATGGGAAATGATGATGTCATAAAAGAAGATGGTATTCATGATACTTATCGTATTGCCTATTTAAGAGATCATATAAAAGAAATGAAAAAAGCTGTAGAAATAGACAAAGTAAACTTATTAGGCTATACAACATGGGGATGTATTGATATTGTTTCTGCAGGTACTGGTGAAATGAAGAAAAGATACGGTTTTGTCTATGTTGATTTAGATGATAAAGGGCATGGTAGTCTCAAGAGAATTAAAAAAGATTCATTTTACTGGTATAAAAAAGTAATAGCTTCTAATGGCGAAGATTTAGATTAAGCGTCCAATTTTTTCTTAAATCTTTTAAGTCATTTGGTTAAAGCACCTTCGGGTGCTTTTTTTGCAGTCTGCCAGGCATCCTGTGATGCGTAAGTCGGAGTAGTTCCATGAAGCATTATCCCCATTCTTATAGACACGAGTCCAGCCTGTATACTGTCCCTATTTATCTTTTGCAAGAGTTCTATCTGTAGGATCCATATTTGTATCAAGATATTTCATATCTGTATCCTGGTTCATCACAATTGTATCTTGAATACTTGACTGATTTGCACTTACCGCAACAACATGACTCATACTGTTTGAAGCAATATGACTAAAATTAGCTCCTCGTAAAACTTATCTTAATAAATCATGAATAGTGATTGACATTTAATCATATTTTTATATAATTACCACAGGTAATTACTAATGGTAATTAAAAGGAGAAGTATATGAATAGTCAAAAAACAAAGGAAATGCTGGACAGCTGTTATATCGCAAAAAGAATACTAGACTTATTACCAGAGCTTCCAGAAGGTGTTCTTCCTTCTTATATTCGTTATTTAGAAACAGTTCTTAATTTAAAAGAAACACATGAAAAGGTTAAAGTATCAGATTTAAGTTCTGCACTCAATTTACCTAGACCAGGTGTAACACGTACAGTTAGATCTATGGAAGAAAAAGGTTATTTAAATAAGATATCTTCTAAAGAAGATGGACGTGTCACTTATATTGAAGTAAGTGATAAAGGTATAACTTTATTTGAAAAATTTAATAAGAATTATTTTGAGGACTTATCTCAAAACTTGAGTCATATTTCTATTGAAGAAGCTGATTGTATGATTGAAACAATAGAAAAGTTCTATCAAGTGATGTGTGAAAGGAGAAAAGCATAAATGAATTCAGATTTTACTCAGGGAAGTATTTTTAAGAAATTAGTCGCATTTATGATTCCCGTACTAGGCGCATTAGTATTACAGGCAGCTTATGGTGCGGTTGACTTACTTGTGGTAGGACGTTTTGGAACAACAGCAGGCTTATCCGCTGTTTCTACAGGAAGTCAGGTATTAAACCTTGTCACATTTGTGATCACTCAGTTTGCAATGGGGATTACAGTACTTATCGCAAGATATATAGATGAAAAGAAACAAGAAAACATTGGGGCTTTAATTGGTGGTGCTACAGTTCTATTTGGAATAGTTTCAGTATTCTTATTCATCATCATGATATTATGTGCATTGCCCATTTCAACGCTCATGCAGGCACCTGATCAAGCACTCAATCTTACATCTATGTATGTAAGAATATGCGGTGGTGGAATTTTCTTTATTGTGGCTTATAATGTATTATCGGCTATTTTTAGAGGATTAGGAGATAGTAAGTCTCCATTACTTTTTGTAGCAGTAGCATGTCTTATTAATGTGGTAGGAGATTTAGTTTTAGTAGCAGGTTTCCATCTAGATGCAGCAGGTGCTGCAATGGCTACAGTACTTGCACAGGCATGTAGTGTATTATTCGCTTTAGGACTATTAAAGAAAAGACAACTCCCATTTGAAATACATAAACATGATTTTAAAATCAACCCTCACTGCATTCGTGCAATGAAGATTGGTATACCTCTCGCATTGCAGGAATGCTTGACTCAGATTTCCTTCCTTGCATTATGTGCCTTTATTAATCGTTTGGGATTAGAGGCATCATCAGGATATGGGGTCGCTTGTAAGATAGTAAACTTTGCGATGCTTGTACCAAGCGCTTTAATGCAGTCCATGGCTTCTTTTGTGGCTCAGAATGTAGGCGCAAATAATGAAAAAAGAGCTAAACAATCTATGTTTACAGGTATGGGTATAGGATTATTTATTGGTGTCATTGTATTTTGTTTAGTTATATTTAAAGGAGATATGTTAACAGGAATCTTTACGACAGAACAAGGTGTTATTCATCAGGGCTATGCTTACTTAAAAGGCTTTGCATTGGAAACATTAGTCACTGCAGTACTCTTTAGTATGATCGGTTACTTTAATGGTCATGATCAGACACTCTGGGTTATGATACAGGGATTGATTCAAACACTTCTTGTTCGCTTACCATTGGCGTATTATATGTCTATTCAGCCTAATGCAAGTCTTACTTATATCGGTCTTGCAGCACCTATCGCAACAATTGTAGGTATCCTTCTCAATATATGTTTCTATATTCATTTGAATAGGAGAATAAAAATAGGATAAAATATCTAAAGTCCACAATAAGTGGGCTTTTTTTGGGTTGACTAATATTATGAGAAGATGATAGATTAATACTCAGTTATATTAATAAAGGAAGAGAAAAAATGATTGATACTTTGATGAAATTAGCTATATTAATTGTTGGTTTTATATTATTGATTAAAGGCGCAGATTTCTTTGTAGATGGAAGTTCTTCTGTCGCAAAAAGATTAAAAGTTCCTTCAATGATCATTGGACTTACAATTGTCGCCATGGGTACAAGCTTACCTGAATGTGCAGTCAGTGTCACTGCTTCAATGAGCAACAACAACGCTCTTGCAGTCAGTAATGTAGTAGGATCTAACTTATTTAATTTAATGGTTGTATGTGGTGTATGTACACTATTTGTACCTCTTGCAGTTTCTACAGATACACTAAAGAAAGAATTTCCATTCTCTATTATCTGTGCTGCTTTATTACTTGTATTTGGTTTAGATAGTATGCTAGGTAGAGTAGATAGTGCAGTTTTTATTGTATTATTTGTCGCATATTTAGGATGGATGATCTACTCAGCATTACAGGCAAGAAATAAAGCATTAAGCGAAGACAATGATGAAGAAATCAAGCTATTACCAGTATGGCAGTGTATTGTTTATATTGTCGGTGGTGCAGCTGCTATTAAATTTGGTGGTGACTTTGTCGTAGATGGTGCTACAGCTATTGCGACTATGCTTGGATTAAGTCAGAACCTTATTGGACTTACTATTGTCGCTTTAGGAACAAGTCTTCCAGAACTTGTGACTTCTATTGTAGCTGCAAGAAAGAATGAAATCGATATGGCTTTAGGTAACGTTATTGGATCTAATATCTTTAATATCTTGCTTGTATTAGGTATTGCCGGGGTCATTAGTCCTGTTGCCATTATTACAGAAAACTTGATTGATACATTTATTTTAATTGCAGTAAGTACTCTAGTATGGATATTTGCATGGAAAAAGAAAGAACTTGTTAAGTGGCAGGGCATTGTGATGCTTACTATTTATACAGCATATCTTGTTTATATTTGTATGCGTTAAGAAGGCGATGCCTTCTTTTTTTATTAGTTGCTTGATAGTTGATAGCGCAACTAACGATAGTAAGCTATATTTGAAGTAAGGAGGGAAATGAAAATGACAAATTCATTCATGTTATTAATAGCGCTTATACCTGCACTTATTGTCTGGGGTGTAATCATCTATGTCGTTTATTTGCTCATTGTTGCATTAAGAAAATATATTAAGTCAGAGCCAGTACGTAAAGAAAAGGAAGAGTATGCAAAAACACTAGGAGGTGTGATTAAAAAGCACCGCATGGAATGTCAGATGACTCAGGAATTTGTGGCAGAAACACTTGGTGTATCTAGACAGGCAGTCTCTAAATGGGAAAATGGTTCCTCTGATCCAAGTACAACTAATCTTATAGCGCTTGCAAGCTTGTTTGATATTACACCTGAAGAAATGTTGAAAGAAATACGATAAACTTTACAAAAAGACCTACCATTTTAAGTGATTATTTATTATAATTGTGAAGTATTTTTTTTAAATACTGATTTTAAAATTTAAGGGGAGTTTGTAGTATGATTCAATTTTTTAAAAACAACATCGAACCTAGAAAGAAATTAAGAACAGCTGAAATTATTGTTCTTATTGCATTAGTATTAGGTTCAATTATTTCTCTTTGTGTAGGTCTTAAAGAAGTACATTCTAATCCTGGTAAAGTGGATTATGTACAAAGCATTGTAATGAAAAGAAATACACAGGATGAAGACTATAGTTCAGACAACACAGTATGTGATGTTACATATAGTAAAGGTGACAAACAGCTTGTTGTTTCTTATTCTTATGAAGAATATACACAGTTAAAGAATAAGACTATTACTGCTTATGAATTCAAGACAAGTAATGGAACTGACTTATACTTTGATCACAAAGATGTGAGTCAGAAAGAAGTTAAACAGTCTTATAAGCAGGTCATGGCAAATAAGACCATGTACATCTTTAACCTTGCATCTTCTTTATTTATCTTAAGCTTATCATTGGCTTTAATGATGTTATTCTCTAAGCAGTTTACAACATATGAAAAGAGCTGGTTCTTGAGCATCATGTTACTTGCTACTATTTTCGCTGTTGCTTTCCCAGAAGAAAGTGCAAATGGTGTGAATGGTATTGTGATCATGATATTGTATCTTTTAGATACATTCTTAAATATCTTATGTGAATTACTCATTTCTAAACAGTCTCGTTACAACTTCTTAGTATCTGTTGCTGTAGAAATTACGGAAATCGCAATGTGTGTTGTATTAATGTATCGTTTTGCAACAATGGTAACTACATTATTCTTCTGGCTTCCAATTGATATCATCAGTTATATCAACTGGTCTAAGCATAAAGATGAAGAAGAAGATGAATTAACAATGGTAAGAAAACTAAAAGGATATCAGGAAGTACTTGTCATTGTAGGTATCTTTGTATGGACTATCGTTGTTGGTTATTTCATCAGTGGTTTAGATATTGCAACTGATTTCTATACAAATAAGACATTAGAAACATGGATCATTTATATTGATGCCTGTGCCTCTGCAGTAGGTATTGCGAATGGTTTATTTATCTTCTTCAGATTAAGAGAACAGTGGATTGCATGGTATATCTGTGCTGCTTTAGAAGCTATTATTAACATCTTATCTGGACAGTATGTATTACTCATTCTTAAGCTTGGTTACTTCACTAATACAACTTATGGTTATATTAAATGGAGTAAATATATTAGAGAACACCAGAAAACAAACGAAAAATTATCTTTATTCTAATTAAATTTCTCTATAACTTGAGAGTAAGCTATAAAACTGCTACAATAGGAACGTAAAAAACATATAGAAACAGGAGTGATTATTATGGCAATTGCTGCAGGAGATTTTAGAACTGGACTTACATTAATCGTTGATGGAGATCCTTGGGTTGTTTTAGACTTCCAACATGTAAAACCTGGTAAAGGTGCTGCTATCTTAAAGACTAAGATGAAGAACTTAAAGACTGGTTCTACACAGGACAGAAACTTCAACGCTTCAACAAAATTCGAAGCTGCTAACATTGAAAAGAAAACAGCACAGTACTCATATGAAGCTGATTCTACTTATTATTTCATGGATATGGAAACATATGATACTTATGAATTATCAGAAGAACAGATCGGATTCAATAAATATTTCATCGTAGAAGGAAGAGAAGCATCTCTTATGTTCTTTGAAGGTGATTTATTATCAGTATCTATCCCAGAAAAAGTTGAATTAACTGTTGCTAAGACAGACCCAGCTATTAAAGGTGCACCATCTAACCAGACTAAGGATGCTGTTACTAATACTGGTCTAACATTAAGAGTACCTCAGTTTATTGAAGAAGGCGAAGAAATCGTTGTCTTCTCATCTGATGGAAAATACGCAGGAAGAGCTTAATATAAGCTCTTTTTTTACATATGAATAAAGTTGTACTTGTAACTGGTGGCGCTCAGGGGATAGGAAAAGCCATCGTATTAGAACTTGCGAAAAATCATTATGATGTAGTGATCAACTACCTTACTTCTAATAAAGCAGCGGCTTTATTAGAAGAAGAGATTAAAAAGAATTATGATGTGCGTGTGATGACGATTCAAGCGGATGTATCAAAGGAAGAAGAAGTGGATGCCATGATTTCTTTAATAGAGAAAAAATGGGGTGGTGTTGATATTCTTATTAATAATGCTGCTGTTGATTTATCCAATCTCTTTCATCTAAAGACAGCAGATGAGTTTAGAAAGACATTGGATGTGAATGTCGTAGGGGCATTTAATTGCAGTAAGCGTGTCTATAGACATATGCTTGATCAGGAATATGGACGTATTATTAATATTTCTTCTACCAATGGTATAAATACCTATTATCCAATGTGTATTGATTATGATGCCTCTAAAGCGGCATTGATCTCATTAACACATAATCTTGCCTTTGAATATGGGCCATATATTAATGTGAATGCAATCGCACCAGGATTCATTGGAACAGACAATGAACTAGATGGATATGATGAAGAGTTCTTAAAAGAGGAACAGGAAAAAATCATGGTGAATCGTTATGGTAAACCAGAAGAAGTGGCTTATCTTGTGAAGTTTCTTATTAGTGATGAAGCGAATTTCATCAACAATACAATTATAAGAATAGATGGCGGCCAGAAAGGCAGCTGTTAAAAAAAGGTCCTGAAATCAATCAGGACCTTTCGTGTTATTTCTTTAAAACATTTGTAAGGGCGAATAGAATAGAGAGTTTACTATATTCTAATGTCAAACCGCCCTGGATATAAAGTGTATAAGGTGCAACAACAGGTGCATCGGCACTTAATTCAATTGTACTTCCAGAAGTAAATGTACCAGCAGCCATTACTTCATCATGAGGATAACCAGGCATTGGTGCAGGCATAGTGGCTACAAATGAATCAATTGGAGAACTATTCTGAATAGCCTGTGTAAATTTTACTAGGTTTTCTTCTGTACCAAGTTCTAATGTCTGAATAATATCAGTTCTTTCTTCATTATATCTTGGAGATACATTATTGAAGCCTAACTTTTCTAACATATAAGCACTAAATACAGCACTCTTTAAAGCATTCTTTACGGCATTAGGAGCCATAAATACACCCTTGAAGAATGTATTATTCATATTGAAGTTAGCTCCTAGATCTTTACCAATACCAGGGGCAGTCAATCTTTCAGCACACATAAAGATTAAATCTTTTCTACCTGCAATATAACCACCAGTAGGAGCAATACCTCCACCTAGGTTCTTCATTAAAGACCCTACAACGATATCGGCACCGATATGTCCTGGTTCCTTCTTTTCTACAAGTTCACCATAGCAGTTATCTACCATGATAATTACATCCTTATTGACTTCTCTGATCTTAGTAATAATACGTTCAAGCTTAGAAAGTGTTAAAGATAAACGTGAAGAATAACCCTTAGATCTCTGGATTTCTACAAGTTTAACATCATTCTTCTTTAAACGTTCTACGATTTTATCATCATCGAAATCATTATCAACTAAATCAATCTGTTCATAAGATACACCATGAGCCTTTAATGACTGACTAGATTCTCCTGAAATACCAATCATTTCCTGTAAAGAATCATAAGGTGCTCCAGATAATGAAATCATTGTATCACCATGCTTAAGTAAAGCAGATAAAGTTAAATAAAGCGCATTTGTACCACTCATGATCTGTGGTCTAACTAATGCATCTTCGCATCCAAGAATAGTTGCGAAAATAGCTTCTAGCTTATCTCTTCCTGAATCATAGCTGCCATATCCATTCATGTCCGCAAAATCAGAATAGCTGACATTATTCTCAATAAATGCAGAAAGAACTCTGTTTGAGTTATAGAAACAAACATCATCAATCTTTTCATAAATGTCTTTTAATACAACATCAGATTCATTCGCAATTTTTAATAAGTTTTCATCTATTTGTTCTAATATCATAATCTTTCTCCTTTGAATACCTGTGCTATTATACACCAAATACACCATTATTTTGAATGATTTTAATGAAAATCATGTATAATAAGAAAAAGGGTGAAGCATATGTTAGAC
>OGQH01002153.1_pt1 | contig 14502 bp, 33 predicted proteins | sample 1553181 | NCBI WGS metagenome assembly OGQH01 (sample SAMEA2579946, study PRJEB22360) | human gut metagenome | biome: human gut; feature: human-associated habitat; material: faeces | place: Denmark | collected 2008/2010 | reverse complement strand
GCCGGCCGCACCATCGAGGCCAACCTGGCTAAGAATCCCGTAGGCTTCGATCGACAAATCCAGTCCATCAAGACGGCAGGCGGCAGACTCTGCGCTTTCTTCCTCAACGACAACGACGCCGACGGCCACGATGTATCGTGGATCTACGACGTCGACTTTGAGCGCATCGCCGACACGCCGGGTCTTGTCGCCTTTGCCGGAGGCACGCGCGCGCACGACATGCAGGTGCGCCTCAAGTACGCCGGCATCGATGCCGCGATTATCTCGGACGTCGCGCAGGCAGACGAGGCCGCCGATGAAACCTTCTACGCCGCCGCCAACTACACGGTCTTCCCGCCGCTGGTCAAGGAGCTCGACGGGCTGAAAGGCGCCACCGCCGACGCTGTTGCTGGGCGCGCCGTAGCCCGTGCCGACGGCAGCGCTCTTCCTGTCGGTATCGCGCCAGTCGAGCTTTCGCGCCCGCTGCGCATCGTCTACCTGTATCCCGATGCCCTTAACCTCTACGGCGACGGCGGCAACGTCATCGCCCTCGAGCGCCGCTGCGCCTGGCGTGGCATTCCCGTACGCGTGGACGAGGTCCGTATGGGCGAAACGCTTGATTTGACCGATGCCGATATCGTCATGATGGGTGGCGGCTCCGACCGCGACCAGCTAGCCGTGGCACACGAGCTGCTCGCCCAAAAAGACAAGGTCGCGGCCTATGTTGAGGATGGCGGCTCGCTGCTTGCCATCTGTGGCAGCTATCAGCTGCTCGGCCGTTCGTACTATATGGGCGAAAATCGCATCGAGGGCCTGGGCGTCATTGCCGCCGAAACCGTACGTGGCTCCGATCGCCTGATCGGCAACGTAGCCGTCAAAACCGATCTGGCACCTGAGCCCTTTGTGGGATTCGAGAACCATGGAGGTCGCACCCTGCTCGACGCGGAGGCAACGCCGCTCGGAACGTCCGTCGTCGCGGGCACCGGCAACAACGGCGACGATGGCTTTGAGGGTCTGATCTACAAGGGCGTCATCGGCACGTACCTGCACGGGCCGGCGCTGCCCAAAAACCCCGAACTCGCCGACTGGCTGATCGCCCATGCCCTCGAGCGCCGCGGCGATGCGCAGGCCACGGCCCTGCTGCCGCTCAAAACCCTCGACGACACCTACGAGCACGCCGCCCACGACGCCGCCATGAAGCTCCTCCCCTAGCACCTCACCACCACAAAGGGGACAGGCACCTTTGTGGTGGTTTTTCAGTTTGCCAACGATATGTGAACGACTAAAAAAGTCTGCTATACTCTTTCCCGCTGTCCCCATCGTCTAGCGGCCAAGGACGCCACCCTTTCAAGGTGGATATCGCGGGTTCGAATCCCGCTGGGGGCACCAACCCGAAAATGTGCGAACCCGTGCGATGCTAAGTCGTGCGGGTTCGTTGCGTTCATCGTCGCAGTAGAGCGTGGCCACGCACTCCTCCGGCGTCACCATCACCTGATATACAAAGGAATCGAGCACGGCCGCGTCGTCCATCCCGCCGCCGCACTGGAGGAAGTCCGCGAACTCCTCTGGGTCGATGCGCGCCTCGTCATAGGAGGCCAGATCGCGCTCGGCGCGGGCCTTCTGGGCCTGAAGCTGGGCAATGCGCTCGGTGAACTCCGGCATCACGATGCCCTGTTCAATCGCCGCCATGATGTTCTGGAGGCCGTTCTCGGCCTTGCGCTTCGAGGCCATGGCCCGCCTGCGCGCGTCGGCTATCTCCGGCTCCGGCTCGTCCCAGAGCATGTGGGAGATGCGGAGGGCCGTCTCGCGGTCGCGCAGCATCCCCCTGATGGCCTCGGCCAGCTCGTGCTCGAGCCAGTCGCGCCGGACGGGCTTGGCCCCGCAGCGGCAGCCGTAATACTCGTACTTGACGTTCTTCTTGCCACGGCCCGACGTCCCGGCCATGTTGTGGCCGCACTCCGAGCAGATCGCCCTGCCGGACAGCGCGAACGTGCCCCAGTCCTCCGAGGCCCGGCGCTTCTTCGGCTTCACCTCCTGGGCCATCGCAAAGGTCGCCTTGTCGATAATCTGGGGCATGCCGCCGTCCACCTCTATGCCTCCCCACGAGTAGAGGCCCGTGTACTTCCTGTTGTGGAGCATCTGGTACACCATCGAGTAGCCGCACGGCCTGCCCGTCCTCGTGGTCACGCCGCGCCGCGCGAAGTCGCTGGCGATGGAGTCGACCGGCTCGTGGTCGCAGGAGCGCCGGAACGCCTCGCGCACTATAGCGGCCTCGTCCTCGTTCACAACGTACTCGTCGTCCTCGTTCCGGCCGTAACCGTAGACGCGCACGCCGTTGGTCTTGCACTTGAGGGCGTTGCCCTCCATCCCGCGTCTCGTCCTCATGGAGGTCTTGACCGATTCCACGGCTGCGAGGCCCTCGTATATCTTCTCGATCAGGATGCGCTCGGGGCCGTCCGGCATGGCCTCCATGGCCGATACGACCTCGACGCCCCTCTTGCGCAGCTCGTGCTTGTACGCGGGCGCGTCGTACTCGTCGCGCGAGAAGCGGTCCATCATATAGACGAGCACGATGTCCGATTCCCCGGCGTTCGCAATCATCTTCTGGAACTGGGGGCGGTCGTCGCTGCGGCCGCTCATGGCGTAATCGGAGTACTCCCCTACGATGGCGTAGCCCTCGCGCGCGCACCAGTCACGGCAGACGCGCAGCTGGTCGTCAATCGAGGCCTCGCGCTGCTTCGAGCACGAGAAGCGGGCATAGATAACCGCAGTCTTTATCTCTTCTGGCATAATCGAATCGCCCCTCCAACGGGCGGCTATCTGGCAGACCCCATCCCTCGCACCATAAGGCGGTGGGGTCTAGTAGTCTTCTTTGCCGAGTGCATATCTAAGGTCGTCGATGGCATCGAGCGCATCGTCGCCGTTGTTCAGCGCAAGGTATGCGGCAACGCACTGGATTGAGTACATGATCTCCTCGTCGTTGCTGCAGTCATGGTTGTTTGCATCGCGAGCCTTGACGCAAATCGTCGACAGCTTTGTTTTGAATTCATCGCTAAACAGCTCGTTCTTGGCGAGGGCCTCGTCTATCAGGTCCAGAGCTTCGCAGCCAACCGAATATTCCTCCTCCGACGTGTTTGCCGGAATCTCATCTTCAGAGCATCCAGTCAGCGGTGCAATTGCAGCGGTGGCGATTAACGCCATTAAGTTTCTTCTGGTAATCACGGTCATTCATCTCCCTGCGATGCTCGCAATTCGCGGGCAACAGCCAATAGGACCTTCTTGTGCGGTGCCGTCAAGTCGTGGTACGCGTCCACCAAAACGCGCTCGTCGGTTGAGATCGGCGCAAGGTCGCTGCTCTCGCCATAGAAGTCCGCAATGCCAACACCGAAGAGCCTGCACAGCTTAATCATGGCGTCCGCGTCCGGCTGGCCATGTCCAACCTCCCACGCGCTAACGGTCTTCCCGCTTTTGCCGACGGCCACCCCAAGTTCATCAACTGATACGCCTCGTTCTTTTCTAAGTTGCTTCAATCGACGCGCGATCCTTCTTCTGGCAGTGTCGTCTTGCGCTCCATCGTCGGCCGAAATTAGCTCGTCGATTGTTACGTCATACATATCAGAAAGCTGCTTCAACATGGAAACAGGCGGCCTTCGAACTCCACGTTCGTAGTTTGCGTACGTTTTCTTTGGAATGTTCAGGCGTGTAGCGACCTCCTCTTGAGTCAAGTGAATTCTTCTCCGCATCCCCTTCAGGCTCATTGGACATCACCACTATTCCTCGTACGTTTTGCGAGCCATCTCTTCAAGAGATACGCCAAGAGCGTCAGCAATGGCCTTGGCCTTGCCGAGAGTCGGCTCCTTCGCTCTTCCGTTCAGAAGCGCGGAGATGGTTGAACGAGGGGAGCCGATCTTGTGAGCCAACTCGGCCGGTGACATCCCCTGCTTCTCGAGGTAGTAGGCAAGCACATAACGGTAGTCCATGGCCCCTCCCTGTAAGTCCAAATATTTACACGTACAAAGTATTGCACCGTTCAGACTTTTGTACAATACTGGGTGCGTACAAGTTTTGTACTTATGAAAGGAGAAGCAATGAAACTGTCCGAGAAAGTCAATGAGTACGCCGAGAGGGAGAACAGGACGCGCGATTCAATCGCCGACGAGCTTGGCATGAGTCGTTCCTCGTTCTTCAACAAGGTCAAAGGCTCGTATGAGTTCAGCCTGTCCGAGGCCTATGCCTTCTCCAGAATTCTCGGCGTGACGCTCGACGAGTTCCACGCGCTGGCGGTGGCGTAATGCCCCGCAACCAAAGGCTCGACATCATGCGCCGGAAATTGCAGCGCCGCTTCAAGACTTGGAAGGGACGCCGTGCGTAATGACGTGGACGAGCAGCGAAGTCCGCTACCTCGAGGAGCACGCCGGGGACGGGGCCGTGGCCATAGCCGAGGCCCTCGGCAAGACGGCGAGGGCGGTGGAGGTCCAGGCGTCGAAATACGGACTCTCACTCCGTAGGCGCTGGATATGCCCGCGTTGCGGGCGGCAGACCTTCAAGCCGCTATCCAGCCGGACCGGATGGTGCGTCTCCTGCACAAGGGAGCAGCGCGCCTCCGAGATCGCCGAGCAGGTGCGGGCGATGGAGGAGGAGGTGAGGAGAGAGAACCTCGTGAACAAGGAGCGGCAGCGGCTCTACAGCCGCAAATACCGCGCAAAACGACAAATCGACGAGAAGTTTTCGAGAAGCGAGAACCAAGGAACGGAGGAAGAATGACCCCTCAAAACAGATACGCGGGCACCCCCAGCAACCACACCAAGAGCGCCCGCACGTCCAACAGGACTCCCCGCATCGTAGCACGCGAGGGCTACCGCCTGCCAGCGCAGGAGCGGGCCGACAGGCAGAGGGACGCCTTCAGGGCCGGGCTTCTGGTCGGCATCACCGTGACGGCGCTCGCCATGTGCGCGCTGCTGTGGCTCTGGATTATCCCGACCATGGACGGCGCGGTGCACAGCGCCCAGGCCGCATACGAGGCGGTGGGCATCCATGCGTAACGACGAGCGCTACAACCCCAAGCCCCAGAGCGGCCAGCTCGAGATATTCGGCCTCGGGGCCAAGGGCGAGGCGGACGCCGAGGACGCGCGCCGCTGGATTGACGAGAACCCCGGCGCATGGAACTACATGGTCGAGAACGCCGCGAGGCTCTCCAAGAAGGGCTACGTGAGCGCCAACTACCTCGTCAACATGGTCCGAAACGAGCTGCACGTGGGCGTGCGCAACGGCCTCGCGCCGTCCTTCGCCCGAATCATGGAGGCACGCTACCCCAGCCTCAAGGACGCCTTCAACAAGCACCGCAGCCAGTCCGACGGGTTCACGGCATGAGCTGGGTCAGGCACAAGGAGCGCTCCATGACCTTCCAGCTCGAGCTGGAGAAGATCGTGGGCAAGGAGCGCCACCGGACCGACCCGCGAACCGGACGCAACTACACCCCGAAGCAGACGAGGCTCGCCGAGGAGGCCGTACGCAGGGCCTACAGGGCCGAGCACGAGGACCACGGGGACTTCGACGGAATCGTGACCGTCGCCATCGAGACCTTCAGGCCCCTGGCCAAGAGCAACCCGAAGTACTGGGCGGGCCGCGCCGACCTCGGCAAGCCCGACTGGGACAACATCGGCAAGCTCATATGCGACGCGCTCAACGGCGTCGCGTACACGGACGACGCCCACGTGGTGATGGGCGGCGTCCAGAAGGGATGCCGCACGCCATACGGCACGCCGCCGCTGGCAAAGGTGTGCATCACCCACTTCACCGAGGAATACGTAAAGGAGAAAAAGAAATGAAATACGTGAAGAACAACCGCGCGGACGAGTTTGGCACCTTCACCCAACTCGACGGAATCATGAAGTGCTCGGCGGCCATCGCCACCAACACCGCACTCAAGGTCGCCGGGGACGAGCGCTATAACGGCCGAATCGCCGCCCGCGCCCTCTACGAGCAGATCGCCTTCTGCGAGTCGATGCTCGAGGGGTTCGACGAGGAGGACCGCAAGAAGGCCCTCGAGGACGTGCGCGCGTGGCTCGACAAGGAAGACCGTTCAATCTCGCGCGCACTGTTCGGGTTCACCCGCACCTCGGCCAACTTCTAGGAGGCGCATATGGAACCCATGGAAATCAGGACCAACTTCAAGCAGGCGACGGTCAAGGGCGGCACGGCCGTGCTGCAGCTCGAGATTCTGACGAGCGACGGAAACGCCTTCCCCATCCTCAAGCTCTCCGGCAAGCCCGTCATCCTGACGGTGGCCGACATCCAGGACGAGCTGCCGCTCGACTACGACGAGGAGGACGAGGGCGAGCCGCTCCCGTTCGACCGACCGGCGAACGTGGACGCGGAGACGGGAGAGGTATACGAGGTCATCACGGACGAGGCGCGAATGATTGGAGACGGTGAGTAATGGAGTACACGCAGGACGAGAGGCTGGCCGTGCTCACGGCCATGCAGAAGCAGATTGAGCCCGCGCTCAAGGAGGCTAAGGCCATCGCGCGGCAGGAGATCATGGAGGGCTTCGCCGAGACCCACACCGACCGCCGCGCCATCATCGTCGGCGACGAGAAGGTCGGCGAGATCGGCATCAGCTACAGCAAGGCCGCCCCGGTAATCCTCAAGGAGCGCATGGACGAGGCCGTGGCCTTCCTCGACTCCATCGGCATGGTGGACATCGTGCCCAAGAAGGGCTGGGAGGCCCACTTCGCCAAGGCCGGGGACAAGGTCGTGTGCACCGACACGGGCGAAATGGTCGACTGGGCCATGTGGTGCCCCAGGTCGCCCAAGACCGCAGCGGTGCGCGGCTGCGCCCCCGAGGACGTCATGCAGGCGCTCGGCCCGCGCGTCGAGGGAATGAGCGCGGCCGCCCTGCTCGGGGACGGTGAGCTGTAATGGCCGAGGATGTGCCCATGGTCCAGGCGGTGGAGCCGGATACGTTCGACCCGGCCGCGATGTTCACCCAGCTGCTCGCGGAGGCGCAGGCCGAGATGGTCAACCCGACCAAGAGCAAGACGGGCCAGAAGGGATACCAGACCTACTCGTACTCACCGCTTGACTTGGTCCTGAACATCATCAGGCCGCCGCTGAACAAGCGCGGAATCTTCTTCTACCAGCGCTCCGAGGTCGCCGCCAACGGCGCGGGCATGCTCCTGAACACCATCGTGGCCTTCGGCGGCGAGGAGCGCGTGCTCGACGTGAAGCCCTACGAGTACGCCAGCGACCCGCAGGAGTTCGGCAAGCGCGAGACCTACGCCCGCCGGTACTCCGCGCTCATGGCCTTCGGCCTCGTGGGCGAGGAGGACACCGACGGCGACACAGGCCCCAAGGAGACGAAGGAGAAGGCCCCGACGAAGCCTCGTCCGAGCAAGCGCAAGGTGATGCTCGCCAAGATAGCGAAGCTCAAGGCCGAGTGCATGCAGAACGGCGTCAAGGAGGAGGGCCTCCGCGCGTACGAGGAGGCCAACTTCGGCACCGACGACACGACCAAGCTCACCGACAGGCAGCTCGAGGAGCTCGGCAAGCATCTGGCCCAGATGGCCAGGGACAGTAAGGAGATTGACTAGTGAGCAGCGGAATCAACACGGTCGCCATCAGCGGCAACCTCGGGCGCGACCCCGAGCTGCGGGCCACGCAGACGGGCACGCAGGTGCTCCGGTTCTCGGTGTGCGTCAACGAGCGCCGCAAGGTCGGCGACGAGTGGCAGGACGTGCCCAACTGGGTCGACGTGACCGTTTTCGGCAAGCGCGCCGAGGCGCTTAACCGCTATCTGTCCAAGGGCACGCACGTGTGCGTCCAGGGCAGGCTGCGCCAGAGCAAGTGGGAGAAGGACGGCCAGAAGAACAGCCGCCTCGAGGTGATCGCGGACAACGTCACGTTCTCCGGCGGTGCCAAGCGCGACGACGTGCCCGACGAGGTCTACGACGACGATTGCCCGTTCTAAGGAGTGAAGATGGAGCAGTATTCGATTCTCGACCTCGCGCTCGAGGTCTACATTCCCGGTGCGCACGGCTACGGGTGCACCGAGGGCCAGTGCGTCTACACGGTCACCAACGGCCAGGCGCTCCTGGTCGAGGCAAAGGTCAAGCGCTCGCGCGGCAACGACGCCGCGCCGAAGGTCAACAAGAAGCGTCTGCAGCGCGTGGCCATGTGCTTCGCCGCCGACCATCCCGAGGTCGAGGCCATCAGCTTCGACGTGCTCGAGGTGATCGTGGGCAGCGAGGCCACCCTGACGTTCAACGCGGCCAAGGCCGCCTTCGCCTGGGAGCGATGACATGGAGGAGGCCCAATTCAAGTGGCTTCCCAAGTTCACCGCAGCCTGCGCCAAGGCACCGGAGGAGCAGCGAGGAAAGCTCCTCTGGGCCTTGGCCCAGTACGGCACCTACGGCATCGAGCCTGATCTGGAATGGCCGCTCGATGCCATCTTCGCCAGCGTCCGCGAGGACATCGACTACTCGAAACGGTGCATAGCGGCAGGCAAAACGGGTGGACGAGGCAACAGAAAGCCCCCTTTAGACGGTACTAAACCCCCCTTTAGCGAAGCAGAAACCCCAAACGACAAGCCGGAAGGAAACGACGAACCCCTTTCGGATACGCAAAAGGGTGACGGGGACAGCGCCGAAGCCAAAGCAAAGCAAAGCAAAGCAAGGCAAGGCAAGGCAGTTAGTAAGAGATTCGTCAAACCCGCGCTCGCGGAAGTCGAGGAATACGTCTCGGCCAAGGGCTACACGTTCAACCCCGAGGCGTTCTGGAGCTACTACGAGGCAGTCGGGTGGAAGGTCGGCAGCAAGCCGATGAAGAACTGGAAGGCCGCGTGCTCCACGTGGCAGCAGCGCGAGGCGAAGAAGGAGGTCAAACATGATGCGTACTCAAGTCTCTGACGTACTCATGCCCGACGGGGCGCGCGAGCAGATCGCCGCAATCATGCGCTCACGCCTCCGCAAGGCCGGGCTACGCGGCCCCTACGCCGAGGCCGACTGCGACCTCGGCAAGCGCATGGCCAAGCTCGCCGAGAAGGGCAAGGGAGCCTACCTCTGGGGCGAGCCGGGCACGGGCAAGACCTACGCCGCCGCCTGCGCCGTTCGCATGGCCGTTCTGGACGGGACGAGCGCCAAGCTGGTCACCACGAGCCGCCTGCTCGACGACATCCGCTCCGAGTACGACGGCGGCGAGCGCGGGGCGCTCCGCAGGGCCGAGCGGTACAGGCTCCTCGCCCTGGACGACCTCGGGGCCGAGCGCCCGACCGAGTGGGCCATCGAGACGCTGACGCGCCTCATCGACACCCGCGTGGCCGAGGGCCTGCCCACCATCGTCACGAGCAACTACCGCATCGGCCAGATCAGGGACCTCTGGGGAGGCATGGCGGGCAAGCGCGTGGCGTCGCGCCTCGCCGGTGCGTGCAGGCCCATCGAGGTCAAGGGGCAGGACAGGAGGCTCGGATGATAGTGAGCGCATCGCAGCTCCGTGGAGTCCCGAAGGACCGCGCGGAGCTCTACGGCAAGCCCCACGTCGGCGCGCGCTACGTGGGCAACCGCTACGAGCTGACCGCCGAGCGCTGCGGAATCTGCGGGCGGCAGGCGACCAACTGCCACCACCTCGTGCCGAGGCGCTGCGGCGACTTCGCCCTCGTAACTCCAAGGGGCACGTGGCGGCTCCCCTCCCCGCCGGTCGCCCCCCGCGGGAGGGCCTGCACGCCTGTGCGGGCTCCGCTCGCCGCTGATCGCCCTGTGCGGGAGCGGCACCACGGGATGCCACGACGGGTTCCACGGCGGGGCGAGATACAAACCCGAGTGGGTGTGGGACGAGCCGGAGTTCGAGGAGGCGTGGTGGGACGGCACACTGCTGTGCGAGCACGAGCCGCACGACCCCGCGCTCTACGGCTACGGCCACTGGGCGATAGCGGACACCAAGACGGGACGAACCATCGAGATAGCGGAGGGTTAGACATGGAAATCACCAACTGCGAGCAGTACGTGCTCGCCGAGCTGGACTACGAGCAGCGCCGCAACGAGCGCCTCGTGGCCGAGAACAACAAGCTGGCCAAGCAGCTCGACGCCATGACCAAGAGGGCCAAGAGCTACAAGGAGACCATCGACCGACCCAAGACGCCCATCGAGGCGCTGGCCGACGAGGTCATGCGCGAGGAGATGCTGACCCGCTTCTCCTATGCCGAGGTCACGGACGTCAAGAGCGCGTTCAGCGGCAAGCTGCTCGGCTTCGACGAGTGGTGCCACGAGGCAGTGCGCCTGAAGGCGCTGCCGAACGACATCAGCGAGGAGACGCTCATCCGATTCATGCGCGACGACCTCAAGGCCATCTACGACGAGCAGGTGGCCAAATGTACCGAGTAGAGGCTGTCGTGTTCGACAAGAGCGACGGCGGCAAGCCGAGGCCGTCGAGCGGTGCCTTCTACGACGTCTGCGCCGGGAGCTTCGAGAAGTGCATGGAGTTCATCCGCGCCAACGCCGTGACCCCGCCGGACTGCCTGCCGACCTTCTACCGCATCGCCCGCGATGAATAGGGCGTGCGCGGGGCAGACGGTCCTCGACCTCTTCCCCGCGCCTCCCCGCGACCACGTCGAGGACACGCTCGAGTGGATGTGCGACGTGCACGGGTGCATCAGGGGCGAGATAGAGGGCGAGGTCCGCGAGCTGTACCGGGACTTCGGCACCGTCGAGGCGTTCGACCGCTGCAAGGCGCTGGTCGACTTCCGCGACGGGAAGAAGTGCCACGAGCCGCTCCTATGCACCAGCCCACGGCAGATAGGCGTGTTCGACCCTGATGTGAAGGTCCACACGGTGTGGGACCGCTGCTGGGCGGCGACCCACGGCCTGCCGATGGGGCAGGTGTTCAGATTGAGAAGCTGGGACTACGGCCACAAGAGGCCAGGGAGCTGGATGGAATGAGGAGACCGACCGGGGAGGACGCCATAAGGGCCGCAGCGCTGCTGTTGAGCATCCCGCTGCTTTTGGCGTGCCTCCCGCTCATCGCATACGACTGGATTAAGGAGAAGACGAAATGAACGAGATCACCACGGAGGAGCGCCTCCGCATCGTCGAGGAGCTGAACCGCACGGCCAACGACAGCCTGGGCGGCGAGAGCCTCCAGCGCGCGCTGGCAAGAATCACCGGGGCGGAGGACACGAGCTGACGCGGGGTCATGCGCCGCGTCGCCGAGCTGGTGTACCGTCCGACGACGCAGGTGCAGGTTGCGCCCGACGGCCGCTACCACTGCTTCGCCTGCGGCCACAACGGGAAGGCCGACCCCGATGGCGGCCTGAACTACTGCGAGCAGTGCGGGTCGGAGGTGACGAACTAATGGATAGGCCCGACATCTACACGGACGGGGAGAGGCCGGAGCGCTGCGCGAACTGCAACCATGTCAGGACGACCGTGTTCCGCAGCGTCTACGGGACCGAGCGCATCGAGTACGAGTGCATGCGCAGGCCCGAGTTCATCCACCGCACCCAGGGCGAGGCCCGCTGCAACTACTGGGCCGACGCGAGCTACGAGACAGGTGAGGACTGATGGCCAACTATTCGATCTGCACGCAGACGTTCGACATCGGCGACGAGCCGAAGGCCAAGGCGCTGAAGCCGCTGGAGGAGGCCGCCGAGGTGTTCGGCGCGTGGCAGAACCGCTGCGACGAGGACGTGGTCGACGAGCTGGCCGACTGCATCCAGGTGTGCGCCAACATGATGGCGTGGATGGGCCTCACGCAGCAGGACGTGGACAACGCGATGCTGCGCTGCCTCAAGCGCAACAGGGACAGGGGAAGGATTGATGCCCCGTGGCTTGCATAGAGTTGCCAAAAGATGCCTACGGGCGCGCCATCCCACTGGACACCGGGACGCTCTACAAGAAGAACGGCGCGGCGGTGTTCATCTACCACTACGACTACGACCCGCGCGGCAAGGCTTGGTACGTCGAGACGGACGAGGGGTCGCGCGGCGTCTCCGAACTCCTACTCGACCGGGACGACAGCTGGGAGAAGTTGCTGGCCGACCTCAAAAGGGGCGCGAGCAGAGTCCATCACCCGGAGTGCGCCTACTTCGGGAGGGACGAGAACGACTGCGACCAATGCGAGGCCGTCTGCTCCTTCGCTTGCAAGAAGATCGCGTTCGGGGACATCGAATCGCGCATCCGCAAGTTAATGGGAGAGGACCAATGAGTTATACGAAGATAAGCAACAACGACCGACGCAAGACCGCGCGGCGACTGCGCGACGCGGCCAACTGCCGCAACGTGCAAATATCGCCGAGCGCGCTGGGGAGGCTGATCAAGGCCGAGGACAGGAGCTACCGGGGAATCCTGCGCACGCTCGCCGACCTCATCGAGCCAGCCAAGATTGACTCCGGCACGTCCGACGGGTGCCATTCGTTCGGCGAGCTGTACCACCACAGGGCCGTCCTGTTCTCGGTGATCGTGGCCATGTTCCCGGAGCGCGCGTGGAAGTCGAGGCTCCACGCCGACGGGACGATGCTCGAGGGTATGTTCATCGTCGGTATCGAGACGCCGGAGGGGCAGGCGACGTACCACTTCCGCGAGGACAAGCACTGGGACCTGTTCCAATGCAAGGTGCTCGAGCACGCGCCCGAATGGGACGGCCACACCCCGGCGCAGGCAATCGAGCGTATCAACAGCCTGAAGCGCGTGCTGGTTGCGGAGAGGTTCGGCGACGGCTTCGAGGTGGGCGAATGAGCTGGAAACAACCGTTTGTAGTGCATCCCGACGGCCTAATTCCGTATTCGACCATCTTCCACGACTGGGTACTCGAACTGTCAAAGAGAAAGCGTCTCGGCGGCACAATGCTGGCCGTATTCATGCTCCTCTGCGAACACGTCGAGTTCGGTAACGAGACGGACGGCAAGATACTCGCCTTCACCTCCTACAGCCGCGAGCGCATGAGCAAAGAGCTCCACATCAGCGAAACCGCCGTAAAAAGGGCAGTAGATCGCCTCAAGGACGCTGGGCTTATCGAGGTTTACCGGTGCGGGCACAAAGGCAGCCCAACCGTATACACCATCATGCCAGGGCGCAACGTAGTAGAGCAAACGATTGTGAGGCACCGATGATTGACCGAAACCAGCTCAAATGCTGCCCGTGCTGCGGCACAACCGAGCATCTGGCGCATTCCGCGTACTGCCCCCAGATTGGCGGCATATGGCAGTTCGTTTATTGCGCCTCGTGCGGGGCGCGCGGAGACGGCGACCCGATGGACGCCAGCGGCGCGCGCGACCAGTGGAACCGGGGGCCTATCCAGATACGGGCGGAGGTGGCCTGATGGACACGATGGAGGACATCCTCGCGGACTGCAACGAGGTGTTCCGCTACGACGACACGCGGCCGCAGGACCGCGCCCACACGTACCTCAAGGAGCACAGGGTCTGCCGGGGATACGACGACACGGCCATGGAGCGCGCCGCCCAGGACATGATCGAGCGCGCATACGCGGTCGGGCGGATGGAGAGCAGCGAGGCGGTGGCGAGGGAGACCGCGCGCATCATCGCCGGGGGAATAGCGAAGGAGCTGGGCATCACGCCCGGAGAGGAGTAGACATGCGATTCGAGATAACCGAGGTCCACGTGGTGGACATCCCCGACAGCGAGGTCGAGGAGATGGAGAACCCGCTGGAGGAGATCAAGGACGACGCGCACTGGTTCATCGAGACATACGAGCGCGAGGCATGGTGCGAGGAGGTGACCCGCCTTGGCCGCCAGCTGTGAGCCGGGATACAACCTCCCGGACGGATGCACCGACGCGGCAATCGACAGGCACTTCGGCGAGGGCAAGCCCACGTGCGCCGAGTGCAAGCGCATGGTCGAGTGCTGCTGCGACTACGGCATCTGCGAGGTCGAGTTCGACCGGGCGTACGCCGAGGAGTTCGGCACCGGCGACGCCGAGAACTCTAGCTTCGGGGCGATATGGGCGCTCGAGTGGATACCGAACCACATGAGGGACATGCAGGAGGCGGCGTGCGAGACCTTCGAGAGCTACTAGCGCTGGCCCTTTTGGCGGCGGCCCTGCTGGCGGCATGGGCGTGGACGGTCCGCGCCCTCGCCGCAGGGCTCCTCCTGCTCGCATTCATGGCACTATAGGAGGGACACATGATCGACTGGAAGAGGGCGGGCGGATGCCTGCTCATCATCGCGGCCTGCCTCGCCATAGACGCGGCGGCGGTGGCCGTTATGTTCAAGATGCTGCTGGCGCTGTCGGCGGCGATTGGAGTGGGATAGATGGACAACGGTAAACAGTACGACCAGCACAGGGTGGAGCAGGGAATCACGGCGGCGCTCGAGGCGTTCAAGCTGCTGGGCCTCACGCCGCTGGAGATATTCCAGGCGGCCCGCAGCATCAGCCTGGGCGTGGCCGCCAAGGCCAAGGCCGAGAGCGGGAGGCGCGAGCTGTGAGCGTGTACTGCCCGCACTGCGGCCGCACGCATCCCGAGGGCCAGCGCTGCCCGTGCAGGCCGAGGCCCAAGCGCAGGCCGACGGAGGGC
>OGQH01002144.1_pt1 | contig 14558 bp, 8 predicted proteins | sample 1553181 | NCBI WGS metagenome assembly OGQH01 (sample SAMEA2579946, study PRJEB22360) | human gut metagenome | biome: human gut; feature: human-associated habitat; material: faeces | place: Denmark | collected 2008/2010 | reverse complement strand
ATTCATGAGACAAAAAAAGAAAAAAAAGAGAATCCGTTTACCCCAGATTCTCTTTCACTGCCGCCCATGCTTCCAGAAGACGTTCCATCTGCCATGCCGCATTCGCCGGACTTGTCGATGGCAGTTTTACAATCTCCCTTCCCGTGATCGGATATGCATATTTCTGATACAATTCATAAGCCTTCCCGCCATTTGCATAAATCTGCCGGATCGGTGCATGATCTAAAATCCTTGACAGATCTGCCGGAACTACATTTCGGATTGAACTGTCACTCGAACCGATGATATCACACTTCGCGATCACATCCCACACCGCGATATGTTCTCTTAACAAAAAACCTTTCTTCTCCTCCACCGTCCCCGGAACCTCACATCCCGTCAGATTCGCAAGCACCTTCCAGAATCGGTTCTGCGGATGTCCGTAATAAAAATTCTGCTCCCTGGACTTCACTGACGGAAATGTCCCCAGGATCAGCACCTTCGAATCCTCATCAAAAACCGGTTCAAATTGATGAGTAACTGTCTGATATTCCTGCAAAATTATGCCCTCTTTCTTCTTTGGTTTTTCAACTGCATTTATCTTTCATTATATCGCACTTTTTCATTTTTCATATAATGATCTGCAAAGAATTCTCATATTTCTATTCGAAATCTTGCTTTTTGCATTTTTTATTTTCATACATGACGTTCCTGCAGCTCATGCAAATGCCTGTACTTTTCCCTGGTTGCTACACCGCCGCGGATATGACGCTCTGATTTGTTCACATCAAGAACCTCGCGTGCCTGAGCCGCCAGCCCCGCATCAATCTGCCGTAAACGTTCCGTGCAGTCCTTATGTACCGTACTCTTGCTGATCCCGAATTTCTTTGCTGCCTGACGCACCGTAGCCTTCGTTTCAATTATATAATACGCAACTTCCACTGCCCGCTCTTCAATATAATCCTTCAAAAAAATCCCTCTGCATGCATCTTTTTACAATGTATGCAGAAGGATTTTGGAGTATGCGATATAATACTTATCGTCCTCTTTCATGTCTATATCCGCCAACGCATCCAATAAGCCCTGATTGCTTTCTTTACTTTCGACCACAAGGGCATCGTCAAAGAAAAGCTGATTGACCAACTTCCAGAAATGGAGTCCAGCACCAGTGTCTTCTGTCCATAAATATTTCATATCATAGCTCCTCCACGCAAAGATATCCCTAAAAAATATTTTTGAATTCAAAATTCCATCTGTTAACCTGCTCTTTATTTCTTCTTCCTCTCATTTTCACCATCTTTAATCCTGTCTGAACCGCAAATATAGTTGTATGAATCTGAACAGGCTGCTACTGTTCTGAAAAAACAGGAATTGCAGAAAAAGCAAAAGATATTGGATATCGTCCGGCAGAATTTCACAGCACTGCTCAATGCTCCTGAGCTTTCCCGATCTTCTCCTATTATTTATGGACTTTTCTTTTACAAATACTAAATATGACTAAAGATATTCCCATTAAAGAAAGCCACATAATTACATTCGTATCATCTCCCGTTTTTACATTTGAAGTATGACTGCTATTATCACCTGATGGTTTTTCTGAATCTGGTGGCGTATTCGGGGTAATTGGTGGTATCGATTCATTTTTAAATTTAGGTTCTGCCGTTACATTCCAGATGATCTGACCGTCATAATTACCCGGAACTGTTATGATAAAAGGTTCACTTCGATATACTTGATTGCCAATTTGTGTTTTTTGTGTCTGGACAAAAAGATACACTCCTTTTTCCAGATCTCTGTACATAACTTCTCCGTCTGAATTGGTCTTTCCAGATATTCCTCTGATGCTGTTATCCTGTACATATTTTCCCAGTTTTTTTGCAGCTTCTGCCTGGGCGGAAGAATCCTCAAAGTCAAATACGACTCCGGACTTTGCAAACTCAGTCTCTAAAACCCATGAATTCTTTTTATATATGCCAACCTGATACATCGTAAATTCAGTATTGCTTAGATTATATACTGCAGCTTCATCTTCAACAGTAGCTTTTAATAATATGCTTCCCTGATCATTCGCAGACACAGGTAACGGAATGAGGAGTAAAAGCATACACATCACACTTGCCATACACATATATATTCGCTTACGTTTACTTATTCTGCTCATGTTTTTTCTCCTTCCTGCGTTTATGTAACTTAATGCTCACCCATATGATGATGAAAGCAATAATTCCACCAATCAATAGAATCAAATTGAATGGAATTGTACGCTGGAGGCCAACTTCCTCATCTATCTTCTGTGCCTCTTCATACGGAATTCTAGTGCCACGTACAAGCAGTCTGTGCGTGTTAACTGCATAAGGAGTGCATGTGACCAGTGTTACATAATCCTTGCCTTTTTCAATCTGTAAAGCATCTGTATCAGATGGCAATACTGTCAGAATCTGATCCACCTGATAGGCAAAGGTATGATGAAGAACTTTAATATAAAACACATCTCCAACCTCCATCTTGTTCAGGTCGGTGAATATCTTGGCATTTGCAAGTCCACGGTGTCCGGATAATACCGCATGACAGCTCTCACCGCCTACCGGAAGCGAGGTGTTTTTCAGATGTCCAACACCTGACTGCAGTACTTTTTCGGATGTTCCATGATAAACCGGAAGGACAACATCAAGTTTTGGAATATCAATATACCCCATCATTCCGGTATCATCAATTTTCAAAAGTTTGTTATACTCATCATCTTCTGTCTGGTTTTCATTGCTTTCTGAAAATGGATCTGCTATGGAACCAATTCCGATCAGGCTTTCGTTGTAGTCCTGTGCCTGCTTGATCATTGCATTTTCCTGTTCTTCCGACAAATGCGAAACTTCCTGTTCATAATCTGTAGCAATGGTTGTGCTGTTCATCTGATTGATATAATTGCTCACCACCGGATATAGAATTAAAGAAAATGCCGCCAGATATCCGATTCCTCTTAGTATTTTTACTACTTTCTTCATAATACCTTTCACCTTTTCGTCTGTTTCTTCTGAAATACCCAGTCCACACTGGACATTTCAGAAAAAGCAGACATCCTCCCGGTGCAATACCGGGAAGATGAACTGTCTTTTTGTCCATTCTTAAACTTCAGAATGTCTTAGTTGTTTGCTTTCTTTTTACCAAAAGCTTTGCTTGCTGTTAATGCACCGAAAAGAACGATACCAGCCAGTGTTACCATAAGGGCACCCTTGCTACCAGTAGATGGAAGCTGTGCACCTGTTTTGTTTTCTACAGCTACTTCTGGAGAAGTTTTTGTATCTTTAATTTCTTTACCTGTTGTTGTAGTTCCATTGTATGTGTAATCAACTGAATAGCTTGTCAGTTTGCCAGTTGTTTTATCATATACTGGTTTGATCTCAACCTTGATGTCGCTGAGAAGTTTGTTGTATCCGTCCGGAGCTTTTGTCTCTCTTAAGTAGTAAGTTCCAGCATCAAGACCTTTTACAAGAACTTTACCGTTGGTACCAGATACAATTACATCGGATTTGAAACCTTCTGTTGCAATATCCTCAGGTGTTGCCACACGGTATTTACCCTCTTCTACTTTTTTAATGTTTACCTTGGCTCCAGCTACTTCACCATTTGCCTTATAAAGCTCGAATTCTGCATTTGCCAGTCCAGTCTGAGTCTCATCTTTTAAATAATATTTGAAGATTGTGAAATCAAAAGTATGTACATCTACGATGCTTGGTTCGGATTTACCTGTTCCATCTGACTTCGGATCATTACTGTACTCAACGACCGCCTTGTTGGTATTTGGATTCATACCGATTACAGCATCTTTGTTTAAGGTTGCAGTGTAAACAACTGTGATTGTATCGCCTGTACGATTCTTATAGGAATTATAGAAATCATTAAAATTAAGAGTTAACGTATGTGTTCCATCGTTATTTGTTGTATAAGTCGGTAAGTATGTATTTGCTTCTGTTTTACCTGCTTTAAGTACTGTATCTCCAACTTTTACAGACAGTACTTCTTTTAAATCCAGTCCTTTGGATAAGGTATCGCTAAATTTAAAGGTATAAGAATTATATCCTGTCATATCCGGTACTTTAGAAGTCAGCTGGTAAGTGACGGTATCGCCAATTCCAAAATCTTCAGCTTTCTTTTCATCTGTTGCACCATGTGGTGCGATGGTATCCTCAGACTCATTTTCGTCATCTAATTCCATCTGGTGATTGCCTTCCCAGTTACCATTCACAATAGCACCAATTGTAATTCCGTTTCCACTCTGTGCCGGAATGATTTTCTTGTCTACTGTCGGGTAATTACTCTTCATGTTAATTGTAACTGTAGTGTCTGTAACATTGACTAAAGATGCTACGGATTTTACTGTCTCATTTCCAGGTGCTGTAGATGTATCTGTTGCACCTAATGGATAAACTACATAGTATCCATATGCCAGATCACTAATTACTGTAGAACCATCGGTTGTAGTTGCAGTTTTATGAGTAGTAGCTACAGTAGTATCATTCTCAAGAATCCAGCCCAGGATCGCTTTTGCAAATTCTGCACCATTACTTCCATCTGGTCCGACCTGTTTTTTAACATAATCATAAGCTTTTTCACTTAATGCTTCCCCTGTTAATGTAGAAGCACCAGAAATTTTGCTCTGGAAGAATCCCTCATATGCACTGTTCAGTGTATATGCTACATTGCCCGCTTCATTTTTTGTTGCTGTAAAAATCTGATACAGATCCAGAGTCTTTCCTGCCACTGTATTGTTGACTGTCAGGGTTCCTTTTGGAGCATCTGCTGCAAATGCAGTCATGCTCATGGACAATATCATGGTCATTGCCATCAGAACTGCCATAAATCTTGATACTAATTTCTTCATGTTCCTCTTCTCACTTTCTTTTGATTTTTTATTGGTTTGCTGGGGATTCTTTCAGCCTTTACGGTGGAAGTTCCCAACGCAGCCATACCTCTCTCATGACTCTGCTCCCCCTTTCCTACATCGTCTGTTTCCTTTTCCTTCTGCGTCCGGTATAAAGCAGGAACGCTAACAACAGACCACCTGCTATGATAAACATCATGATGCCCTCGCCGCCGGTATCCGGAAGCAGTGCAAAATGCCGGTTGATAATCGTGAAGGTAAATCCATCTTTAGAGGTTTCGATTGTAGTTGTATATCCGTTTATTTCCGTTTCTGTAACGGAATATGTGTAATAATGCAAAGTTCCGTTAGCATCTTTTATATAGGCCGGGAGTAGCTTATCCGGTTTTTCTGACTTAATAATCTCCTGCCATGTGGATTTTGATCTATCGCCTTTTATCACATAGTTTTTATATCCAGGCACAACTTCTGTATGTTTTGTTCCTTCCGCATCCGTCCAGCTTCTGGAAATTGTAACCGTAATAGTGTCTGGTCTGATGTTGTCCATGTTCCGGAAATCTTTCCATACCTTATTAATGGTCAGATTTACATATTCATCACATGGATCCTGTGCATCTGATGGTTCCGGTGACGTGCTGTCCCCTGTATTTACTGTAGTTTTGGCATCTGACATCAAAACGGCTTTTGCATCTGATACATAAGCATTCAGATCTGCTGTTTCAGAGGAGTCCTTTGCTGCCATGACTGCATCCTTCAAGGTATCATATTCATCTACCTGTACCACATGTTTTATGGAAAAGATACTCCATTCTTTTTCCTGACTGAACGTATCCGTCAGGAGTTTGGAATTCTTTTTGATCTCATCAAAAGTGATCACCGGTTTTCGGTAAATACGGTAATTGTTATTCTCACCTTCTACACCTGCTTTTGTATTAAAGTCATATACAGAGTTCAGATCACTTTTTCCGCTGAATGGTCCCACCAGCTTAGATGTTCCACGGACCACGTCGCAGTAATACATGTTGTTATTTTTCAGCAGTCCTTCGTCGTTGTAGCCAACAAAGCCTCCGCTTCGTCCATCTGTTGCAGTACCGTCTGCATCATTTCCGGCACCGCCGGCATAGACATCGTATCCCGTACTGATTCCATATACATTGCTGTCTGTAATTTTTGTCCTGTTTGCCTTAATCAGGTTGACACTGATGTTGGACTTTACATCATTATCTTTCGTTATGATTCCGTTTTTGTCACATGGAAGCTTAATAGAGGAATCTCCGATCTTAATGATTGCAAAATCTGTCTGCTGATTATTATCATCAGACTTTTTAGACAGCCCAACGGAAATATCCAGTCCAAGCAGATTCACATGGATGAGATTTCCATCGTACAGTGCATCAACCTTCACAATTCCAAGATTAATATGCAAAAGATTGGAATCCTGAATCTTATCCAGATACAATGCCTTTACAAGGTTATTCAGGACTACGAGCAAAGCGTCGACTACTGTGGAATCCAGTTTTACATCTGCAAGATAGGCAAAGCTTGTTCTTCCGGCGAAGCCTCCTGCTGTTCCGCCTGATGCTACCTGTTTCAGGCTATTTTCCTGATTTTTAGCATCTCCGGCATTGCAACCTGACATTCTGGCAAGATTTGCATAGCCGATAAATCCTCCGGCGATCTGCTCCTTTCCGTCTTTACTCTGCTCCTTTCCGTCTTTACTCTGAACCGTATAACCACCAGGTATGCCTGTCACACTGCTGTCATCAATGTGGGAACCGAAAATATCCAGAACGCCGAGGGCACCGCCTAAAAGCTGTCCGGTATTATTTCCCAGCACATCCAGCTTCTCCATTTTTACAACTCCGCTTTTTCCGGAGTATCCTACAAAGCCACCTACGCTGTTCAGACCTGTTACATAATTTAATCCTGTTACGCTGCTGTTTTTGACAGATCCATTTAACAGGGAACCACCAAATCCTCCAGCCGTTCCGCTATATGTTACTTCATTATTCTGACCTGATTTTGTCGCTGTGTTTGCACTGACACCAAGCCCTGCATCCGGGCTGCCGGTGACATTTCCGTAATATACATAGCTTCGGAACGCATCCAACACATCGGTTTTTCCAAGCTTTAAAAGATACTGTAAGACAGAGGTCTCACCATTGGCACTAATATTTGCGGCACCGGAAACATCCGCAATACCGAAGCATCCACCGGCATATTCACCGGCCACTACGGAACGGATCTTGTCTGCACGGATTCCGCTTCCCTGCTTATCCTTCTCGCCAAGGACCGCTCCACAGAGACTTCCTGCAAATCCTCCTGCTGCTTTTGCGTACCCGGTATTGCTTCCATTTTGATAGGTTCCGTTTACGATCACGCCCCAGTCATCCCAGGCTGAAACAGATGCACAACGGATGCTGGAAACGGTGGCATTCAGAACCTTGATCAGCTCTGCCGGAGCATTTACCATAAGAACATCCAGAAGCTTATTCAAAAGTCCCTGCTTTGTAGCTGTATCAATAGCTGCCACACTACCTGGATCTACTTTTCCGGCAAAACCGCCTACATAGGAAGTTCCATCTACACGCCTTAAATTTGTGATACTGCAGGAGTTGGTTCCATCTCCCCAGATTTGTCCACCGATCATCCTTCCCACATAACCTCCGGCAAATCCTGCCGGGTCTTTGTCTGCAATACCGGTTGCTTTAATCCTTGCTCCGGAACGATAGCCTTTCACATGGGACTGTTTTACAACCGGAACAAAGGTTTTTAATGCTGCCAGACTGTCGGCACCGATAATCTTAAGACCTGCCAATGAAACATCACCTGTGTTTGCCACAGAACCGGTAAGCATCTCACCAGCAAAACCACCACTGCTTCTATAAGCCTCTGCTAACTGAAGATCTGTTGCAGTTCCATTTGTAACGGTACCACCTTCCATCCGTCCTACATAGCCTCCGGCAGAACCGCCCTGTGTTGCTTTATTTGCCAGAATGCTCCGTCCTGCTGTGACTGCGTATCCGTATGCATACTGAGAAATGATCTCATTTAACCGATTCTGATCATTAACTTTACCAAGTGCCTGTAATAGATTACCGTAACTTCCGTAAGAGCCGACAGCACCAACCCACTTATTCCAGGTATCCGTATCCAGTCCACGAAGCGGTCCATAAACAGCTGTATTCTTTTCTGTCGGATACACTGCCTGAAGAAGCGTCAGCGGATTGTCCAGTTTGATAAGACCGAATAAAACCTTCAGACTTCCTGTATCTGCAACATTCGCACACCGCATCAGTCCTGTATAGCCTCCGGCATATTCCGTTCCATATACGGAACGGATACGATAGGCCGCACATTCTCTTACGGTTCCTGTATATGCAGAGCCTTTCCACTTATCCTTATTCTTTCCCCAGATCTGACCGCCGTAGTTGTAACCTGCATAGCCTCCGGCAAGCCCACGGTAAATACCGTCATCACTCTCAGCCTGAGCCCTCACAGTACCTCCACATGGAATACTGGTTGTTTCGCTGTTTTTGATTACAGGAACAAATGCCTGTAAAACGCCAAGAAGATTATCTGCCTTGATCAGTCCTCCAAGAGCACTTAATCCATCTACCACATCTGCCGCATTCCCCGGCTCCATGGTTCCAACATATCCACCGGCACTTTCACGCCCTATGATATGTGCAAAATTATAAGAATTACTATTCTGAATCTGAACTCCAAGAAGTTCTCCTGCATATCCACCGGCTTTTCCGGTATCACCGTCTCCATCTGTTGCAAGAACATGAAATCCGCCTGTTGCTCCGTAAACATCTGAACTTTCTATGATAGATGCAACTACGGTCAACGCTGATAACAGATTTGAGGCAGAAAGCACCTTATCCAAAACGCTTGCGCCTCCGATAGCCGCCGTACTTCCCATAGCAGCTTTCCCAATATAGCCACCGGCATAACGATAACCACTTACCGCATATGCACTGTTATTTCCGTAATAACTGCTGCCATCTTCCTGCTGCAGATTCTTTGGCTCACTGACACGGGTATGCTGCAGTTTATTTACATCAGAATTACTGATTTGTACACCGGTTCCGCAGCCAATAAAGCCTCCGGCACTTCCGGTATCCTGATCGTTAGTGCTGTCTTTTTCAAGAGTACCTGTAACGGTAACGGTAAACCCTTTTTCTACAGAATTAACACTGGCATTACTGATCACCGGAACAAAAGCATTGACCAGGGATAGTAATCCTGTCAGATCAACCACTTTTGTAAGAATTGATGATTTAGCTCCAATCTCTGCAACTGCTCCAGCTTTTACAAGACCTCCGAATCCTCCGGCATAACGAAGTCCTTCTACTTTCAGAAGATTTTCTACTGCCGTGCCTTTTCCGGAATCAACAGCATTTGCTGAATTATCTACATGACCGCTCTGCATCTCTCCAACGAAGCCACCTGCATAGCCTTCTGCGTTATCAGATCCTCTGTCAGCTATGACAGTCAGTCCTTCGTTTTCTTTTTTAATACCGCTTACCTTGCAGTTTGTAATCTTACTGGATGCAGCCTGCAAGACACTTGCCAACTCTTTCAGACTCAGAATCTTACCAAGGACACTGTTCAAAAGATCTCCTGTGGCATCTCCTGCCTCCGCTGCACTTCCGGAACGCATGATTCCGATATAGCCACCGGCATGATACGGTGCTGTGACTTTTTTTACATTGGTCACATCAGAGTTCTTCACCATGACTGCTTTTCCATTACCGATATAACCACCGGCATCTCCAAGTGCCACATCATCATTTTTTCCGGATGCTGTTACAACTAAGTTGTTTCCCTCAATAGAAGAATCGGAAATTCTCGGATAAGCCACATCCATAACACTGAGAAGCTGCGTTACATTTAAGAGTCCCAGTAACTTAATAGAACCTGTCTGTGCCACATCACCAGACATCAGCCTTCCTGCAAAACCACCGGCATAGCTGGTTCCCTTTATATAGGAAAGTCCGGTAATCTTTGTTGTTGCAATCGCACCAGTCTCACCTTCGGCTGTTTCATCTTCACTATTCGTATCTGCTGAAATGAAATCTGTTTCTTCACTATTCTTTTCACCTGTAGATTCATTCGAAGATGAATTTGTATCGGTGTCTGCCTTGAATCCAGAATTGTTGTTTCCATAGTTGATATCTACTGCCTGTCCGTCACCCACAAAACCGCCCGCCATATCAGCGGATACCTGAGGATCATTTCCATTTGAAACATAGGCAATGGAAGTATTATTGAACTCCGGTCTCAGGGCACTGACAACTCCAAGCAGATTTTCTAATTCAATTCCTGTCAGTTTTGATGTAGTGGAATCTCCTGCACTTAATGCATCTCCTGCTTTGGCAAAACCTGCAAAGCCTCCGGCTTTTCCGGATGTTGCAGCTGCAGTAACCGTTTTCAGGTTGCTGATCTTTGTGTCCCTTGCTCGTCCACTAATACATTCTCCAATAAAGCCACCGCTGTAACCTTTCTCATTGCCAGTAGACACACTATATCCTGACGAAACACCTGAAACAGTGCTGTCAACTGTAAACGTCTCAATCATCTGCCCTACAGAAAGAAGGCTGTCAATTTTCAAAAGCGGTAATCCAAGAAGTTTAATACCACCAACATTAGCAAGAGTACCACTTCCGAAATATCCGGCAAAGCCTCCTGCACACTTTCCAGCCGTTACAGAATTCAGATTTGTGACGGATGTTTTCCTTACTTCTCCACCTGTTCCATAACCGATAGCACCCCCAGCACGACCATTATCCTGATCTGACGCAGTAACAGTAAGACCGGAAGAGCCTCCATTTACGGAACAGTCTTTACATTCAAAACGCATGTAATCCGCTGCTGTAACTGTTACACCAAGGACATCACCGACACTGGTCATTTTCGCATAGCCTAAGATTCCTCCTGCATTCTCTGTTGCTGAAACCTTCATAGAGGAAACTGCATTGATTTGATTCACACGGTCTGCAAATTCATAGGTAACGCCAGTCTTATTAAGCATTCGCTGGATGGCTTTAGTAGTTGATTTTGAATCGTCTGTAAGTTCTAAAGTATTGGAAATCTGGACAGCACCTGCATATCCCACAAGTCCACCGGCATTTTTACCGTTTGCTGTTACAGAAATATTATCTCCTGCGATGGTGCATCCGCTTATAACAGAAGGTCGAAGTCCCACCAGATTCAGAAGATCCATGTTGGTAAATTTACCATTTAACAACCCTGTAAGAAGATCCTTTACAATTACCAGAAGTCCCTGGCTTTCATCAATATCCGCTACATCACCAAGAGTTGCTATACCGGCAAATCCTCCGGTATAATCTTTTCCAGATACAGTGCCAAGAGAGGAAATACTGCAGTCCACCGCATAACTATTTCGCATTTCTCCTATAAATCCGCCTGCATAACCACTTTCTTTAGATGGTTTAGATTGGGGTCCCTGTGCAGATACGTTTACCGCTCCGTCGATTCTACAGTTCAGCATAACTGTATTGACCGGGAAATTTCCCATTAATTCAATACCAAGGCTGCTTAATGCACCTGCTACGACTGCATTCGCAGAACGTCCCACAAATCCACCGGAACAGTCATTTCCAGACACTGTTGTACTCCCGCCTACGGAACAGTTTTTCATCACTGCACCGATGGCTTCCCCGGCGAATCCACCGGTACTCTTCTGACCTGTAACAGAAGTGTCACCGCTTACAGAACAATTCTGGATACTTGGATTGACATAGCCTATCGGAATAAGATTTTTTACACTGAGTAATCCTCCATTTAAAAGGAGAGTCAGCAAATCACCGGCTCCAAGCAGAGGAATCAGATTCAGAATTTTGGTTAAAGTAGTAACCAGACCTCCTAATCCATTTGATATGAGGTCGTACTGTGTCATACCACTGACATAACCTGCGAAACCACCGGTTCGGTCATTTGCATTGGAAACTCCATGTAAATTTTCCACATTGCAGTTTTCAATCTGGATATTTCCTTTTACAACGCCAGCAAAGCCACCTGTTGCCAGAGATTGCGGATCCGGTTTCAGTCCACTTAAATTTCCAAGCAGGAGATTCAGCACACCTCCAATCAAACTGATATTCTGTTTAACTTTTGTTGTAGTAGTAGAAACCGTCACATCAGAAAGGGTAATATTTTTCACAGTGATTGGATTTTGAGATATTGTAAGGGATGTAGAATATGACGTTGTCAGATTTCTGAAAAATCCAATACCATATTCTGCCTGATTGTCCTGATTGACTGCATTAGCCTGTGAAATGTTGATATGGCTGATGGTTATACTCTGACCTTCAACCATTCCCTTTCGGCCTTCCATGTTTCCCTAATAATTGTCAATAGGATTCCAATCATCATCTTCTCCATTAGAATTGGTCCCCTCTTTGGAAAGCTCAATATCACGAAAGATGATGTAATTCGCATCCTTGCTATATTTATATCCGGTGCCTGCAATATTGGTATTGCTACTTTTGGATGTATCATAGGTAAGGACGTAAGTTTTGTTCTCATCAACCGTAATACTTTCCGGATTCGCATCATCTGAAAAATTACTTTCATCCTCACCACTTGTAAAGGTTTCATCATTACTTCCTGTCTCAGCTGCTTCCTCGCTGTCTGGCGGAGTCATATCAATCGAATTGCTGTCTTTTACGGTTGCATCTGCTTCAACAGATGCCGCTTCGGAAGCACTGGCAGTACTTTCTGTTGCCGTTACTGTCATATCAGCTGACTCCTGAATCGTACTGCTCACATAGTGATATCGTTTTGTGGCACCTGTTCCTAACAAAGCCCCACCATTCTGCTCATCTGTATCTCCCAGTTTATGGTCACCTTTTTTATTTCCATACAATTCTTTTCCAGACCAATTATATGCGTCATTAAACTTTACAATATCCGCATCACCCGGATAATACAGTTCTGTTTTGTATGTCTGTGTATCAGCTGCTGGTTTCCAGTCTGTATATCCTCCTAACAATCCCGACTTTTTCTCTCTTGTTTCATACACTCGCCAGATTGGCTCTGTCACATCCGTATCTGTTCCGATTGCCCGAAGCTGTGTTTCGTTTCCAATCAGAATGTAATTTTTATCACCGATCTTTTTTACTACCTGACCAAAATAATTTCTTCCTTCATAATCAGATGGATATGCGCTAGTAATATCCTGAGTTGTCTCCTCTGTTCCAGCCTTGTTGGCAAGAAGCTCCGGTGTTTCTGTTGTAAATGAAGAAGCAAGCACATAATTATGTGTTTTGCTGTAAGTAAGATACGAACCATCTTCCAAAGTGAAAACCTGTCCCATTCCAACTTTTTCAGCAATATAATCCTCACTCATTACAGGTTCGCTGTCTGAGGTTTCCCCTTTCATCAATTCAAGCTGATATCGGTTATATACATAAATCGTATCAGTTTCTGAATCATATACCGTATTACCCGTGCGCTCTGATGATGAAGTGATGCTGCCTGTAAAATCAGATGGGAAGTTCCAGATATTTTCGTTATCGATTGGAATATCATTCATCAGACAATAGGAAGCATCCGTCGCATAGGTAAGTTCTGTACCGTCTGCAAGAACCAGATCCCCTTCACCAATATTTCCGTCTTTGTCTCCGGAAAACATCTGTGCTCCTGTCCCAATCTGCAGAAGTTGCTGGTAATTGTAGATACATATTTTTCCATCTACATAATCTGGATTTACTTCTTCCAATGTGTCCGATGTGTTTTCGTCATCCATAATTGTTTCTTCTTCATCTGTAAATCCCTGATCTTCAGAATTGTCGAATTTTTCTGTCACCTCAGAACTAATATCTGTATTTGGCTCTGATTCGCCTTCAAAAGAATCAGGAATATCACTTTCCGTGATATCAGATGTTTCAGATGTATCACTGCTGAAACCATCCTGCTCCGATATATCTGTAATTTCACTATTGGTCTGCACATCCATTCTTTCTGAATCTTCATCATTCGCAACTACGACTTGCGAAGATAATAATGTAACACACAGAACGATTGCTGTAATTCGCCTTAAAACACTCAATTTCTTATTCATAAAAATCGCCTCAAATCTTTTGTCATGGTTAACTTTTTGTTACTTTTAACCACTCTGGCTGGATAACTGCCGCCGTCAAGCACTGGATCATTTTTGTGGAAAACGCCCCACATTCGCCATTTGAAATCATCCGTATTGCTTCTTCCGGTTCATATTTTCTGCGACAATTCTGATGTAGATACCATCCGTTCTTGTGCTGCTAAGTAACATACAATTCTAATTGCGTAATCTGTCGAATTTTTCAGTTGCATCGTTATTCCTCTAATCTAAACCCTGCGAGGTCTTAGTTTATATCAAAAAAAATATCAAAAATTGATATCTTCATTGTTTTTCGCTGATAATCTTTCTTATCAAGTATCTTATCAGGTACGATATTATACGCTATTAAACTTAAAAATATAATGTGCAACGGATGAAAATTTTTTATCGTTTTTTTATTCAAAGTGTTCCATTTAAGACTAATATGCAAAAAAACGAACCACACTAACCATGTGATTCGTTATCTTTTATAACAATTTCAATATTTTTAATATTATGAATCTCATCTTTGCCTCTGTGAACTACTCGGTAACTGAGTTACCAGAGCATCTGAAATCTGGCGGGATACCG
>OGQH01002132.1_pt1 | contig 14628 bp, 15 predicted proteins | sample 1553181 | NCBI WGS metagenome assembly OGQH01 (sample SAMEA2579946, study PRJEB22360) | human gut metagenome | biome: human gut; feature: human-associated habitat; material: faeces | place: Denmark | collected 2008/2010 | reverse complement strand
GTAATCTGTCCTTTCTGAATGTAACTCTACTATATTTTGTTTTGCAAATACTGTTCAATTCTTTTCGACTATCAGGCAACCACGATCACTCCTTCCTGTGCAATATTGCGATAGTACGGAAGCTCCTTCTGATATCGTTGGAATTCCTCATATGGAATTACCGTTGGTGAAAGTATTGTTTCATATTCAAGTTCCAGTTCGCAGGAAGAATCCCATACTTTCTTTAATTGCTCCTGCAATATTTTTCTGTCTCCATGAACAATCGCAACAATATCAATATCTGAATCACTATCATAGTCACCTCTGGCATAAGATCCATACAAAATAACCTGAACAAGTTTTTCTCCATATACCGAACGATATATTTGCACTATTTTTTTTAAAATATAATTCAGATCATTTTTTGTACACATAAAATCACACCTCCGTTTCTTTCCATTCACGCTTTACAATCTTTAAGGATTCTTTGATATATATCTTACTTGATGCCAGGGTCAAAAGGTCTAAATCCACATGAGCTTGCTCATAAGTGGATGAAAGACCTTGGAACCCGCCCCGACCGAAGCGGAGCGTAGAAAGAATTGTGAAAGTACGAAGTACGAAACAATTCATATGGCATCTCATAACTTTCATAACTTCACAAAATTTGACAGGAGTAATTATGATCTTAAATGTAAAAAATCTGACGCATGGTTTTGGTGACCGTGCGATTTTCGACAATGTTTCTTTTCGTCTCCTCAAAGGCGAACATATCGGCCTGATCGGTGCAAACGGAGAAGGCAAGTCCACGTTTATGAATATCATCACCGGAAAACTGACACCGGATGAGGGAACGGTCGAATGGGCAAAAAATGTCCGTGTCGGCTATCTGGATCAGCATTCTGTCCTGGAAAAGGGCATGACGATCGGTGATGTCCTGCGTTCTGCTTTTCAGTTTTTATTTGCAATGGAAGCGGAAATGAACCGTATGTATGAACAGATGGGCGATGCCACACCGGAAGAAATGGAACGTCTGCTCGCCGAGACCGGCACATATCAGGAGCTTTTAGAGCAGCACGATTTCTATATGATCGACACAAAAGTAGACGAGATTGCCCGTGCACTCGGTCTGGAAGAGCTTGGGCTTGACCGTGATGTAACCGACCTCTCCGGCGGACAGCGTACCCGTGTACTGATGGCAAAGTTTCCGCTTCAAAAGCCGGATATCCTGCTTCTGGACGAGCCGACCAACTATCTGGATGAGCAGCACATTGAATGGCTGAAACGCTATCTCCAGGATTATGAAAATGCCTTTATTCTGATCTCCCATGATATTCCGTTCCTGAACAGCGTCATCAACCTGATCTATCATATGGAAAACTGCAGACTTGACCGCTATCCGGGCGATTACGATAAATTCCAGGAAGTCTACGCCATGAAGAAAGCCCAGCTTGAGGCTGCCTACAACCGCCAGCAGCAGGAGATCAGCGACCTTAAGGATTTCGTTGCCCGCAACAAAGCCCGCGTCGCTACAAGGAATATGGCGATGGCACGCCAGAAAAAACTGGACAAAATGGACATCATCGAACTGGATCGTGAAAAACCAAAGCCGGAGTTTCACTTTAAAACGGCCCGTACTTCCGGAAAGATGATCTTCGAGACAAACGATCTGGTGATCGGTTACGACGAACCGCTGACAAAACCGTTAAATATCCGCATGGAACGCGGCGAACGCATTGCCCTGACCGGTGCAAACGGTATCGGTAAGACCACGCTTCTGAAAAGCATTCTGCAGCTGATCAAACCGTATTCCGGCGAAGTGCATCTTGGCGATTATCAGCATATCGGTTATTTTGAGCAGGAGTCCGATACGCAGAACACTTCGACCTGTATCGAAGAGATCTGGAGCGAATTTCCGGCAATGACACAGTACGAGATCCGTTCCATGCTGGCAAAATGCGGTCTGACCACCAAACACATCGAGAGTCAGGTGCGTGTACTGAGCGGCGGCGAGCAGGCAAAAGTACGTCTCTGCAAGATTTTGAACCGTGAGAGCAATATTCTGCTGCTGGACGAGCCGACCAACCACCTCGATGTTGACGCAAAAGCAGAACTGAAAAAAGCTCTTCAGGAATATAAGGGAAGTATTCTGCTGATCTGCCATGAGCCGGAATTCTATCAGGATATCGTGACAACCGTCTGGAACTGCCAGGAATGGTCCTTAAAGCTGTAGAAAATTTCCAAGGAAAAAGCTGGCGGCAATCCCGGCAAAAACAGAAAGCAGTGCACCTGCCAGCGTATACCGTGTTTTTGTCACTTTTGCTGCCATAAAATAAACGCTCATCGTATAAAATACCGTTTCCGTGCAGCTGAGCATCAGTGATGCTATGATTCCGATCTTGGAATCCGGCCCGAATTCTTTAAAAATATCCAGAAGAAATCCGGTCGCCGCACTGGCGGAAAACAGACGCACCACTGCAAGCGGCACAAGCTGCACCGGAAATCCGATTCCGGCAAAAAGCCTGCCAAGGATATCCGAGAGCCATTTAAGGAAACCCGATGCCCGCAGGATCCCTACGGCTGTCATCAGCCCGACAAGTGTCGGCAGGATCGCAAATGCCGTGTGGATTCCTTCCCCGGCACCACGCACAAAATCACCGTATGCATCTCTCTTTTTCAGAAAGGCATAACCGACAACGTAAAGCAGAACAAACGGTATCATATACATCGACAAAAAGAGCAGAAATGACAGAAAAATCCCTCCATAAGTCCGTCCGTTTACTGTATCTTATGAAGGGATTTTTGTAACTATTCAGGTAAAGCGGACATTCACAATCCGCTTCGCTACTTGCTCAGCTCTGCTGCCAGAAACACAAAAACATGCTTCAGGATTTTTCCACAGCTGCTTCCGCTTCCATGGTTTCAAGCGTTTCTTTGATTTCTCTTTCTTTTTCAGCTTCTGTCACTTCTTCGACCACATCGGTTTCCTCTGTGCCTGTCTGTGTCTCATTTTCCTGTGCAGTCTCCGCTTTTTCTTCCTGTGGTTTCACAACCTCTTTTGTTTCGTTTTCTTTGCGAAGTTCTACTTTTGCTTTTTCTGCGGTTTCCTGTGCAGCTGCAGCTTCTTCCACAACCGTTTCTCTGACCGGCTCCTGCTCCGGATGCTGCATTCTCTGCGGATCACTCCACACACGCTCCCATGGATTTGGCATACGCTCACCGTTCATATGGATCCCCATGCTCTGTGCATACGGATACGGCATTCCACGATAGAATCTTTTTTCTTCATCAGAAGCACTCTTCATCAGTTTGCGGCCTGCCCATAAAACAAATACAGCAACAACAGCAACCGGAATCTTTGCGATCACAGCACCCGGCAGACTGGTCGGCCCGTAGATGATGTCCGCAAAATATTTGACAACACTCCAGATCATGCACGCCGCCACGATATACAGAACCGTTCCCATGGCCTTTTTACCATCCCGTCTGCTGATGCTGTCCTTTAAGCCTTCGCTCCAGTCCATCCAGTCATCGCCCCAGAGATAATGATCCTCCAATTTTTTAAACGCTTCTGCGTCCATCGAATTCTTGTTGGTTGCATCGAAAAAGCTGTACAGCAGAATGATCGGTGCAAAGAAAAGCAGCGGCTTGATATCCAGCCAGATACCCACTGCACATAACGTTGCAAAGATTGTCATTAAAGACAATCCCTGCTTCATAAATCCCATATACATCTGTCCTGCTCCCGGGATCAGAGAAAACAAAAACATCAATATTTTATTCTTTTGTCTCGCCATTTTCTTTTCCTTTCATAATGTTTTCGCATCACCACATCTGCATGCGAAACGGTATTTCCATCGAAAGCATTTTTAAATCTCATTGCAAAATTCAGAAACACTGCTTCAGCAGTTGTAACGCCTCTGAAAACTTCTCCACCGGAACTGCTGCACAGGAAAGAGCAAGACGGATCCCTTGCTCACTTTCATCCGCAGATAAAAAAGAAAAACCTTTTTCTTCTGCTCTGTACAGAACTTCCCGCAGATTTCCTGCTCCGAAAATTTCCAGAAGGCTTACAAATCCGGTCTCCCCGGCCGTAACTTTTGCCTCTTCTACAAAAATCCTTTTCGCTTCACTGCACAAAATTTTTGTTTTCGCCAAATAGTGTTTCCTGGATTTGCGAATCTGACTTTCCAGATGACCATCCCGGATAAACTGACACAATGCGATCTGTTCCGTTTTGGATGCCGTCTGATTATAAAAATCTCTGCGTCTCTGATATTTTTCCAGAAGATCCGGCGGAAGCACCATAAAACTTAAGCGGATCGACGGCAGCAAAAGCCTGGAAAATGTTCCGAGATAAATGACTCCGTTTCCGCCCGCCAGACCCTGAATGGACGGCGATGGATGATGATAATAACAGAATTCACTGTTGTAGTCATCCTCGATCAGCAAAATATTTTTTTCAGATGCTTCACGCAGTATCTTCATCCGCTCTCCGACCGAAAGAACATCGCCCCAGGCAGTCGCCTGCGAAGGTGACACATAGCAGACATCCGGCTGCTCCTGTTTTCGATCGCACAGTTCAAAACCATGATCCTCAAAAACGGCACGCCCCTGCCGAAATCCCGGATTATAAAACGCAATTTTTTTACGTCCCTCAATCAACGGACACAGAATGTGAAGCAGGCTCTGAACACCCGCTCCGATCACAATATGTTCCGGCGTACAAACCACATTTCGGTTGTTTTGCAAATATCTGCACAGAACCTCCCGCAGATCGTATTCTCCCTGCGGTTCTCCATAAGAGAGCAGACGCTCATCCTGCCGCAGTGCACTTTTGATATACCGCCTCCACAGTTCAAACCGGAAGGTTTCTCTGTCAACACTTGCAGACGCAAAATTGTAAAGCACCGGCTTCTTTTCTTTTTGAGCGGCACTTTTCTGAAATTCTGCCGTTTTTCGCGTCCTGCCGATGTCCGTCACATAAAATCCGCTCTGCGGCCTGGAAATAATATAGCCCTCTGCCGCAAGCACCATGTATGCCGTCTCCACCGTTGTCCGGCTCATCTGTAATTCTGCCGCACACCGCCGGATCGACGGCAGCCTGCTTCCAGGTGCAAGCTGTTGCGACAGAATAAGCTGTTTGTAATAATTATATACCCGCATATAGCGGTGAACAGACTGATTGTCAAGTTCCGGTTTCATAGATCACACTCCTGGAATTTCAAAAATGTCAAAGTTAAATGTCTTTTCTTACAAGAAAAAACCGACTTTTGAACCTTTTTACCCTGACATCTTACAAAACGATAAGCAAAAATAACAAATCCAGTGCCCCGTCGATCAGCAGGCAGGCTCCGAAAAATACCATCGTCATCTTCACAGCCCCGAATGGGTTGAAAAGCAAAGCCACACCAACGATCATCAAAAGAATCCCGATCGTCAGAAGCTTGCCCCAGCCGATTGCATCCAACACACGCAGATCCAGTGCTCTCTGGATTTTGCTGATACCGTCCAGCATCAGTACCACGCCAAGCAGAAACGGCAAAAACGATACCACCGTCTGCGGCGTGATCAGACAGAACATGCCAAGTGCAATAAAGATCACACCGAGGATCAGTTCGCCCTTTGCCTTACCTTTCTGGCACTGGAGCACATGCAGAAGTCCGTATGCCGCCGCAATCACGCCGCAGCCATAACAGATCGCCCGCACACTGGTATCAGGCTTCAGCACCAGAAACAGTCCCAGAAGGATATAGCCTGCTGCCTGAAGAATCTGTATTGCTTTTATCTTACTTCTCATAAAAACACTCCTTCCCTTTTTTCATAAAAATCACTATGAAAACAGTCTACCACGAAGCGGATCCGGATACAATGTACCATTTGGAAGATTTGTCTAGGTTCTTATTGTTTATGTTGACTTTAATTATATTTCAAAAATATATTAAAATAATGAGAGTTATGCGTTAATATTATTTTCAAGCATATCTTTCTGAATTTCTTCGTGCAAATAAATCGGAGGTGATCTCGATGAGTATATTCGAATACGACAAAGAAGAGGAAGAACGAAAACTCAGAAAAGCAGAATATGAGTCTGGTGTTGCCGATGGATTTAACGACGGCATCAATACTGCAAAAAAAGATACCGTTCGTTTGCACATTGCCAAAAGCTCCTGGTTTGACCGTCGTCTCTTAAGCGGAACTATACTTACGTCCATCTTCCCAGACAAACGCTGTAGGGATCAATTCTCCTTCCCGGCTAAATACCGCCAGGACATCTACATACACTTTAGCTGTCATTACAAAACACCTGCTCTCCACTACTTCTTCCAGATGTTTGTCATTCGGAAAAGTGCATTTTTTCATATAATACTCTCTGATTGCCTGAAACATCCATTCCGCAATCTTTTCTTTCTGCTGTTCTGTATTACACACATTGTTTTTGAAAGTTTACCGTCGTTTTCTTGTGATCCATAAAAATGTACAGGTAAAAATAATTCCCTTTACAATGGAGGTTGAAGAAATAGCCCACCATATTCCATCCAGACCCATAATACCTCCAAGAATGATCGACAGCGGAATTCTTGCACTGGTAAAAGCTATACTGATGATACTGCAAAGTCGGGTTCTGCCGAGCCCTGATAATGCACCGACTGTCGTCAGTTCCACACACATAAAAGCTTCACTGAAACCTATGATGATCAGATATTCAACTGATGTTGCGATTGCTTTGGGTTCATAAAAAAAGATTCTGGCAATCGGTTCCGGAATACATATAAATACAGCTGAGATCAACAGTCCCCAGATACCAACCGTCCACAAAGAAGCCTTATATCCTTTTTTGACACGGTCATTTTTGCCCGCACCATAGTTCTGTGCGATAAAGGCATTTAATGCCGCTGCAAAACCGTCTGCAGTATTCCATGATATCGATTCAATCTGACCTCCGACTCTCTGCGTTGCAACAGCTTCTGCACCATACCCGGAGATCATACGTGTCAGCACCATGGAGATTGCACAATATGCCATTCCCTGTATTGCTGTCGGAATTCCGATCTTACAGATTCCCTGCAGATATTCCCGCGGGATTTTTGCCAAAAGCCTAGTTCCTTTTAGTACATTTTCTTTCTTTTGTATGACAATTCCGACTATCATGATACTCATAACGATCGCCTGTGCTGTCACTGTCGCAATTGCAGCTCCGACAACACCAAGCTTCGGAAACATCCCCACTCCAAGAATCAACACAGGATCCAGAACCATATTTGTGGCCAGACCGACAAGATTCGCTATAAAAGGTGTCTTTGAATCTCCCTGTGCCGTATAAAGTCCAGTCAATGTCAGCGTCATAAAAGAAAATACGATCAGCCCACAGGCAATCTTCGTATATGACATTGCCGCCGCATGAGCCTGTGCATCTGCAAGCTGAAAAAATCCTACCATCTGTCTGGTAAAAAGCAGCGAAAGAATTCCATATGCCATTCCCATAAATGCAGCAAGCTGTACTGCCGCCTGTGCAAATCCGTGTGCCCTTTCTCTGTCTCCACGTCCGATACACTGTGCCACATGCACCTGTCCACCCATTCTAGCCATAGCTGCAAGTCCCTGTGAAAGCCAGGTAAACATACCTCCAACACCTACACCTGCAACTGCCTTCGAACCAAGCAGACCAATCCAGGCCATGTCCGTGATGTTGTACAAAGTCCCCAGAAACGATGACGCCATGATCGGAACCGCAAGTTTCGTCAGCGTTTTTAGAATAGGACCTTTTGTTAAATTTCCCTCCATTTTCATTCCTCATCCATTTTTATTTTTTATTATCCACAAATCCTATTATACATGGTTTAACATAGATTTTCATCAGGAATTATCCATATATATCAAAAATCCTTTTGAAGAAATATTATTCTCCAAAAGGGCTTTCTGTCTGAATCTTTTTATAATTTTTCTCCGCAAGATTCAATGACTTTTTTGTACCAATAAAAAGAATCTTTTCGAATTCTGGAAAAATCTCCTGTTCCATTCTTGAGAATTTCATCATCTTCCGGCATCGTCTCCAGATTTATTTCATTTTCTTCGAAAAATCTTGCAGCAAAGCCCGGATAATACCCTCTGACATGTACATCTCCGGCAACAGAATTATGAATCTGTCCAAATTTCTGAGCATAAAAAATATCTTCTGAATGACAGGTATACTGAAATGTTTGAACTTCAGTATAAAAAAGATTTGGCTTCTTTTAATATCAACATAAAAAGCGAGATTGAGGCGAACTATTAATTTTATATAGACATTTTATAGATGAAAAAACAAAGAGCCGCTATCTAAGCGGCTCTTCGGCATTTTGTTACTATTCAAACTCGCAAATAAAATCTTACTACTATACTTTTTAGTATTGGTATTATGGTTCTATTTGGTTTTATATGTGTTCTACTATCCTACATCCATAGGCTGTACTGAACGGTGTTATCAATTTGTTATCATGAGAATGTTATCAACTTCTAAATTGAATCATTCTTTCTTGACCAATTGTCTATAGAATAAAGTGTATAATTTTTGGTAAGTATTTTATTCACAAATTCCTGCGTATCTATTTTTGCCCACATTTTTTCAATTAATTCATTGCTTACGCGAACAAATCTTTCTTCTAACAGTTGTTTAAACATATTCGATGTATTAACATCCTGCTTATATGCCACTTCTAACACTTTGTTATCAAACACATATGATAAAAATACTTCCAATAATATTTTATTTTCTTCCGTATCTTCGCTCTGAAAGGCTCCTATTACCTTTATTAAATATTCACATAATTCTGTGTTACTTTGTATATATATTCCTCCAAAATTTTTTACTCCTATTTCTTCTTTTAACCCTGATATGATCATATTCTTTTTAGGAATATATAACGATCTTGCTGCCAATCCTCTATTTCTCAGATCAAATTCATACCATAAATCATTTTTACAAGAATAGGTAACATGAATTCTTCTTTCTTTATGCGCAACTTCAATTTTGCTTACCTCTTTATTCTTAAGTGCATATTGATGCAATAAATTTCCCATATCTATATTACATATAACATTTTTAACTCCTGCCAAAAAATTATCTTTACACACGACACCTATAAGACTACTCAAGGTTGCACTACTTCGTACTTCCTTCAGTAAATATTCTCCCGCTCTTGTCATTTCACATTCGAAAATATTTATCTCTTCCAATTCAGCAACATCTTCGGCCGAAACTATCTGTCTTACACCTTCATTTTCTAATGCTAAACACTTCAAATGCGCCAATCTATGAATTAATACATCTTCATCTATTGGTTCTATACGACTATTGCTATAATCATCATAAATCAAAGGACGCATTAAATATCTTCCTTCAGATACCGCCCAAGATTGTGCATAATCTTGATCCTCTAATCTATCCATCTGTTCCTGCACATAATCTTTGTATACGTCATATATATCAGACAATATTTCATTATTTGCATCTAATTCAATTGCAGATCTTGCAACATTTGTTTGATATTTGCTGTTTTTTATATTTGCTATCGCCAATATTGATGTATTTTTATATCCAGGTGTAGAAAATTCAACTCGTATTCCCTCAACACAAGTCCCAATTGGTAAAATTGCTTTTCTTTGCACACGTCTATTATCCGCACTCATCAAACACCAATCAGACATGTACTTCAAGTGCCTTACCGCATAAGCTACTGTCACATTTCCATGTTTCTTTTCATATACATCATATTTTTCTCCATCAACATCATGGCCTGTTTCATTTAAATATTTTATCAGTATTTCTTTTAGAGAATTATAACCAATTCTTATATTTTCATTGCCGTCAACAGATAAATATACCGGAATTTCTGGAACTACAATCCACTTTCGTAAATCATTTTCTAGTTTTGCCATGTCTACATCACTTCTGACATATAATTTTACCATTGTTCCATGTTGTTTGATTCGTACATCTAACTCATTTTTATCCATCTTACGTAGTAAATAACTTCCATTTACCTTTCGCAGATTAATACTATTTGCTTCCTCTTGCTCATCGGAACTTGTCACTATATCAATATCATTTGCAACCATAAAACAAGTCAAAATTCCAATACCAAAATGACTTATAGATGTAAAATTAGGAAATTGTTTTTTCACCACTTCATCTCTATATTTTGATGCTCCAACTTTCAACAAATAATTTTCAACATCTTGGATAGACATTCCAGTTCCATTATCCCAAAAGCTCAATTGCCGCTTAACGCTATTCCATTCAACCCAAACCTTTCCCTGCGAATAATCCTTTCCATTTCTTTTTTCATATTCTGTCTGTAATCTCACCGCATCTATACCATTTTGCACCAGTTCTCTAACCACAACCGAAGAATCATTGTATAACGTATGACCAACCAACAATTGTAAAATATTGTCCTGAGCAATAGTAAACTGCAATTTTTTCTTTTCAAATCCATTAACCTCTATCTGAGATTCATCAACTTCTCGCCAAGGAAATTCATATCCTACTGCTCCTTCTCGTTTTTGAGCTTTTTCAACTATTTCACAACATTTAGCTAATTCTTTACGCGTATACTGCAAATATGAAGATAAGCCAAAATAAGCCTCTGCAGTTTCAGCTCCATCAAAGTACGCTGTAATTTCTATCGTATCTTTCTGTTTACTATTATCAACAACTCCTTCTTCATTTCGCTGATCTTTTGGGCGAACAGCTCTAACGGCCATTTGCTTTTCCCATTCAAGAACACTTACTGGATTACTTACATTAATAAGCCTTCTAGCAACTGAAGGAGTTCTATCTCTTGTTATGTGCAACAAATCTGCCGTTCGCAAAATAATTGCAATATAATTAAGATTTACTTTTTCATTTTCTGTATTTCCATACATCTTTTTTACTTTATATTTTGAAAAATCTTCTATATCATCTTTATGATGACTTTCACATATCATAGCCAAATCTGCTTTAAACATTTTATCTAGATTTTTCAATATATCCTCAATTTCCTGACACACAGCCTCGGCTTCGCCTAAATTCCTAGCATTCTTTCCTTCAATCCATTGCCGAATACGTGCAGCATGATTTTCACGCACAAATTCCTGATATAGAAAAGAATCTCCCCGTTCTTTAGCACATTCTTCATACTCAAATTCTTCCGTATTTTCTAGAACTTTTTCTTTATATTCTTTAAAACCAGTTTCATCTCTATGTTCAAATTCGTCTTTTGTAACAACCATGCCCAAATCATGAAAATAAATAGCAAGCGTAAGCATAAGCCATTCCGCATATGTCATTTTTTCCTTTGTAATATCTGGGATTAACCATTCAACGATTTTTAACATCTCGTCAATATGCTCAATACTATGCACCGTGTATTCTTCAAATATTCCACCTTTTCCAATAAATCCAAGCATCGTTTCCACTTTGTCTCTAATATGTAATAGCTTTATGCCCCTACAAAATGACAAATTTTCTGCTTTTTCAGCTTGCAGCTCTACATAGTTTGTAAATTGATTCATTCAATTCTTCTCCTTCCGTGCCTCCATAAAGCGGTTATCCTATCTAGTTATTTACATTTAATCTCCCGAATTAAATTCTACCAGCTTTTCCCAATCAATACTTCCATCTTCTCTACAAAAACTATTGGAAAATTCCCTAACAAGTCTATTAGCTGCTCTGTTATAACTTTCTTTATAATCAGCCACATATTTCTCCGGCATAGTTCCCATATATCCGATAATCTTTATGTAAAAGTCCTCGTCTCCCGTTAATTCTGCCCAGAATCGTTTTCCAGCCAATTCCTGATACATTTTTGGCTTTCCTCTACCAGATTCTTTCTTTTTCCCATAACAATAACCGATATATGCTTCATATCTTGCCTTTGCTTGCTGTGCCAACTTAGAAGCAGCTGTAAAATTCTGTTCCTGTCGTTTTTTACTGTCTGCATTAAATACGGACGGCCCACTTTTAACAGCTATTGCAGAGATTGTATTTGTTTCATTGTTCTGAATCATAATATCAATACCTTCTGCCAAGGCTTTATTTCCACCACTTGCAGCAATAGCAATCGGTTCAAAAAAGCAATTTCCAAAAATCGTTTCTTCACTAGAACTTACAAATGCTGTAAGCACCGAATCTACGATTTCAGTTGCACTCTGCATAGCCTTTGCACGGTATAAATACGGGTTTTTACGTTTCATTACCTTCTGTATGTTTAATCCATCTATCTTTTCAATTAACGTTCCATAAAATGTTTCCAAGGCAGAAGCAATCGCCTGAATTACAGCCTGTTCATCATATGAATTATTTAACGGCATATAAATTTCCTCCCAATTCTATTGCATTTCTAATCTTATTATGTACATTTGTGCCTCTAAAGCGCTTTGTCTGAACTAAAGCTGTCTTATTAGCCACAGAAAGCACAGCCTTTCCAATAGCTTCTGCTAATCCTACCGGAACAGCATTCCCTATCTGCCGATATTTTGCTGCTGTCGTTCCAGTAAATACCCAATCATCCGGAAATTGCTGAATTCTTGCATATTCTTTTACGCTTAATGGTCTATCTTGTGTAGGATGACACATCATTGTTGCTTTCTGTACTGGAGAAGTAACTACAGTTGGTGAAGGCTGATCATATGATAACCTTCTATAAAATCCAACTTTTCCACCTCCGGATTTATATGCACCTCCCATAGCAATAGGAATAATATTCTCTGGTAAATCTCTCCAATTCCCACCTTCCGGAACCATTTTCAAGAATTTCAATCTTTCTTCACTTAACGTTGCACATTCTCCATGGTCAGATTCCAAATCTTCAATCACACTTCTAACTGTCTGCCACTGATACTCCTTGCTTTGATGCATCTGAAAATGTGTAGGAATTGGTAAGAAAATATCTTCATTATCCCGACTACCAATTAACACAAACCTCTCTCTGAATTGTGGAACGCCATAATTTACAGCATCAAGTACGCCATATACAGTTTTATATCCCAGTTTATCAAATTCTGCTAAAATCACATCAAGCACTGTTCCTAATTTCTGATCAGGATCGCTTTCATCTCTTTCAGACAAAGGCACATGTTTCAATGGCGACGACATAATTCCTTTTACATTTTCCATCACGAAAAAGCGAGGCCGTATATAATCAATCATACGAATGAAATCCATAAACAAACTGCCTCTCGGATCATTTATACCCAATCTTTTTCCTGCTGTAGAAAAAGGCTGGCACGGCGGTCCTCCGCAAATCAAAAATGGCTCTCCTACAGATAAGCCTGTCATATCTAATAATTGCTGGGGCTGTATTTCCCTAATATCTCCGCCCAATACTCTATGGCCATTGGCCTGCATAGTTTTTACACAGGCTGCATCAAAATCCTGTCCAATTGCTACATTTAAACCTGCTTTTCCCAATCCAATGTCTAATCCCATTGCTCCAGAAAATAAAGAAATAACATCTCTATTGGCAGCATATCTACTATAATTATTTTGTTTTATATTTTTATGCATTAAACTTTCTCTCCGTTTTTTAATACGAATTTTCTTTCAAAAGAACTGTTTACCGCACCTGCTATATCTTCTAATTCAGCTATGGTAAAACTCTCCCTTTTCATTTTTCCATTAAAATTCTGTGGTGTTGTCCCTATTCGCCGTGCAAGCTCAGCTACGCTAATATCTGACCGCACACACAGTACCTTGATTTGTTCAGAAATCGTCATTTCGGGTACCTCGTCATTTAATCAACTCTTACTTTACAAGTATAAATCATAGCCTTTATACCGTCAATCAAATAATTCATGTCCAACAGCCACTGGTACTTGTATCTTTTCCTTTAACTTGTTAGAATAATTAATATTCCCAAAGGTGGTGACCCGTTTATGTCTCGTGATTCTGAAACTGTCTCTAAAAATATGCGTAGCATTCATAGCAAAGACACATCCATAGAACTTCAACTCAGAAAAGCTCTATGGCACAAAGGATACCGATATCGAAAAAATTATAAAGCCTTGCCCGGCGCTCCTGATATTGTTCTGACCAAATACAAAATTGCTATTTTTTGCGACAGTGAATTTTTTCATGGAAAGGACTGGGAAATCTTAAAACTCCGTCTTGAAAAAGGTAAAAATCCAGATTACTGGATTAAAAAAATTGAACGTAATCGTTCCCGTGATTTTGAAACTGATAAAAAGCTCTTGTTTCTGGGTTATACAGTTATACATTTCTGGGGTCAAGATATCAAAAAACATACCGACGAATGTATTCAAGCTATTGAAGAAGCTATATGGGACAGCACCTTTTCAGATTCTTCTTTCGATTCCTCTGACGAATAGTATAAAATTTATGGCTGCATCTTTTTTGATACAGCCATAATGGTTTTAAACATATATTATCTCTTTTAGTACAATTTCTTCTGCACTAACTTTGATATTATTCATCAATCTAACCCACCTCATCTGATCCTGCCTCTTTAAGTTTTCGTTTACACCCTGTTTTTCCGCCATCTGCTTTACCAAGGTTTCCACCTGCTCCCTGGCCTCCTGATCGACTCGGTTCAGATGTGCTGTTAGTTTCCCCGTCAGCAATAAATACTGGTATCGTGCCGGTCTATGTTCTTTCAGAAATTGTTT
>OGQH01002114.1_pt1 | contig 14716 bp, 14 predicted proteins | sample 1553181 | NCBI WGS metagenome assembly OGQH01 (sample SAMEA2579946, study PRJEB22360) | human gut metagenome | biome: human gut; feature: human-associated habitat; material: faeces | place: Denmark | collected 2008/2010 | reverse complement strand
GAACAGTTGCTGTTAGAATATTGTTAGAAAACGCATCGTTCAGACAGGCTTTGAATCCTGTCAGGACATCAAAATCGACGTTCTCTCGTGTGATATGGAGATCTCTAGCGAAGCATCCACTTGGATTTCGAGTGCGACCTCTTACGACCACTTGAGTAATGCTCCATATTCACAATACAGCTTAATTATTATAGCAAAATCCCGCCTTTCCGTCAACTGGAAATACAAAAAGCCCTTCCCCTTGTGCTTGACAGGCAGAGCGGGGCGTGCTATATTTATTTCAAATTTGAAGTATGCACTCAAAGGAGAACCTATGGCACAGAATCGACAGGATATGGGCAGCGGGCCGGTCAAGCCCCTGCTTTTGCAGCTGATGATACCCGCCGTGGTGGCGCAGGTGGTCAATCTGCTCTATAACATCGTAGACCGCATTTACATCGGCCACATCGAAGGCATCGGCGCGGCGGCGCTGACGGGCGTGGGTCTGTTTGCGCCGATCCTTATGCTCCTGAACGCCTTCGCTATGCTCATCGGCGCGGGCGGTGCGCCCCGCACGGCCATCGCGCTGGGACAGGGCAATAAAGACGAGGCCGAAAAAATCATCGGCAACAGCTTTACCATGCTGCTGTTTTTCGCTGTGGTGCTGACGGCGGGCTTCTATGCCGGTGCGCCCGCCCTGCTGCGGCTCTTCGGTGCCAGTGACGCCACTCTCCCCTATGCGGTGGCCTATGGCCGCATCTACATCCTCGGCTCGGTGTTCGTGCTGCTGGTCATGGGCATGAACCCCTTCATCACGACCCAGGGCTTTGCGAAGATCAGCATGCTCACGACGGTCATCGGCGCAGTCATCAACATCATCCTCGACCCCATCCTGATTTTTGGTCTTGGCTGGGGCGTCCGGGGTGCGGCAGTGGCGACGGTGCTCAGTCAGGCCGTGGGTGCCTGCTGGATATTGAAGTTCCTCACCGGCCCCAAGACCATCCTTAAGCTGCGGAAAGAAAACCTCAAAGTGGAGCGGAACATCATCCTGCCGGTGATGGGGCTGGGCATCTCCACCTTTGTGATGCTCTCCACCGAGAGCCTGCTCTCCATCAGCTTCAGCTCCAGTCTGGCCCGCTACGGCGGTGATGTGGCGGTGGGTGCCATGACGGTGATCACCAGCGCCTCCCAGCTCTGCACCCTGCCCATTCAGGGCATCTGTCAGGGCGGCCAGCCGGTGATGAGCTTCAACTTCGGCGCAGGCAAAAAGCCCCGCGTCAAGGAGGCGTTCCGCTTCCAGCTCACCCTCTGCTTCGGTTATACCACCCTGTTCTGGCTGCTCATGATGCTGGCCCCCGGCGTGGTGGCGGGCATCTTTACCTCGGATGCCGCCCTCATCGAATACACCACATGGGCCATGCGCATCTACATGGCGGGCATCCTCGCCATGGGCGTTCAGATCGCCTGCCAGCAGAGCTTTATGGCGCTGGGTCAGGCCAAAGTCAGCCTCCTGCTGGCCTGTCTGCGGAAGATCATCCTGCTTATCCCGCTGATTTTTATCCTGCCCTGCTTCATGGCAGATAAGTGCTTCGGCGTCTTTCTCGCCGAGCCGGTCAGTGATATTCTGGCAGCGACCATTACAGCCATCACCTTCTTTTCCCGCTTCGACAAGATACTGGACAAGGGCGCCGGGAAGGTATGATTTCACAGGAAGTAAAAACAGCCCGCAGACGGACAAAAATCCGGCCTGCGGGCTGTTTTTGTGTCAACGGTAGTCGATTTCAGAAAGAGTGATGCGCGGTTTTTCCGTGCCAGTCTTTTCGCACATCAGGTCGAGCTGCTCCTGTAAGTACGGCACCCGGGTGCTGACGTCCGGGAACTTCGGTCCCAGAATGACTTCGTCTAATTGGAGAGGAAAAGGTGTCTGGACGAAAAGCCACGGTTTGTCGCCGTCGGTGTGGAGGATATTGTCCTTCGTCTGGTAGATGACCCGCAGCTCCTGCTCGTAGCTGTAGCTGCTGTCTTTGAAGAGGTAGAGGACTTTCCCTAGGACATCATCGAGATAACGGCGGTCCTGTTCTGCGATTTCCTCGGCGACATTGTGCAGTTCCTGGAGCTGTGAATTTATGGCGCGGCAGGAGCGGGAAAGCTTTTCGTTGTCTTCGTTCAAGACTACATACGAATTTCCCTGTTTCCGAAGGTAACAGACGTGATAGAGAACAGGCTCGGCTTCTTCTTCCATCCATTTTGATGTTTCCCAGTCGATGACAAGACAGCAGCCTCTGGCGTGGTCGCCATACATTTCCCACATGGGCAGGTAGTCGATGCGGGGACTGAAGCATTTTACAAATACAAAGGGAACATCCAGAGGTTTGCGGCCTTTTTGAAGTGCTCCATACGATGGGCCGTAAATTGCCTTTTGCAGAGTTTTACCTTCGTTTGGGTCATTCATATAGGACAGATGCATAACGGTCAATTTGCCTAGACGCCCTTCTTTCCCCTCCTCTTTTGTGCATTTTTCGGGGAGCATATAAGAAAAAACTTCTGCCGATGTATAATAAGCGATTTCCTCCGCATCCCCCTCAGCGTTCAGTTCATCCAAAAGAAGTTCCGAAAGATATGCAGCTTTTGCCAGTCTCAGATAAGAGTCGAAGTACCGTGTCCCCGACTTCCATGTCATATGCGCTGCATAGTGAGAAAGAATAGAGTAACCGGTATCCTCAAGCAGGCGGGATTTTTCCATGATAGCGACTTCCCAGCGCTCCCTGTCAGGGTCATCGTAAAGACGGGCCAATTCAGGGATAAGATGTCTTTTGGTGATAACAAAGAACATCAGCAGGGCGAGTCGGGCACGATGGAGTTTCCGAAGAGTGGGGGCATCTAGCACTTCTTGAATAGATGAAACAAAACTGCTCAGATTTCTAGAAAGGGAGGACGACGAAATTTCAGTATGGATAATACGGTTATACTGCTGATAAAATGCGGATGACTGCGAGGAAGTGCCGTAAGGATACCTTACACCCCGCGAAATGTGGTCGTAAAGTTCATACTGGCGTATGAAAGAAACAGAATAATCATCAATGTTCTTTTCTGCGGGGGCTTCGGATGGACCGGTCCTCCACGGCAACGCCGCAAGCGCGTAAAATTTCAGCGCTTCTTCGGTGTTGTTGTCCAGAAAGAGAAACCGGTCGGCTTGTCGGATATAAAGTCTGTCAAAGTTGGGAAGAAATGTTGATTTGGCAAAGTTTTTATTCTCGCTCACAGCGGTATGCCATTCTGTGACTTCTTCCCATACAGTATCTTCGCAGCCGTAACAGAGCAAAGCCTCCATCAGCGCACATAGGTCAGCTTTGTTTCCGAGGCCATGTTTGATGCAAGCACAGTAATTATGAAAATCATTTTCCAAATCGTTTACGAATAACAACAGGTCTGGCTTTTTTGTACGTGAGCGTTTTCTCGTTCGGATGGTTTTGCTTTCTTCATCCGAAAAGGACGGCCCATATTTTTGAATCTTCCGTAAAACACCTGCTGCGTGGCCGAGAGCATTTTTCTCATCACCGGGAAGACTCCCGAAATCATCGTGCTCATAATCATCTGTCACGATGCTGACCCTATCCATAAAACCCGGATGCGGATTCAGCGTCAAAAGCTCCTCATAAGGTTTTTTATCATATTTGAATTCCAGCAGTGGATATTTCATCTTTTCGTCCGACATGGAGCATCCCCCTTTTTTACATCTTTTCAGTGAGCATCCCGCACATGACTTCCACGCACTGTGGGTCGAACGCATGTCCGGCACGCTCGCGGAGGGCCGCAGCGATTTGGGCGTCCGTCTCGCCCCGGCGGCGGTGGCGGTCGGCGAAGTCGGCCACAGCGAGGATGCGGGACAGCAGCGGCAGATGTACCAGCCAGAGCAGGCCCATGACGATAAGGGCTGTGTTTGAGAACAGGATCAGATGCTTTTCGTAATGATACGCTTCCTTGAGAAGGGACCAGATGCGGTAAAGCATGAAAACATCGCCTCCGAACGGGCCGCGCGGGCGGCTGGCTGCTGTATCTTTATAATATTACAATAAATATATTATACAATGAAATCCGGACGATGAACAGATGGAATTTCAGAATGACTGGATGCATCAAAAATACATCAGCAAAGAATTTTGGGTACAAGAGCTAAGAATCGAAAGGAAGGCTTGCAGAAGGCTTCAAAAACTAATCAAACGGGTCACTTTGTACAAACATTGCCTGAAAAATTTGTGCTTGAATCTAATTGCAGGATGAGAAAATATGCGCTATCATAATATTCAAAGGCGACCCGTATGCGGAAGGAATGGCGCTGTGAGCAAAGCACGGCGCTGCCATAATACGGATAAACGCTACGTGAATCGGAGGTAACAAGAAATGAAAAAGATCTCTCGTCGTGACTTCCTCGCAGCTTCTGCTGCTGTGGGTGCAGCTGGCGTCCTGACCGCCTGCGGCGGTTCTTCCAGCAGCACTGCCACCTCTACCGCAGCTTCCACTGCTGCCAGCACCGCTGCCGGCGGCAAGTCCACCGACTACCCCACCAAGGGTATTTCCGTCATCTGCCCCTGGTCTGCAGGCGGCGGCACGGACTCCTGCCTGCGCGCATTCTGCGAGGCTATGGGCAAGAACCTGGGCGTCACCCTGACCGTCGATAACCAGACTGGCGGCGGCGGCATCCTGGGCCATCAGGCGATCGCAGATGCCAACACCGACGGCTACACCATCGGTATGATTACCTTCGAGCTGGCTACCTACAAGAAGCTGGGCACCAGTGAACTGACCTGGGAGAATTACGCTCCCCTGTGCCGCGTCAACACCGACGCAGCTGCCATCACCGTCGGCGCAAAGTGGGCTGCTGACAACGGCATCACCGACCTGCCTGGTTTCATTGATTACTGCAAGGCTCACCCCGGTGAGGTGCAGATGGGCGGTTCTTCCAACGCTTCTGTCTGGCACATCGCTGGCGGCTACCTGATGAGCGCTACCGGCATCGACATCCAGATGATCACCTATCAGGAAGGCGCTGCTACCGCTGTCCAGAACGCAGCCGGCGGCTTCATTCAGGGCGTTACCGTCTCTCTGGCCGAAGCCCGCAGCTTCATCGAGTCCGGCGACCTGATCTGCCTGGGCGTCATGGACGAAGAGCGCAACCCCGTCTTCCCCGATGTTCCTACCTGTAAGGAGCAGGGCTACGACATCACCTACTACACCCAGCGCGGTATGGCCGCTCCTCTGGGCGTTGATGATGCCATCATGACCCGTCTGGAAGAGGCCTGCGCCGCTGCCATCGAGGATCCTGACTTCGTGACCTTCATGAACAACAACGGTCAGGCGATCTCCTATCTGGATGCACAGGGCTATGCTGACTACCTGAAGCAGGCTGCTGTCGATGTCGCAGCTGCTATGGACGCTGTCGGCCTCTGATTTGTCTCTCTGAGTATTTGCTGGGGCAGGCAGTTCATGCCTGCCCTTTTTTATGAGAAGATATAGAGAGGAGGAACCCCTTTTGAACAAAGACAAAATGAAAACGATGGCCTTCTCCAATCTGGTAGGCTCCATCATTTTCCTCGCCATCGGCATCTGGGCGTGGTTCCAGACCGATAATTTCCCTGAGGTGGCCAACACCTATGTGCAGGCTTCCACCTTCCCCCGCGTCATGATCGTGGGTATGCTCATCTTCTCGGTGGTCCTGCTCATCCAGTCCATCTTCAAGCTGATGGGTACCATGAAGCCCACCGACCCCGTTGCTGCCGAAGTCGGCACCCTGAATCCTCTCAAGGATAAGGGCGTGGCTGCTGCTTACCTCGTCATGCTCCTCTGTGTGCTGTTCGCTGCTCTGTTCAAGAGTTGCGGCTACATCCTGTGCGCTGTGGTGCTCTCGATGATCATCATGTTCCTCATCGGCAAGCGCAACTGGGTGCAGATGGTCCTTGTGAGCGTTCTGGTGCCGCTGCTGATGTGGCTGGTGTTCTACAAGGTGCTTACCGTCAATATTCCGCTGGGTCCGCTGAACTTCCTGCGCACCCTTGTGGACATGATATAAGGAGGGAGCACAGTTATGGATTTTAGTCTGCTTCTTTCCAGCTATGCTGCTGTCTGGTCCAACCCCGAGGTCCTTCTGATGACCTTCATCGGCGCACTGGGCGGCGTTCTGCTGGGCGCTATCCCGGGCATGACCGCCACCATGGGCGTGGCGCTGCTCATCCCCTTCTCCTTCGGCATGGACCTCATCCCGTCCATCGGCCTGCTGCTGGGCATCTACTGCGGCGGTATGTACGGCGGTTCCATTTCCGCTATCCTCATCCACGCCCCCGGTACTCCTTCCGCAGCTGCTACCCTGCTGGACGGCTACCCCATGTGCAAGAAGGGTCAGGCCGGCAAGGCTCTGTCCGTTGCCATGTTCGCCTCCTTCTGCGGCGGCGTCATCGGCGCCCTCATCATGACCTTCCTGTCTCCGCTGGTCGCTGACATGGCCATGAACTTCGGCCCCGGCGAGATGTTCATGCTGGCCGTCTTCGGTCTGTCGGTCATCGTCGCAATTTCCGGCAAGTCTGTGGCCAAGGGCCTCATCAGCGCCTTCTTCGGTATGCTGCTCTGCACCGTCGGCCTCGACCCCACCAACGGCATCCCCCGCTTCATCACCACCAAGCAGACCGGCCTGCTGGATGGCTTCCAGTTCATCCCCACTTTGATCGGTCTGTTCGCTGTCTCTGAAGTCATCGCCGGCGTTGAGCGCATCATCCGCGGCGAAGAGCATGAGCAGAAGTCCAACGAGAAGATCACCAACGTCCTGCCCGATTGGAAGACCATCAAGCAGATCTGGCCCAACATCCTCTCCGGCGGCCTCATCGGCACCTTCATCGGCGCCATCCCCGGCGCAGGCGGTGACATCGCGGTCTTCGTCTCCTACGGCGCAAGCAAGTCTGCAAGTAAGCACCCCGAGCTGTACGGCACCGGCATCCCCAACGGCGTTGCTGCTACCGAGTCCGCCAACAACGGCTGCTCCGGCGGCGCTATGATCCCCCTGCTGTCTCTGGGCGTCCCCGGTGACTCCGTCACCGCCATCCTGCTGGGTGCCTTCATCATGAAGGGCATCACCCCCGGCCCCATGATGTACGTCACCGAGCTGCCCACCGTCTACCGCGTCTTCGCAGCTCTGATGCTGGCAAACCTCTGCATGCTGGTCGTCGGCTGCCTGGGCGTCCGCTTCTTTGCAAAGATCGTCTCCGTCGAGAAGAAGATGCTCTACCCCATCATCCTCGTCATCTCCCTGCTGGGTGCTTTCTCCATCAACAAGAATGCCTTCGACGTGGGCGTCTGTGTCGCCTTCGGCATCATCGGCTGGCTGATGAACAAGTACGAGTTCCCGCTTTCTCCCATCCTGCTGGCCCTCATTCTGGGACCCATGTGCGAGAAGAACTTCGTGCGCTACATGAACATCCAGCGCGGCAACTTCTTCGCCATCACCACTTCTCCCATCGCAATGGTCTTTGCAACGGTCGCTATCCTGGTCATCGTCTACTCTGTCTACAACCAGAGCAAGATCAACAAGCGTGCTGCTGCAAATGCTGCACAGGAGAACGCATAACCTCAACATCCAGACAAGCTCTGTCTTTTACATTCCCATGAAGCTGCGGCTGTCCCGTTCCGTCGGGGCGGCCGCGCTTCGCTTTTATAGGATAATGAGAAAGCCCCCGGCGCTGCCGGGGGCTTTCGTTGTGCTGTATTTTATTCTTCCGATTTAGGAGCTTCGGGGTGGCGGCACTTGGCCAGCATATCCAGCTCCGGCATCAGCTCGGTGCTGATGACCGAGAGCATCTGCTCCATCTTGTCGCAGTCCTCAGCCGGGAAGCGCTTGCGCACACGCTCGATGACCGTGTGCAGGTAAGAATAGCTGATGCTGTAGTAATCGATGTATTTCTGGGTGGGGCGCAGGAAGTATTCGCGGCGGTCGGTGGTGGACTGGATCTTCTCCACATAGCCCTTTTTGACGAGGCTGCCGATTTTATAGGCCGCGTTGGGGGTGGAGATGCCCATCATGCGGGAAAACTCTGCAATGGTGGGCTCCCCCATCGCCATGATGCCCTCCATGCAGAAGGACTCCACCGTAGTCAGCGTGGCTTCGCGGGTGGCAAAGCGCTGAAATACATTCTGATAAAAATGCAGCTTGAATTTTGTATAGACGTCCTGAAAGACTTCTTCCAGCATGGGGTTTTCCTCCAGTGAGCAAATAGCTCAAAAAATTTACTCTTTTGATAAGTATACCATGATTTGCGCCGGAGGGGAAGACAAAAATCTACGATTCCGTTAAGATTTTGTGACCTCTTCCTTCCCAGTATGGCCCATCCGCGCCCTGACGATGCTGAGCACGACGAGTTCGATGACGATGGCACAGGCCAGCAGCACGAAGGAGGTCAGGGTGTTGGCGGCATCGCCGAGGACAGCCTGTGCTGCGCCGCAGAGCAGATAGCAGCCCGCCGAGATGGCGGCGGCGGTCATGGCGTAGGGCAGCTGGGTGGAGACATGGTTCACGTGGCTGCAATGCGCGCCGGCAGAGGCCATGATGGTGGTGTCGGAGATGGGCGAGCAGTGGTCGCCGCAGACCGCGCCGGACAGGCAGGCGGCGATGGAGACCACCAGCATCTCACCATCCGGGAACGCGTGGCAGACGATGGGGACCAGAATCGAGAAGGTACCCCAGGACGTGCCGGTGGCAAAGGCGAGGAAGACCGCCACCACAAAGATGATGATGGGCAGCAGGTACTGCAGAGCCGCCGCAGAGCCGCTGAGCAGGCTTGCGACGTAGTATTTTGCGCCCAGCAGGCCGGTCATGCCGGAAAGCGTCCATGCCAGCGTCAGAATGAGCATGGGGCTGACCATGGCCTTGAAGCCCTCGGGGATGCAGGCGGCGAAGTCCTGAAAGGTCATGACACCCCGCACCCGGTAAAACACGAAGGTGAACATCAGGGCAATGGCGCTGCCCATCACGAGGCCCATGGAGGCGCTGCAGTTGGCAAAAGCGGTGACGAAGTCCACGCCCTCAAAGAAGCCGCCGGTGTACACCATGCCGAAGATGCAGGCCGCGATGAGCACCAGCACCGGCGCGATGAGGTCCACCACATGGCCGCGGGTGTCGCTGCCGTCGTCCACGTCGTCGCCGTAGGGGCGGTCGTCGGTGGTGAAAAGGTCGCCCAGAAGGGCGTTATCCTCGTGCTTCTTCATGGGGCCGTAGTCGAGGCCGCTGAAGATGAGGAAGAGGCTCATCACCATGGTGAGGACGGCGTAGTAGTTATAAGGGATGGTGCGCAGGAACATGGTAAAGCCGTTGATGCCCGAGCCTTCCGGCACAGAGGACGTGACGGCGGCGGCCCAGCTGGACACCGGCGCGATGATGCAGACGGGTGCTGCGGTGGCGTCGATGAGGTAGGCCAGCTTTGCGCGGGAGACCTTCTGCCGGTCAGTGACCGGGCGCATGACGGAGCCGACGGTCAGGCAGTTGAAGTAGTCGTCCACAAAGATGAGGATGCCCAGCAGCAGGGTGGCGAACTGTGCGCCAGCCCGGGTGTGGATGTGGGTGGAGGCCCAGCGGCCAAAGGCGGCGCTGCCGCCGGCCTTGTTCATCAGGGCCACCAGAATGCCCAGCATCACCAGAAAGACGAGGATGCCCACGTTGCTGGAATCGGACAGCTTGGACACCATGCCGCCGTCTTCGTTGAAGAAGAGGGTGGTCAGCGCCAGCTCAAGATTGCCGTTGGCGTAGAGCAGTGCGCCGGTGGCGATGCCCACCAGCAGCGAGGTGTAGACCTCTTTGGTGTTCAGGGCCAGCACGATGGCCACCACAGGGGGCAGCAGAGACAGCGCCGAGCTGTACACGGCGCAGGTGTAGGTGGAAGGGTCGTCGATTTTGCCGGGCGTTGCGGCGGTACACCACAGCAGCAGGGCAAATACCAACAGAGCACCCACCCACGAGAGATTGGTTTTTTTCATGATAAACTCCTCAGGTGATTTTTTTGCAGCCTGCCGGGCAGACTAACCCTTTAGAAGCCATTTTCATAAGCATTGCACACCGCCCGAACGGCCTTTTTGCCCGCATACTGCGTTGCTTTCCCTTGCAATCCGCTCAGGATTGCTGCGGAAAATCGCCTTGTCTGCGAGCAAAAATTCTCGTCGTTCGATGCACTCTGCTTACAAAAACAGCTTCTAACGTGATGGGACACGGAAGGGGGTGTTGGCTGCGCCGGACTATAAAGCAATGTATTTAGAGCTGTTCCGTGCCAGCGAACAGGCGGCACGGCTTTTACAGGAAGCTCAGGCCCGGGCCGAGCAACAGCTGCTGGCTGCCGACCCGCCGCCCATCGAGCTTGCCGAGAAAAAAGAGTCTTAGCCCTTCTTGCTCTCGGCCTTGGCGGCAAACTTTGCGTCGTTGACCACAAAGCGCTCGTGGACGCCGCCGCCCACAGGGCCTTTCTCGTCGTACAGGGAGACTTTGAACACCAGCTTGCGGCCTTCCACAGCGGTCAGCTCGCTCTCGCAGGTGACGGTCATGCCCACGGGGGTGGGTGCGGTGTGCTCCAGCTCCAGCTTGGTGCCCACAGAGCCGCAGCCCTCATCCAAAGCGTCGGCGACGCTCATCCAGCAGGTCTTTTCGGCCAGCGCCACCAGTGCGGGGGTGGCGAAGACATTCAGCGTGCCGCTGCCCATGGTCTTAGCGGTGTTTTCGGGGGTCACGGCGACGCTCTGCTTGCCGCGGATTCCGGTTTCTAACATATAAAAATTCCCTCTTTCTTAATTTGTCGTGATGCCGCGGTTTGCGGCAGATAATTTCACATTTGTAAGGATACCACAAAACTCACACTATTGCACCTGTTTTCGGGATTTTCCTTCAAAACTCTTTCCGTCTGAGGCCAAACGCGGTATCATAAGCTGGACAAGGAGGGAAAGAAGATGAACGATTTCTGGAAATCCTACGACATCACCCACGCCGAATACGGGGCCGATTACCGATGCTACCCGCTGTATGGCACGGTTCACCTCATGGAGCTGGCCATTTCGCTTGCCTTTATCGTGGGGGCGGCCCTGTGGTATCGCCGCAGTTCTGCCCGCACCCGGCGGCGCATTTTAGTCGGAGTCACCGCTTTGCTCCTGCTGGACGAAGCTGCCCTTCTGCTGGGGATGGCCCTGACCGGCCAGTGGAATTGGAGCTATCTGCCCCTGCACCTGTGCAATATCAATGTCTTCGTCTGTCTGTACAACACGATCACGGACAGAAACTGGTGCAAAGAGGAGCTGTATGCCCTCTGTATCCCGGGCGCAATGCTGGCACTGCTCTGCCCCAGCTGGCTGGATGTCCCCTCTTGGTGGACGCTCATCAATCTGCACTCCGTCAGCATCCATGCCCTGCTGGTACTCTATCCAGTCCTGCTGGTGGCGGGCGGCTACCGTCCCAGTCCCCGGCGGGTGCCGCAGGTGCTGGCGTTCCTGTTCGGCTCTGCCCTGCCTATCTACTTTCTGAATAAGTCCCTTAACACCAACTTCTATTTCCTCAATAATCCCTACGGGAACATCATCACCAGCACCTTCACGGCCCTGCTGGGCGAAAAATATTATATCCTGGGCTTCCTGCCTGCCATCGCGCTGGCGCTGTTCCTCATGTATCTGCCGTGGGTGGCGGACTATAAAAAGAAGAAGCGGGCATGAATGCAGTGCTTTAGAAAAAGGCAGTTCGGTCAGGACCTTTTGCCCTAAATTGCACCCTTCCTGCAAAATAAATCTGCAAATTTCTTGCGTTTTGCGGTCTGTTTTATCAATTTTAAGAGAATGCTGATTTTTTGCGCAAATCCCCTTGACAGGAGTCATACGGCGTGTTATCATGAACACATGAACAGATGTTCATATATTGAAGCGAAAGGATGACAACGATGGCTGAGAATGCTCTTGCCCCAGAACAGAAGCTGCCCAAGGCCCCGCCGGAGCTGCCGGACGATGAGGTGCTCTACGAACTGGCCGATTTATTCCGGGTGTTCGGCGATTCCACCCGCATCAAGATACTCTACGCCCTCCACGACGATGAGCTGTGTGTGCAGGACATTGCAAATGCCGTCCAGCTCAGCCAGTCGGCGGTGAGCCATCAGCTGCGGGTGCTCAAGGACTCAAAGCTCGTCCGCTTCCGCCGCGACGGCAAGACCATTTACTATGCACTGGACGATGACCATGTGCGCAGCATCCTCTCCATGGGCATGGACCACATCGAAGAGTGATGCCCCGAAAACGCTGTAAGCTCTGCTGCACCCGGCGGCGGAGCGGGGATATAGAAAGAAAGGCTGGTACTTATTATGAAAAAGAGCTACAAGATCGAAGTTGACTGCGCAAACTGCGCCCAGAAGATGGAGGATGCCGCCAACACGGTCGCCGGCGTCGCAAAGGCTACCGTCAGCTTCATGACCCAGAAGATGAACGTCGAGTTCGATGAGGGCGCGGACGTCAAGGCTACCATGCAGAACGTCCTCTCCGCCTGCAAGAAGGTCGAGGACGACTGCGAGATTTTCGGCATCTGAGTTTCGACTTACACTGCCGGGATGCGCGTGGAAAATGTGAAAAAATAAATCGGTTTTCAACAATTTCCACGGCGTTTTCAACATCCTGGGTGCAAAAAAAGAAAAATGATCGCGCATTTGCGGCTTTTTGCGGGAAAAACTCGTGGAAAAGCCGGGGGAAAGCGTGGAAAACAAGCCCCTTGTGGGGAAAACCTGTTGAATCTGAGAAAACTGCCCCAAAAGGAGGCTGGTACCCGTGACGAAAAAACAAAAGAAAATGCTGTACCGCATCATCGCCGCTCTGGCGCTGGTGCTGGTGCTCAAGCTGCTGCCGCCTCTGCCCGCGTCGGTGGAGCTGCTGCTCTACTGCATCCCCTACCTCGTAGTGGGCTGGGATGTGCTCCGCAAGGCCCTTCTGGGCATCAAGAACCGTCAGCCCTTTGATGAATGCTTCCTGATGGCCGTCGCCACCGTGGGCGCCTTCGCGCTGGGCGATTACGTCGAGGGCTGTGCCGTTATCATCTTCTACCAGATCGGCGAGCTGTTCCAGGGCGTTGCCGTCGGCAAGAGCCGCCGCAGCATCTCGGCCCTGATGGACATCCGGCCCGACTACGCCAACATCGAGGGCGAGGACGGCAAGCTGGAGCAGGTGGACCCCGATGAAGTCGAGATCGGCACCCTCATCGTGGTCCAGCCCGGTGAGCGTGTGCCTATCGACGGTGTCATCGTCGAGGGCGCTTCCACCCTCAACACCGCCGCCCTCACCGGCGAGAGCCTGCCCCGGGATGTCCGGTCCGGCGATGAGGTCATCAGCGGCTGTGTCAACATGAGCGGCCTGCTCAAGGTCAGGACCACCAAGGAGTTCGGCGAATCCACCGTCTCTAAAATTCTCGACCTCGTGGAAAATTCCAGCATGAAAAAGGCCCGCGCCGAGAACTTTATCACCCGCTTTGCCCGGGTTTACACCCCGGCGGTCTGCTACGGCGCGCTGGCGCTGGCCTTCATTCCCCCCATCGTTCTGCTGCTGATGGGCCAGCCCGCCCGCTTCGGCGACTGGGTCTACCGCGCCCTCACCTTCCTCGTCATCAGCTGCCCCTGCGCACTGGTCATCTCTATCCCGCTGAGCTTCTTCGGCGGCATCGGCGGCGCTTCCGCCTGCGGCATCCTCGTCAAGGGCTCGACCTATCTGGAAGAGCTGGCCGATACCCGCGTCGTCGTCTTCGATAAGACCGGCACCCTGACCCAGGGTACCTTCAAGGTCGTCAAGGTCTGCCCCGTGGAGGGCGGTACCGAAGACAGCCTTGTGGAAGCCGCTGCGCTGGCCGAGAGCTGGTCGAAGCACCCCATCTCCCTGAGCATCAAGGCTGCTTACGGCAAGGACATCGACGCTGCCCGCGTCACCGACGTGGAGGAGCTGGGTGGACACGGCGTCACCGCCAAGGTGGACGGCAAGCCGGTCGCTGCCGGTAATGCCCGCCTGATGGAAAAGCTGGGCCTCACCGTCCCCGATGTCCCCCAGACCGGCACCATCGTCCACGTGGCCATCGACGGCAAGTATGCGGGCTATCTGCTCATCTCCGACGTGGTGAAGCCCCACAGCGCACAGGCTATCAAGGGCCTCAAGCAGGCCGGCGTCCGCAAGACCGTCATGCTCACCGGCGACGCAGAGCCGGTGGCAAAGGCTGTCTCGGCAGAGCTGGGCATCGACGAGTACCACGCCGGCCTGCTGCCCGGCGATAAGGTGGACCAGATCGAGAAGCTCCTGGCCGCCAAGAAGCCCAAAGAGATGCTGGCCTTCGTGGGCGACGGCATCAACGACGCCCCTGTCCTCTCCCGTGTGGATGTGGGCATCGCCATGGGTGCTCTGGGCTCTGACGCCGCCATTGAGGCCGCCGACGTCGTCCTGATGGATGACGACCCGGCCAAGATCGCCCTCGCCATGCGCATTGCCCGCCGCACCAAGAGCATCGTCTATCAGAACATCGTCTTTGCTCTGGCCATCAAGGCGGCCTGCCTGCTGCTGGGTGCTCTGGGTATCGCCAATATGTGGGCGGCCATCTTCGCCGACGTCGGCGTCATGGTCCTCGCTGTCCTGAACGCCACCCGCGCCCTCTATACGAAAAACTTCACCCAAAAATAAAAGATATAAGGCAAAGAGGGTTCTGTGCGGCCGCACAGAA
>OGQH01002079.1_pt1 | contig 14911 bp, 9 predicted proteins | sample 1553181 | NCBI WGS metagenome assembly OGQH01 (sample SAMEA2579946, study PRJEB22360) | human gut metagenome | biome: human gut; feature: human-associated habitat; material: faeces | place: Denmark | collected 2008/2010 | reverse complement strand
AAGTAATGCGAATCTATTCCTCTTATGCTTTAAGAACCATAATGGTACTTTACGTGTCATAGACATACCTTTATAGTTAGAGTTCTTTATAGCACGTTTAAATAAATCATTCTTCATTAATGTATTTAAAGAAGACATCGATTGATCTTTATTTTGTGGATGTGCACAATAATTCACTAAAATAAGTAATACATGATAACTTACAAAGTTGTAGAATAATGTTTCTATATTCTTATCTTCTACCATGATATCTTTTAAGTCTTCTTCTACTGCTTTCATAGATAAGAGGAATTTATCTGCATAAGCTGTATCAAACTTACGTACTGCAGATTGATCATTGAATATATAATGAACTAAAGGATGTTCATCACCTACAATAATATTCCAGTTATGTGAAGCACGTGCACAATATTCTGCATCTTCAGCTAAGCTTAATTCTTCATTTAATAATACATTTTCAATAGTAGAAGCTTTAATGAGTTTACCCCAACAGAATCCTACACCTGCCTGTACATTTAATAGATCCTTTAAATAATCCTTCCAGTCCTTATACATTGTATCTCTAATATAATGAAGCATCTTTTCACTATGATCACTATAGTCTCTACTATAGTTACAGATCACACAATCTGCATCTGCTTCTACTGCATGATTTAATAGTATTTCACAGGCATTACTTTCAATCCAATCATCTGCATCTAAGAACATGATATAGTCTCCCTTAGCTGTTTTTACACCTAAGTTTCTACCAGAACATACACCGCTCTTAGAATTCTTTACAACTGTCACATTCTCTTTTGTATTTAATTCACTTAAAGTATCCTGCAACGCATCATTACATCCATTATCAATAATAATCACTTCTACATAATCATAAGTCTGATTAAGACAGCTTTCGATTGTCTTATTAAAATAAACAGGATTTCCATGATATACAGGAATAATAATAGATATTAAACTCTTCATTATTCAAATACCTCTTTTACTTTAGCTAGTGCAGCTGCAATAACTGCATCCATATCATAATACTTATATTCTCCTAGTCTTCCACCAAAGATCACTTTAGTTTCTGCTTCGCCTAGCTTCTTATATTCTGCATATAAGGCACCATTCTTTTCATCATTGACTGGATAATATGGTTCATCTCCTAGCTTCCATTCAGAGCTGTATTCTCTACTGATGACAGTCTTAGGCTGTGTACCGAACTCAAACCATTTATGTTCAATGATTCTTGTCCAAGGTGTTTCGGCATCTGTATAGTTTACTGCCGCATTTCCCTGGAAATTTGGCTTATCTAATACTTCTGTTTCAAATCTGACTGATCTGTATTCTAGTGTTCCTAGCTTATAGTTGAAGTATGCATCGATAGGTCCTGTATAAACAACCTTATCTGCTAAGCTATCTAGTTCTTCCTTGTTTTCTAGATAATCTGTATTCAATCTTACTTCAATACCTTCCAACATGTTTTCTACCATCTTTGTATATCCACCCATTGGAATACCCTGATATAACGCATTGAAATAGTTATTATCAAAAGTAAGTCTTACTGGTAATCTCTTGATGATGAATGATGGAAGTTCTGTACATGGTCTTCCCCATTGTTTTTCTGTATAACCCTTAATAAGCTTTTCATAGATATCTCTACCAACTAATGAGATAGCCTGTTCTTCAAGGTTCTTTGGTTCTCCTTTGATTTCCTGTCTCTGTTCTTCAATCTTTGCAGCTGCTTCTTCTGGAGTCACTACTCCCCACATCTTATTGAATGTATACATGTTGAATGGAAGAGAATAAAGTTCTCCCTTGTAGTTTGCAACAGGTGAGTTAGTGAATCTATTGAACTCTGCAAACTGAGTAATATACTGCCATACTTCCTTATTATTTGTATGGAAGATATGTGCACCATACTTATGTACATTGATGCCTTCTACTTCTTCTGTATAGATGTTTCCGGCAATATTAGGTCTCTTATCAATGACAAGAACCTTCTTTCCTCTCTTATTGGCTTCATGCGCAAAGATTGCGCCATAAAGACCTGATCCTACTACTAGATAATCATATTTCATATTGATGTCCTTCTTTCGTCTCTTCAATAATACCATAATCTCCAAAATAAAACGAGGGTCGATATCATACAACCCCCGTCACTCAATTAGTTTGTTTTCTTTTCTGCTTCTTTAGCTTCCTGTTCAGCTTTTTCTACATCAAAGATTTTCTTTTCAGTATCAATCTTCTTACCATCACACATAGCGTTGATGTATTTAGAATTTAATTCAATACTGTCTTCATCTGGGATACTATACCACAACCTAGTCTTAGGCATTGAGTAACCACCAGTCTGCATCACACCTTCACCCTTAAGGAATGATTTCTGGAAATCCCATTTAATGTTGTCATCTAACTGCTTATTAACTAAAGCTCTGATACTTGAAGATGGCATATTAGTAGTAAATGTATCTTTGATAGAATCTAAGATTTCACTGTAGTTAGTTAAAATCTTTGGAGAAACTGCTTTCTTGATAATAGCCTGTAATACTGCCTGCTGGTTTTCAGTTCTATGCTGGTCACCAGACTGGTAAGTATAACGTTCTCTTGCGAATGCAAGGGCCATACGTCCATCCATATGTACATTTCCCTTAGGAATCTTAATACCATGATCTGTATAAGGAATAAATGCCTTATCAGAATAAATATCAATACCACCTAACGCATCAACTAACTGGATAACTGACTGGAAATCAACTCTTGCATAGAAATCAATGTTGATGTCTAAGAAATCTTCAATAGTCTTTATACTGTTTTCTGTTCCACCATATAAAGCAGAATGAGTTAACTTATCTTTCTTACCACAGTTTGCAAGTTTTACATAATAGTCTCTAGGAATACTTGTCATTAACATCTGACCATTGTTTGGATTAATAGTCACTAATAGGTTAACGTCTGAACGGCTGTTTTCATTTACACCACCACGAGAGTCAACACCACTAATATAACATACGAATGGCTTCTTAGTTACATTAACATCAGAAGCAGTATTTTCTACTTCTTCTACAATCTTTTCCTGCCATAATACTTTAGTCTTTGAATCAAAGTTACTATAAGTTTCTTTGATCATTTCACGATAGCTTTCATTTAATAGGATTGCATCACAATCACCACTATATAAGTCTGATGCAAGCTTCGCATTATCATCTTCACCATTACCATGGAAGCTAATCTGCTTCTCTAGTTTTTCTTTTACCTGCATCGCTTTCTTTTTATCGTTTGCGTAGTAATCGATTGTTTTTCCTTTTAATGAAGAAACATTCTTATAACCACTGCTTTTTAATACTACTAAAGAATAAGTAGTTGTTTCAGTACCTACATTAGTAAGAGATGAAAGGAATGAATCACCTTTGATAATCTTACTAGTACCAAATACCATTGCAATACTTAATAAAAGAGATACTATTTTACCAATTAAAGGTCTTGCAACTTTTTTCTTCTTTGATGGCTTTGATAATAAGAACATCAATAGCCATAATACTACTAATACTGCGAATGCTGCCATTAAATACTTTGTAGGTAAGATTCCAATCTTAACTACGAAGAATGCAAGCACTGCAGATACAACAGCCTGGATACCTAGAATCAAGGCTCGTGATGTAATAAATTTCATAACTACCTCCTAATATTCGGGTTCATTCGTCATTATACTCGTAAATGAAAAAATGAAAACCTTTAAGGTGATAATTACACAAAAATTACATATCATCTTCATAAACGAGTAAAATATAACTATTTATTCAAGTCTTTTTTGATTCTTGTTGTACTGATTTCAGGTGTTCTAGGTAAGTATACTACTTCTGCACCTTCTTCTTCTAAGAAGTCAAACTGACCTTTCCAGTCATCTCCCATGACAAAAGTATCAACATGATATTCATGAACATCTTTACGTTTCTGATCCCATGCACATTCAGGAATAACTAAATCTACATATCTAACTGATTCTAGTAACTGTTTTCTCTGTTCATAAGTAAAGTAACACTTCTTCTGTTTTTCATTCCAGTTGAATTCATCTGTTGATAAACCAACGATTAAGTAATCACCTAATTCTTTAGCTCTTCTTAATAGGTTAATATGACCATAATGTAATAAGTCAAAAGTCCCATAAGTAATAACTCTCTTCATTCCACTTTTCCTCGTCTTTCTTAATACTGACTCTTCAAATACATCACTAATAGATGGAAGAGGTGTTTCTGATTTTAAATCTCTCTGTAATAATGCATTCACTGCATCCTTTGGATTCAAGCCTTCATTAACGATTTTATTCACAGTCATTACAATAGGCATATCCACTTTATAAGTTTCTGCAAGCTGAACAGCTGCAGGTAATGCATTAATACCTTCTACAACCATTCCTACTTCCTTAACTGCCTCTGCTGGTGTCTTACCTTCACCAATCAAATGACCTGCCTGGTTGTTTCTACTGAATTCACTTGTACAAGTCACAATCAAGTCACCCATACCAGTTAAACCACTAAATGTATGTGGTGTACAGCCAATTCTACCACCAAGTCTCTCCATTTCTGCAAGACCTCTTGTGATTAAAGCAGCACGGGCATTATCACCATAACCTAAACCTCCAGAAATACCAGCAGCTAACGCAATAATATTCTTTAATGCACCACAGATTTCAATTCCTTTTACATCGTTATTTGTATACACACGCATAAATGGACTACTGAAGAACTTCTGTACATATTTAGCCGCGTCTAGGTTCTTACATGCAGATACTATGGCTGTAGGTAATCCTCTTGCCACTTCTTCTGCATGAGTAGGACCAGATAGTGCAACAAGATGTAATGTGTCATTATCAAGTACATCTTCAATGACTTCAGTTAAAGTCATGAATGTATCTGCTTCAATACCTTTCGCAACATCCACAATAATCTGATTGTCTTTAATGTAAAGTTTAGCCTTTTCAGCTGTGCTTCTTACAAATACAGAAGGTACCGCAAACATAATAATATTCTGATTAGTACATGCTTCTTCTATATCTGTTGTATAACGAATAGTTTCAGGAAAATCAACACCAGGAAGTTTTGGATGTGTATGTGTTGTGCTTAACTGTTCCACTTCCTGTGGAAGGGCAGACCACACTGTTACTTCCTTATCACAATTAGCCAGCATTCTTGCAAGAGCCATACCCCAAGTACCAGCTCCTAAAATACCGATTCTCTGTTTATCAGGCATATCTCTGTTTTCCTCCTTCATATGAATATAATTATTTTACATCATTCATATTCATTAGTCATTACAATAAAAGTATACCCTTTATTGTTTTATAAGTCAAAAAGCGCAGATTATGCGCTTTTATGTTTTAACTTACTAAAGATTTGTGTCAATATTTCAATTACAAGTTTTTCTTTCATGATAATAAGTACAAGACCATATACACCGAAGAACAAGATAGCTGAAATAACGAGTGCAATAAAAACATGTAGATTTAATGCAGTCACCCAGAAAGATGCAAGGGATGCAAGAATAATCGCAAGAATAATCTTTAAGTATTTAATATCACTAAAAGCTGTTTTGATTTCATTCTTTAACGCAATACACTGTACGACCATAACCGCAAATTCTGCAAGTAATGTACCAATTGCAGCACCACTTGATTGATATACTGGAATCAATAATGCATTAACCACTAAGTCAATGACTGCACCAACTATTTCAGATACAAGTACAGCTTTTTCATATCCTAATGGTACAAGAATCTGAATACCCAATATATTTGTAATACCAATAAGGAGTAGGGTAGGCATGATGAGCTGCATAGGGACAACTGCTGGTGCAAAGGCATCACCTGATAAAAAGAAGATACCCTGTTTTGCGAAGAGAATGAAATAGATCATCATTGGTGATGCGATAATGAATACGAAATTTAATGCTTTTCTACTTAGTTTCTTAAATTCATCCATCTGCTGGTGTTCAATATAATAAGCCGCTCTAGGAAGTAATACAGTACCTAGTGAAGTAACGATAGATACTAAAATATTCTTAATCTTAACAGCTGCACCATAGTAACCAACATCTGCATTAGTAGCCATGAAACCCAACATAACTGAATCTAGATTAGTATAGATTGTAGTTGCACAGCTCATCGCAAAAAAGATAGCAACTGGCTTGAAATGTCTCTTGAAATTATAATGTCCAACTGGTTTTAAACCAATATACTTATGGGCATTTAATAAGTTAAGAATAAATGAAGCACTTGCCGCAAATACTGTAATACCAGCATACATGACATAATCGTTCTTTGAACGAACTAACAAGAACATCGCAACAAGTCCAATAAACTTGAAGATAATAGAACGGATGGTAATATATGTATATTGTTCTAAAGCTTTATAGAGCCATTCCATACCTATAGTAGTAAGTAGGATAGTACTACTAGTAATCACATACAACATCTTATCAGATGCAAGCTTTGGAACTGCGAATAACGCAATAATAAATGCAACATAAGAGATTACAGTCATGACAAGATTTATAATTAATAATTCTTGTGTTGTTCTTGTGAGTTTTTCATGATCATCTCTTACCTGTGCACATACTTTAATACCATATGTCGGAATACCTAACTGCGCAAACATTGAGAAATAAGTAATCAATGATGTCGCAAAGTTAACCTGACCTGTTCCTGTAGGCCCTAATACTCTCGATACATATGGAAATGTAATAAGTGGGAATATGAATGAAGACATTGTAAGTAATGCATTCATAATGAAATTCAACTTAAGTGATTTCTGCTTTTTCATACAAGACCTCTCTTTCCTTGTGCAAAAACGGAATCATTATAAATCAAAATACAGAAAAGTTGAAGATAATTAATTAGTTTGTAATAAAATATCTTGTACTACCTTTGCTTCTAAATCGATATCATAATGATTATTTATAAAATCTTCTCTATTTAAACTTTTATTAATTTTTGAAAAGGCTTCTATACTATCTACCCATTCACTAATATTACTATCTTCATTACCTAATGCATCTACTGCTTTATTCACTACAGCTTCTTTAGGAATAGTATCAGAAATAACACTAGGTAATCCATTTGCTTCTGCTTCTACTAATGAAAGTCCTAATCCCTCAAAACGCGAAGAGAAGCAGAAAATATCCATTTCTTGTAAATAATAATTCACGTTATTTACTAAACCAAATAGTATAACTAAATTTAGAATATGATATTCAGCATTCATATCTATATCTTCACGTTTTCACCTTATCCAATTAATGTAAGCTTATACTTACTTAGATATCTATGTTCTAATTATTTCGTTACTTCAATTAAGATTTACTGATTCTTTTGATAAATAAAAACTACATCATGTTCAATCTATTTCTATAATCTTTTCTTACTTCATCACTAAGCGTAAAATAATCTAAATCAATCGCATTATAAATAACTCTACAATCAGAGAGTTCTTTACTTGATTTTCCAAAGAACCGTAAAAGAGAATCTTAATTACATGGACAAAAGTCTGTTACATACTTAAATACTTTTCTTTGATGGTATTTATGAAGTAGATTTCTCAAAAAAGAAACTTCACCATTCGCGACATTATGACAATATATAATTCTTTTACGAATGTGTTACTTCTTTACATAAACTAAATAATCAATATTTGATAGAGAACATGTATTAAACCATAATGCCCAATATTTTTCTGCATTTTTCTCAAAAATTTTTTTATATCATATTTATTCTGTTTTAAATTTTTACTTCTAGTATATATATTGTATATGATTCTATATATAGAAAAAAGGAATTATTCAAATTCCTTTTTAACTCTGTCTAATGCAGCTGCAATAACTGCATCCATATCATAATACTTATATTCTCCAAGTCTTCCACCAAAGATTACTTTAGTTTCTGCTTCGCCTAGCTTCTTATATTCTGCATATAAGGCACCATTCTTTTCATCATTGACTGGATAATATGGTTCATCTCCTAGCTTCCATTCAGAGCTGTATTCTCTACTGATGACAGTCTTAGGCTGTGTACCGAACTCAAACCATTTATGTTCAATGATTCTTGTCCAAGGTGTTTCGGCATCTGTATAGTTTACTGCCGCATTTCCCTGGAAATTTGGCTTATCTAATACTTCTGTTTCAAATCTGACTGATCTGTATTCTAGTGTTCCTAGCTTATAGTTGAAGTATGCATCGATAGGTCCTGTATAAACAACCTTATCTGCTAAGCTATCTAGTTCTTCCTTGTTTTCTAGATAATCTGTATTCAATCTTACTTCAATACCTTCCAACATGTTTTCTACCATCTTTGTATATCCACCCATTGGAATACCCTGATATAACGCATTGAAATAGTTATTATCAAAAGTAAGTCTTACTGGTAATCTCTTGATGATGAATGATGGAAGTTCTGTACATGGTCTTCCCCATTGTTTTTCTGTATAACCCTTAATAAGCTTTTCATAGATATCTCTACCAACTAATGAGATAGCCTGTTCTTCAAGGTTCTTTGGTTCTCCTTTGATTTCCTGTCTCTGTTCTTCAATCTTTGCAGCTGCTTCTTCTGGAGTCACTACTCCCCACATCTTATTGAATGTATACATGTTGAATGGAAGAGAATAAAGTTCTCCCTTGTAGTTTGCAACAGGTGAGTTAGTGAATCTATTGAACTCTGCAAACTGAGTAATATACTGCCATACTTCCTTATTATTTGTATGGAAGATATGTGCACCATACTTATGTACATTGATGCCTTCTACTTCTTCTGTATAGATGTTTCCGGCAATATTAGGTCTCTTATCAATGACAAGAACCTTCTTTCCTCTCTTATTGGCTTCATGCGCAAAGATTGCGCCATAAAGACCTGATCCTACTACTAGATAATCATATTTACTCATCTAAGTGTCCTCCTTGGTTAAATAGTAAATCATTTAATACTGGTATAATTGTGAAACAGAATATTGAAAATGTAATTGAAGTAATTCTAGGATTCAATAAACTGAACGTTGTAGTAATAAATGCAATGAACAACAATCCGTCTTTCTTATTCTTATAAAGATACCAGATTACTACTGCTAAAATAATAAAGAATGAAATAAAGAAAATCCATCCATTTTCAAATAAAAGTCTCATGTATTCATTATCAATGAAATTGCTTCGAATAATACTATATTCTTTTGCATTATCTAATGAATAACCAACCAAATCTATATTACTTCCAAACAAACTATATCCTGATCTTTTAAAGTTATAAAATGTCTGATAAAGTCTGTTAGATAATACATCATTCAACTTTGAAAAAGCCTTAAATAGAAAACTATTGATGTTAGCATGATTAAATGCATAACCAAACATATTTACAATCGCAAAACTTCCAATTGGATAAAGAATGAATAATGATGAAAACAACTTTTTGACAACATCAACCAACTTCTTTATCTTTTTAGTAATGTTAAACTTATTTAGTACTAAACAAAATACTATTAATTCTGATACTAAGAATTCCGTTCTAGAGTTTGTTACAAAATAAGTAAATAACACTAATAACTGATATACACCAATTTCCTTAAAATCAACTTTAAATCTACATCTATATGACGCATGAAGTATATAAAACAAAACTAATTGCGCTAAATAAGTCGGATATCCAAATCCTAAAGAATGACGTGCTGTTCCATCAGTTCTCATATTAACGTAGTCATACAATATACCAAATGAGCATAGTGTAATAAATAAAATCATTACTAGAAATTGTATATTAGTGACTGAGTCAACCAGAGAATCAAAATCAAAACATGCAGCATAACATAATGCGAGCAATAAGAAAATCAACATTTTGTTTTTTGTTAAAACAAAATTAATCACTATACTTATTACTGCAACTAAAGACAAACCAAATAATACCCATTGTCTTGAATTAAATGATTTGATTTTATTGATATATTCACCAATGTCAAGTTTTATTAATCTGATGAATATAATGAATATAAAATATAGATAACACAAATATCTTAACAGTTTAATTAATACAACTGCTTTTGGAAAACTATGACTTACAGTAGATAAATCTAACCATAATGTAAAATAATAAAGACCAAACATCAATATACCAAAATGAGAAGTCTGTATTTTATTTAATATTCCTTTTTCTTTCAAACTATACTCCTCCTCATTAACGCATGCTCATATATCTAAAGCTATATGGTGCACCACAGAAATTACGAATCAAATCAGTGACACTCATATTAATTAAGTATCTCTGTCCTTGATGAACAACTGGAATGAATGCATAATCACGTATTGCGACTCTTTCCGCATTTAAGAATGCATAATAACGTTCATCCTGACTTTGTGCATTGACTGCAGTTGTAAAGAAGTTATTAAATTCATTACTACAATAATGATTAATACCTTGATTATTAACTGCAAGAGGGGCTAAATAATCATAAGCATCATTACATACACCCTTGATACGTAATAAAGAAAGTTCTGCCTGATTATAGTCTACAGTATTTACTTCTTTTAAATACACCTTGATTTGTTTTGTTGCTTCAAGATCTTCTTTGATCTTACCCGCAAATGCCTTAGATACTGGATAATCATTTGTATAAGTTAAAGTAAATATAAACTTCTTGAGTTTATATTCTTTAAGAAGCTTGTTTAAAGATTTCTTTGCTTCTTTCTTATCATACTTTAATTCATATCTAGAGGCGTCTCTAATAAACTGCTTATTAGAGTTGAAACAGATTCCCATAGGAAGTAATCCTTCGGAGTTCTTCGTTCCGTCATTTAATACATTTTCATCATATTTATTTCTTTCAAGCAATAAAGACATTGCTTCACGTACTCTTAAATCTGATAAATACTGGTCCTTGAAATTAGGCACTAAATCCCACATAACACTATCACTATCTGCAGTACTTGAATCCTTACCATCATATTTCTTCGCTTTCTCACCAGTCACTGATGCAAAATCAATCTTGCCTTCATCAAATAATCTGATTTTCTCATCATTACTGATTCCAAAAAGCATATTCACTTGATCAATATTTGATTTCTTTGCGAAATAACATGTCTTATTCTTCTTTAATACAATCTTATTTTTAGAAATAGAAGACACCTTATATGTACCACATGATAATAATGTCTTAGGAGAAGTCGCATACTCGTCTCCCTGTGCTTCTACAAACTTCTGATTTAATGGAAAGAAGACTGGCTGAGTCACTAAATCCATAAAACGTGTTGTCTTATATTGAAGATGTACAACCAATTTCTTATTTTTTACATAAACACCTAAAGTATCTGCAGGCTTTAAACCTTTATGAATATCATCAGCACCTGCAATCGCAGCACCATAAGATGTCAATAGCTTAGATGCTTCAGAACGCATAGATAAGGCTCTCTTCCATGCATAAACAAAGTCTTCTGCAGTCACTGGATCTCCATTAGACCACTTCACGTTCTTTCTGATTTCAAAAGTATATGTTTTGCCATCCTCACTCACTTTTTTACTCTTCGCAATAGCTGGCTTAAGCTCACTCTTTACATCATAAGCATATAAACCATCACCAAATGCCTGAATCACATTTGTAGACGTTTCATCAATAGCCTTTGATGCATCTAAAGATGTCACATAACCAGAATCCGCAAAATTAAATACCTTCTGTGAATCCGCATTATTAGTCAAAGAACATCCAGTCATTAAACTCATTGCGAATACAAGTGTTACTATTTTCTTAAATAAACTCATTAAAAACTCTCCCCATACTTCTTATGTAAGAACTTAGCTTTTAAGAATCCCATTCCCTTTTTAAACATATCGATTTTTTCCATATATACAAATGGAACTTCTTTGTAGACATAACCATTCTCATTCATCCAAACATCTAATAGTACTTCACTAATTCTACCTGGATAACGTGCATGGAAGCTATTATATTCGGTACCTTCAAATCTTTTAGTGAGTTCAAATAGAATATCAAACAACCATTCACAATAAGCATCAAAATATTCTTTCTTCATCACAAACATATTGAAAGCATGCATTGTTTTACCTTTCATATGCTTATCAAAAGCTGGTAAATATTCTGGACACTTCTCCTCAATAATCTTTCTTGTTTCATCTAATGGTTCAGGATAAAGTGTATGAACATAATGATCATAGATTGTTTCAATATAATAATTACGTCTCTTAGTCACTAAGATATCATTATCCTTTAATAGTTCTTCTGCTTCCTTAGAAGTAAGAACACAATCAAAAGGATCTTTAGTTTTTTTCTTTACTCTAAAATGTCTACGATAATGGGCTAAACCTACATAATCAGCATCTAGGTTCTTCCAAGCCCAATATAATCCTGTCAATTCACAATACTGTGAATTTAAATTAGAAATATTATCACCTGTATTATCACGTGTATATCCAAGATCATCCTTACCTTCTGCACCAACCTGTACAGGAATATACATCTCATCATCAGGCATACGATACTTCTTATGTGTCGCAATAATAATCTTTACTGATGGCATATTCATAACTCCTTTACATTGATCCTTCTTTTTTGAAAACAACCTGTACTGTTTTCAATAAAATCTGAATATCATGACTGAATCTCCAGTTCTTGATATATTCTTTATCTAATCTTGCGATTTCTTCAAAGTCAGTGATATTACTTCTACCACTTACCTGCCATAAACCTGTAATACCTGGCTTAAATGCAAGACGTGCTCTATGACGTAATTCATACTTATTCCATTCATCAAGAGTAGGGGGTCTAGTACCCACTAAACTCATATCACCCTTTAATACATTAAAGAACTGAGGGAATTCATCAAGAGAATAATCTCTAATGAAATTACCTATACCCTTTTTAGTTGTACCATCTGCTTTCTTCTTACAACCAATAATACGAGGGTCATATTCAAGTTTGAACATCATACCATCTTTAACTCTATTTTGAGCCATAAGCTCTTTCTTACGCTCTTCAGCATCCATATACATACTTCTAAACTTATACATATTGAACACTTTACCATTTCTACCAACTCTCTTCTGTTTAAAGAAGATTGGTCCTGGAGAGGCAATAAAGATAGCTGGACCTAAGAAGATAGTCAAAATAAGAGTAATCAAACAGCCAACTAAACCACCAAGAATATCTAGGATTCTCTTGGCAATCCAGTCATATTCATTAATAGAGTTCATGCTGACAGTTAATACCTGGTTTTCACCCATTCTTTCGAACTGCTTACGATATCCCTTTAATGAGTTATATTCACTGATTTCCACATGAACAGCGAGTCCCATTTCAGCTAAATCTTTCACTAAAGAAGTTGAGAAAACATCTTCCCTAGGAAGAATCACCAACGCTTCATCCATCCATTGTCTTAATACATAATCTATAACAGTATCCTGAGACGCCACAATAGACCAGCCATTTGATTTCTGACCTTCCATATTCTTATCTAGAACCGCAAAACCAACACTCTGGTATTCATCCAAACCAAATATTTTCTTATTTTCTGTAATAGAATCAATAAATTCAGACTCTGTAATCACGATAAGAGACTTTTTATTATTCTTTCTTCTACGTCTTACAATTGGTTTCATAACACAATGTACAATATAAGTAAACATTGCATCAAATACACATGTAAAACCTAAAGTTAAACGTGATACATCATCTTTTTGCGCATAGAAAATATAAGCAGTAGAAACAACCATTAATAATAATGATTTCTCTATTACTTTAATCATTTCTGTAATATTGTTACGCTTCAAAATATTCTTTAAAATATTAAAGAATATGATAATTAACATATCTAATAGTGTCATGACTATCGCAATATTGACATACAAAGATCTTGTATATATATCAAGTATTCCATGACGCATGTAGTAAGCTAGAAATATAGCTAACTGTAGACAGATAAGGTCTGCAATTAAGAAATCTAAATGCTTCGCCCATCCTCTTAATTTCCTTTTATACATCTTTTTTCACATCCTTATTTTTAAGTTCATACATAAATTACTATACCACAAAATAGTCTATAATTCACTTCCTTGCTGTTATTATACCTTATTACAAGCGCTATCTATGTGTAATTTTTATGAAATTATGTAATTTAAGGCAATACTTTCTTTCCTAATCTTAGTTTACGAATGAGTGCTGCAATAATAATAGTGATAGGAATAACAATAAAAGGCATACCTAGACGATAGATAATTGAAGTTTTATAATTTATTAAACCAAAACATTCGTTAAATACTGCAATGATATAAAAGTGCAATAAATAAATAGAGAAAGTGTATTTCTTTACAAAATTCACAATACCACCTAGTTTAGTATACATCACTCTAGAAGCACTCTGTTTAATAAACAAGAAGATTGCACCTGAATACATCAAGACAGGCGCCTGAGTTAATTCCTTATAAATCATACTAACACCATTTGCAGCATATGATTCATAATAAGTACCCCCAAACTGCATTAATAAACCAGCTAAACCAAGAAAATAAATAATACATCTTTGATTAGGTGTAAAATCTATTTTATGAATCAAATAGCCCATGATTGTGAAAATACTATAGCCACTCACAACATAGATTGAAACTGGCCAAACCAAATCCAGATGAAATGCGTTAATTACAAATGGAATTGTACCATTAAAAATAAATCCAACTATAAATAGATATTTGAATATTTTAATTCTTTTTGATTCTTCAATAGATGCAAACAAAGGAACACATGCATAAATAATAAATAGTGGTGTAAAAAACCAATAATAACTACAAAATCTATTATTAACAAAACCATTATACAGTAACTCTAATGATAAATCAGATATAGAAATCGTTTTTAAAACAACTATATCAAATACTAACGCGAATAATGTCCAAAAC